>Ga0073928_10007031_pt1 | contig 14817 bp, 14 predicted proteins | sample PaiPotPPA55metaG_FD_76969 | JGI IMG/M metagenome (GOLD analysis project Ga0073928, IMG submission 76969) | Iron sulfur acid spring bacterial and archeal communities from Banff, Canada, to study Microbial Dark Matter (Phase II) - Paint Pots PPA... ... | reverse complement strand
GGATGGCAGCGAGCAGCGCGTGACGGTGTTGCTGCGTATCGACACGCCGATTGAAGTGGATTACTACAAGCACGGCGGGATCCTGCCGTTCGTGCTGCGCTCGCTGCTGGCAGCGTAAGTTTTCCGCTTTTCCGCAGTAGCTTTTTGCAGGTGACCGCGCCCTTTTGAGATCAGGGCGCGGGAACGTTGAACCCGGCTTCGGCCGGGTTTTTTTTCGGGTTTGTTTTGCGCAGAGTACCTGATAGCAACGATTGCATTTTCCATGCTAAGTGCTATCATTGATAACACTCAATAGGAGGAATTTCGATGGCAAATCTACTGGTTCGCGGAATAGATGAAGCGCTGGTCCAAAGCCTGCGCGAACGCGCCGCCGCTCACGGTCGGAGCGCCGAAGCCGAACATCGCGAAATTCTTGCTCAGGCGCTTAGCCGCCCAAAAAAGCGCAGCCTGGCGGAAGTGCTGGCAAGCATGCCGAACGTCGGGGAGGACGCTGATTTCGAGCGGATTCAGGATACTGGCGGAGTGCCGCGTGTATTTGATTGATACCAACGTTATAAGTGAAATTCGCAAAGGCGCCGGCGCGAATAAAGGTGTGCGCAAGTTTTTTAAACAGGTGATCAAAGACCAATCACCTCTGCACTTGTCAGCCATAACAATGGGTGAACTTCGGCGTGGAACCGAAGCGGTAAGGCATCGAGGTGACGCTCCTCAGGCTGCACTACTCGAAGCCTGGATCGGAACGATATTGGGAGACTATGCGATGGACGTCATCTCGATCGATGACGACGTTGCGCAACTTTGGGGGCGCTTGCGGGTCCCGAACCCGGAGAATGGAATCGACAAACTGATCGCCGCGACCGCTTTGATCCATGACATCACGGTCGTGACGCGGAACATCAAAGACTTCGAGAAAACGGGCGTCAAGCTGCTTAACCCGTTCGAGTAACGTACCAAATGGCGCGGCTCCGCCGCGCCATGAAGCCTAAATTACCGCGCCTCGCTCACAAACTTCGTCACGAGATACGCTTCCATCGCTTCGCTGCCGCCTTCCGAGCCATACCCCGAATCCTTCACGCCGCCAAACGGCGTTTCCGGAATTCCGAGCCCGTGGTGGTTGATCGACACCATGCCGCTTTCAATGTCCTCGCCCACTGCCGCCGCCGTCGCGCTCGAGCGCGTGTACGCATACGCTGCCAGGCCATACGGCAGACGGTTTGCTTCCACGATAGCTTCGTCGTAAGACTTGAAGGTCGAAATCGGGGCGATCGGACCGAACGGTTCTTCCGTCATGATGCGGGCCGACATCGGCACGTTGGCAAGCACTGTAGGCGCAAAGAAATACCCTTCGCGGCCAATACGTTCGCCGCCCGTCAGCACCTTCGCACCTTGCTCCACCGCGTCGGCGACCAGACGTTCCATTGCCTGCAGGCGGCGGCCGTTGGCAAGCGCCCCCATTTGCACGCCTTCTTCCAGGCCGTTGCCGACCTTGAGCTTCTTCGTCGTCGCAACGAAATGCTCCGTGAATTCCTCGTAAGCGGATTCCTCGACGATAAAACGCGTCGGCGAAATGCACACCTGACCGGCATTGCGGAACTTGGCGCTGGCCAGAAGCTTGGCTGCGCGCGGGATGTCAGCGTCGGCGAAAACCAGCGCGGGGGCGTGGCCGCCGAGTTCCATCGTGGCGCGTTTCATGTGCTCGCCGGCCATCGCTGCCAGCAACTTGCCGACTGCCGTGGAGCCCGTGAACGAGATCTTGCGGATCAGCGGATGCGCGATCAGGAACTTCGAGACATCGGCGGGAACGCCGAACACGAGGTTCAGCACGCCGGCGGGCAAACCTGCGTCGATATAAGCCTGAACCAGCGCCGCACAGCTTGCCGGCGTTTCTTCCGGTCCTTTCAGGACCACCGAGCACCCCGCTGCCAGCGCCGCCGACACCTTGCGCACGGCCTGATTGATCGGGAAATTCCACGGCGTGAAGGCGGCCACCGGGCCGACCGGCTCACGCGTCACGATCTGGCGCACATTGCCGGCACGCGCCGGAATCACGCGGCCGTACGTCCGGCGTGCTTCTTCAGCGAACCAGTCGATGGTATCCGCCGCGCCCAGCACTTCAATGCGCGATTCGACCAGCGGCTTGCCCTGCTCCATGGTCATGATCGCGGCCACTTCCTCGGCGCGGTCACGCAGGTTCTGCGCGGCACGGCGCATCAGCTTACTGCGATCGAATGCCGATACCTTGCGCCAGGCCGCAAAACCGCGTCCGGCGGCTTCGGCAGCGTCGGCGAGATGCTGTTCACTTGCCAGCGAGAGACGGCCGATTTCCGCTTCCGTCGCCGGATTGACGACGGCGGTGTCGCGGCTGCCCGCGCGCCATGCGCCGTCGATGTACAACTGCGTGTTCGGGTAATGACGCGAAAGAGTGCTGTCGCTCATGCTTGGCTCCTGATGTCCGTGGTTATCGGGGAAACTGCCGCCGGGGCCGGGTCGACATTCTCGACCTTCGAAACCCGGCGAATTAACCATTTATGGTAACGCGATCACGAGGGTTTTGCTCGCGGCCGTGGATCGGGTCGCTGCCGCGGGCTGCAGGGGACGGTTTTATGTCGGCTATTGTCCTGGGTTTGAACTTAAACTGACCGCTGCCGCCGGCAAGCCAGGCGCGAGCCCGACAACCCCGACGGAATTCAGCCGATAAACCCCTCGTGCTCACGAAAAAACTCACGTCCACGCCCGAACTCCGGCGCTTCGCCCGCACGCTCATCAGTTGCCTGCTCAGCTACGCCGTCGCCACACTCGCCACGCTGCCCGAGCTTTACTGGGCGGTCATTACCACACTGGTTGTCGTCACCCAGCCGAGTCTCAACCAGGCGCTGAATACCGGCCGCGACCAGATCGTCGGTGCGGTGCTTGGTGGCGTGATCGGCATGGTTGGCTTGTTTGCCATAGTCCGCGGCGCGCAGCCGCTCATCGTGTTCGCCATTGCGCTCCTGCCGCTCGCCGCACTGGCCGCCTGGCGGCCAACCCTCCGGCTCGCCTGCGTCACGCTCGTCGTCGTTGTGCTGGTTCCGGCAAGCGGCCTGGGCTCGCCGTTCGAACGGCCAATCGACCGCTTGCTCGAAATACTGATCGGCGCGGGTTCGGCGCTCCTTGTTGCGTTCCTGATGCCAAACCGCGCGATCAATATGGCCCATGACCGTGCGAGTGAAATCGTCCTTGCGTTGGGCGAACTGATCACGCTGACTCTGCGCAAGCCCGGTGACGTGGACGAAGCCGAACTTCTGCATCGGCGTTCCGCGGCCGCCGAGCAGGCACTCGACGAAGCCATTACCGAAGCGGGCCGCGAGCACATCATCGTGCCGGTGAAGCCCACTCGCGGGAACGTAATCGACAAGGTCGCGCCCATGCTGACCCGGCTGCATCGGGACGCGCTGTTCCTGGGCCAGGCTTTTGCCGGCGATCCGCAACTCGCGGGGCGACTGAGTGCGGCCAATCGCGACGCGCTGAACGTGACCGCAGACGCATTCGCGGAGTCTGCAAAAACATTAGCCGCGACACTCGATGCCGAGCACAGCCATCAGGACGAGAACGTCCGGCTCGCGCGTGCGTCGTTCGAACGATTGAGAACGGCATCGAACAACGCATGTGAAACGATGGAGAAAAACACCGTCCTGCCTTTCGTGCTGAACCTGCTGGTCCAGGATTTCGGGGATCTGATCGCGACGGTGGAAGTGCTGGATAAGCGGGGGTAGGAAAGGAACGGGCACTCCACAGGTCCGCCATGGACCAAGCCAGCAAATTGCGCGTCACCGCCCTACAGAACGCCCATCGGGCGACGCATACACACGGCTTGGAGCCGTATGCCATCTTCCCGCCATCTCGCGGCCATCTTGACGCCACCGCGGTTGCCTATCATCTGTATCGAACCTGGGCGTAGAACGCCAAAACCATGTCGGTCCTCTTCAATCCGTGCTTCAACGGGAATTTGACTCATGAACGACAAGCCTCAGCAACCAGACACTACTGATGATGAACCGGCGACGCTCTTCGAGCGCGTGACACGCCGCTCTTTTTTGACACGCGTCGGTGCGGCGGGAGTCGCCGTGAGCACCGGGCAACTTCATTCTCTTGCTCTCGCGGATTCCGACGACGCAGGCCAGAACGGTGCGCCAAGCGACGTCGCGCCGGCGGAAAGTGGCAACGTTCATGTGCAATTGAACGTCAATGGCACGCTCCATGAACTGGATATTGATCCACGCACCACCTTGCTCGATTGCGTGCGCGAACATCTCCGTCTCACCGGCACCAAGAAGGGCTGCGACCACGGCCAGTGCGGCGCGTGCACGGTCCATGTGGATGGCAGGCGGGTGAATTCGTGCCTGAGCCTTGCTGCCACTCACGAAGGCGAGGCGATCACCACAATTGAAGGCATTGGACGGCCAGGCAACCTGCATCCGATGCAAGCAGCCTTCGTCGAGCATGACGGCTTCCAGTGCGGCTACTGCACCTCCGGGCAGATCATGTCCGCCGTGGCGCTGCTCAACGAGCCTTACGGCCACAACGACGAGGACGTCAAGGAAGCGATGAGCGGCAATATCTGCCGCTGCGGCGCCTATTCGAACATCGTGTCCGCGATCCAGCAAGTTCGCCGGAAAGCCTGAGCGGAGCAAACGAATGGAACACTTTCAACTCAAGCGCGCGGCTGATGTCAAACAGGCGCTCGACATGGCAATGGCGCAGACCAACGGAGCCAATTCACAAGGCCCGCACAGCACGCCATCGACACGCTTTCTGGCCGGAGGCACGACACTGCTCGACTTGATGAAGCTCGACGTGGAGCGCCCGACGCAGGTCATCGACATCCACCGCCTGCCGCTCGACAAGGTCGAAACACTCGACGGCGGCGGCGTCACGATAGGCGCGACGGCGCGCAATGCCGATCTCGCGAATCATCCATTGATCAAGACGCACTATCCCGTGCTGTCCCAGGCGTTGCTCTCGGGCGCCTCGGCGCAGTTGCGCAACATGGCGACGACCGGCGGCAACCTGCTGCAACGCACGCGCTGCGTTTATTTCCGCGATACGAATACACCCTGCAACAAGCGCGAACCGGGCAGCGGGTGCTCCGCGATCGGCGGCTTCAACCGTAATCTCGCCATCCTCGGGACGAGCGAGCACTGCATCGCGACCAATCCCTCGGACATGAATGTTGCCCTGACTGCGCTCGAGGCGACCGTGCACATCGAAGGTCCGGAGGGCAAACGAAGCATCGCTATTGACGACTTTTTCCTGTTGCCCGGCACTACGCCTGAACACGAAACGTCGCTCAACGCCGGCGAGCTGATCACCCACGTAACGCTCCCCGCGCCGATGCCGGGAAATCGCAGCGTCTACCTGAAACTGCGCGACCGCGCATCGTACGAGTTTGCGTTGGCGTCGGCCGCAGTCGTCTTGACGGTATCGTCGAGCAGGATCGACCACGTCAGGATCGCGCTGGGCGGTGTGGGCGTGAGGCCGTGGCGCTCACGCGAGGCGGAAGCGGCACTTCTCGGACGCGCACCCGATGCCGCCGCGTTTCGTGCGGCAGCCGAAGCCGCGCTTCAGACAGCCCGCCCGCAAAGCCAGAACGGCTTCAAGGTCGAACTGGCGAAGCGCTGCATTCAGCACGCGCTCATGCTTGCCACCCAGACTGCCTGACTGCTTGACGCCACGACGTGTGGCGCGGAGAACACTATGCAATTAGCTACAAAGAAAGCGCAGCCATTGATTGGCGGCGATTTCCAAAGAATCGACGGTCCGCTCAAGGTAAGCGGCCTCGCGGCGTATACGTCGGATTTCATCTTGCCCGGGATGCTCTACGCCGTGCCCGTTTGCGCGACGATCGGCAAGGGACGCGTGACGCGGCTCGACACCGCTGCTGCCGCGAAAATGCCGGGCGTGAAGGCGGTCTTCACACGCGAGAACATCGGCAAGTTCTATCGTGTCGGCTTCGCATCAGACGCGAAGATCGACGAGAAGCGCCCGCCTTTCGAGGATGACACCGTCTACTACTACGGCCAGTACATTGCTGTGGTTGTGGCCGATACCTTCGAGCAGGCAACTGCGGCGTCCGCTGCGGTGAAGGTAGGCTATTCGACGAGCCAGCCCGATGTGCGCACGGAGATGTCGGCGGAAAACACGCCTTCTGTCGATACGCAGCGAGGCGACGTTGACACCGCCTTCGCCAATGCGCCTGATGCGCTCAAGCTTGATCAGACCTACACCACTCCGATCGAAACGCACAACCCGATTGAACTGCACGCGACTGTCGCCGCATTCGATGGCACAAACTATACGTTCTACGAAACATCCCAGTCGATTGTTAATCAGCGGCAGGTCATGGCACTGATGCTGGGTGTGTCCGAAGACCAAGTGCGAGTGATCATGAAATACCTCGGCTCCGGCTTCGGAGGGAAGCTGTTTCCGTGGTCGCATTCGTTGCTCGCCGCCGCCGCGTCGCGCAATCTGCTGCGCCCCGTGAAACTCGTGGTGACTCGCGAGATGATGTTTCATAACGTGGGCCATCGTACGAGCACGCAGCAGCGCATGCGGTTGTCAGCAACACCCGATGGGCGTTTCACCTCGTTCCAGCAAGACTATGTCTATCAGGCGGCTCGCCAGGAAACTCGCAAGGAGAACTGCGGAGAGGCGACGGGTTACCTGTACAGCTCGCCTAACCTGCGAGTGACTGCCGCCTTCGCGCGCCGGGACATCGCCCCGAGCACGTCCATGCGCGGCCCAGGTGCGGTTCCCGGCCTGTTCGCAATCGAGTCGGCTGTTGACGAACTCGCCATCAAGCTCAACGTCGATCCGGTCCACTTGCGGCTGATCAACGAGCCCACCATGGACGAAAGCCGGAACGTGCCGTTCTCGTCCCGACATCTCAAGGAGTGCCTGACACTCGGCGCTGACAGGTTCGGCTGGTCGAACCGCACCGCCTCTGTCGGCTCGATGCGGCGCGATGGCCTGGTGGTCGGTTGGGGTGCCGCAGCGGGGTCGTGGGCGGCGAGGCGATTACCCGCTGAAGTGATCGTCGAACTGCATGGGGATGGGACCGCTCGCGTAGCGACGGCGACGCAGGATATCGGCACGGGCACCTACACCATCCTGGCCCAGATGGTCTCCAATCTGACCGGGATCGCGCTCAACAAGATTTCCGTGATAATCGGCGATACACGATTGCCGCCGGGCCCGTTGTCCGGTGGCTCGATGGTGACCGCGTCGCTGGTCCCAGCCGTGACGCAGGCCACCCAGGCCGTTATCCAGCAGCTTCTTGCGACTGCCGCCGGGGCGGACAACTCGCCGTTCAAGGGGCAGCCGGTGGATGCGCTGGGTTTCGAACAAGGCATGGTCTATCACAAAGGGACCTCGCCCGGAGCGGGCGTGCCGTTCGAACGCATCCTCGCGCCTGCGCAGATCAGCATCCTGCTGGGCAGAGGTCGTTCCGGTGCAAGCCAGGCAGATGCCGACGCGGACAAAGTATCGATCCACTCGTATTGCGCGCATTTTATCGAGGTCACGTGGCAGCCGGAAACCGCACGGTTGCGTGTGAGCCGGGTGGTGAGCGTGATCGACGGGGGCAAGATCATCAATGCGCGCACGGGTCTGAACCAGATCGAAGGGGCGATCGTGATGGGCGTCGGCATGGCACTGTTCGAGGAGACGCACTACGACTCGCGTTCAGGCGCGCCGCTGAATCGCAACCTCGCCGACTACGTGATGACGACGCATGCCGATTCACCGAAGATGGACGTAACGTTTCTGGACTATCCGGATTTCGCGCTGAATCCACTCGGCGCGCGCGGGATTGGAGAGATCGGCTTGGCAGGCATTGCGCCTGCCATTACGAATGCCGTCTATCACGCAACCGGTGTACGCGTGCGCAATCTTCCGGTGCGGATAGAAGACCTTCTAGCGGCGCCAGGATCGGCGTAGCGCCGCACTAAGCCACTACATCGGCGGCGCAACGCCATCCTTCTCAACCACTACGCGCGAAGCCGCAAACTCCGTACCGCTCACCGGCGTCGCGACGATAAACACCTTCTTGCCCGCGACCAGGTCCGTGCGCGCCGCCGGCGCGAACGTCACCACAGGCACGCCGTCCGGCACGGTCACCGTGTTGCTGCCGCCCTTGTACGACAGCTTCAGGTCACGACCGCTCGTGCCCGTCACGACCTGGTCGACATTCGCATTCGTCATCGTGCTGTTCGGCGAGAGATCCCACGCATAGTGGCCTTCACCTGTACCACGTGCCGCTTCCGGGAACACCAGCACTTCGGTCGCCGTCATCTTGCCGTCGGTACCCGTAGTCGCTGCCGTACCGATAAACGAGCCGGCCTTGATGTCGGAGAGCTTGATGTTCTTCACCGCGGTAACCGGTGTGTCCTGCTTCATGTCGATTGTCACGGTGTCGCCGCTGCGACGATGCACGGTCAGCGTATCGCCGGAAAACGAGACAATATCGCCACGAATACGCGCGGGTTTAGCCGCCGGCGCCTGGGCAAACGCAACGCCGGCAAATGCGAGCGCAACAACCGATACACCGAGTTTCAAACGCAATGAAGTAGATGACGCAATAGACATGGAGGCTCCAGTTTTAGTATTTGACGCGAGAAAATTCAGGCACCGCCGAACCAGTTGTAACCCTGGTTCTCCCAGTAACCGCCGGGATATTCGTTCGTCACGGTGATCGAGACAATATGCTTCGGGTTCTTGTAGCCGAGCTTCGTCGGCATGCGCAGCTTCATCGGGAAGCCGTACTTTGGCGGCAGGACCTGGCCGTCGTAGGTCAGCGTCAGGAGCGTCTGGGCATGCAGCGCGGTCGGCATGTCGATGCTGGTTGAATAATTATCCGCGCAGTGAAACGCCACGTATTTGGCCGTGATGTCGGCACCGGAACGCTTGAGGAAGTCGGCGAAACGCACCCCGCCCCACTTGCCGATAGCACTCCATCCTTCAATGCAGATGTGCCGCGTCACCTGGCTTTCCTGCGGCAACGCGCGCAGCTCTTCAAGGGTCCAGACGTTCTTGCCCTTCACCAATCCACCAACCGGCAACTTGTAAGTCGCGGCGTCGACGAGCGGTACATCGTCTATGTCATAGAACGCGTTGAATGGGAACGGCCGCGTGATCATCGACTCGGGATAGGTCGGCGCGAGCTTGTTCGGATCGAAGAGGAAGGCCTGTGCTTCGTCATTGAAACGCGACATGGTCCGCAACACGGTGTTCACGGATTTATCGTCGGAGATATTGCAGCCCGACAGCATCATGAGACCGCCAAGCGACAAAATCCGTTTGCCGAAAAGTCGCCGCGCTGGCGCCTTCAGTTCACTGCGCGCATCTTTGAGAATGTTGTCGACATCAAGCTTCGACGCAATCAGTTCGCTCTTTCTGTTCAGCATGGTTCAACGGCCCCGGATCATCAGCAACAACGAGCGTGGAACGAGCGCCACCATCACCACGTGCAACACGAAAAACGCCACCAGGAAACTCATCGCGAAGAAGTGCACCACGCGGGCGTTGTCGTACCCACCCATGAGGTCGCGCAGCCAGGGGAATTGCACCGACTTCCAGACCGCAAGACCCGACAGGATGACAACCACAATGTCCACGATCACCGCCAGATACGCAGCCTTCTGCACAGCGTTGTAATGCGTGAGATCGTCATGCTTGAGCTTGCCGGTCAGCGCGGCACGCAGATCGCCAAACAGGCTCTTGACGCTGAGCGGAAACAGCTTGCGGCGAAACCGTCCGGAGACGATGTTCAGCCCCACGTACACCAGGAAGTTCGCGACCAGCACCCACATGGCCGCGAAGTGCCACAGCAACGCGCCGCCCAGCCATCCGCCCAACGTAATGCTTGAAGGAAAAACCAGCGAAGGGAAAATCGGCGAAGCGTTATAGACCTGCCAGCCGCTCGTCACCATCACCACCACCGCCAGCGCGTTGATCCAGTGCGTGATGCGAACCCAGCCGGGCTGGGCTATGACATGAGTCGAAAGTTGAGTCGAAGATGAATTCAAGCTCGCCTCGTGATTGGATGGATCGAACGGGGTGCAAAGATGTTGTGACTTGAGGATTCGGGGGACTTGATAGGCACATGACCGAACTGCAGAGTGCCAAGGTACGATCCGCGAAGGCCTCGTCTGGATTCCATCTTAGCTACCGCACGCTGATCGGCGCATGACGCGTTAATGACTTTTTTGTCATCTTTTCCGCGCGTCGAGGCAGGTGGATAGAATGGGCCTTATTTCTAACGCAAACCCGCACGCAAAGCGAAGCACCCCCAGCATGACCATCCTGGTTATAGAAGACGACCGCAAGACCGGCGACTATCTGAAGAAGGGGCTCACCGAGTCCGGGTATCAGGTCGACCTGATCCGCAATGGCGCCGATGGCCTGCATCAGGCGCTGGCGCATCCCTATGAGCTGATCGTGCTCGATGTCATGCTGCCCGGCCTCGACGGGTGGCAGATCATGCAGGCGTTGCGCGCGAAACGCGACTTGCCTGTCATTTTCCTGACCGCGCGCGATCACGTCCGGGACCGTATCCACGGCCTTGAACTCGGCGCGGACGATTACCTCGTCAAGCCCTTCTCGTTCACCGAACTCGTGCTGCGCATCCGCACGTTGCTGCGGCGCGGCGTAGTACGGGAGTCGGATGTATTCCAGGTCGCGGATCTTCACGTCGATGTGCTGCGCCGCCGCGTGACACGCCAAGGTACGGACATCGCGCTGACGAACAAGGAATTCGCGTTGCTCCATCTCTTCTGCAAGCGGCAGGGCGAAGCGTTGTCGCGAACCTTGATTGCATCGGAAGTGTGGGACATGAATTTCGACAGCGATACCAACGTAGTCGATGTCGCCGTCAAGCGCCTGCGCGCGAAACTCGATCAACCCTTCGATATCAAGCTCATCCACACGGTGCGCAGCATCGGTTATTCGTTCGGTGCATCCGGGGACTCGCATTGAGTCCGCTATGGCGCTCGCGTTCACTGGTGGTGCGCATCACCTGCCTGTTCGCGCTGATCGTATGCGTGGTGGTCAGCATGGTTGGCGCGTCGCTCTATCACGCGACCAGCGCCACGCTGTCCACGCGCGCCGACTACCAGTTGATCGGGCGTGTCGAACACTTTCGCTCGCTGCTGCACGACCTCTACACGATCAAGGAAATCGAAGCGCGGCCCAAGCTGTTCGAGACCATGCTCGGCGACAGCCAGGACGTGATTATTTTCCGGCGCCCCGGCCTCGCGCCGTTCATCAGCGTGAACCCGGAAAACATGCCGTTGCCGCCGCTTGTTCCCGTGCCCGTGCAACGCGCCGTCAAGCTCGACGCGCTCTATGAAGGCTCGCGCCGGGATGGCGTACGCATGCGCTGGGTCGCAGCTCAAGCGCAGGTAGGCGACAGCGGCCAGGTCATCGAGATCATCGCGGCACACGTGATGACGCAGGAAGCGCGGGTTCTCTCGACGTATCTCGTGCGGGTCTGGATCAACGTGGTGTGTGCGGTGCTGATTACCGCGCTGCTCGCATGGTGGGTATCGAGCCGCGGTCTTGCGCCGCTGCGAAAAATGGCCGACAGGGTCGCCGGGATCACGCCCGACACGCTCTCCGCAAGACTTGATATCAAGAACACCCCCACCGAACTGCAAAGCCTCGCGATGTCGTTCAACGCCATGCTCGAGCGCCTGGCGACCGGTTATGAACGGCTGCTGCAGTTCTCCGCGGATCTCGCGCACGAGGTACGCACGCCTATCGGCGTGCTGATCGGACAGACGCAGGTCACGCTCGCGCATACCCGCAGCGAGAGCGAATACAAGAGCGTGCTGGAGTCGAATCTGGAGGAGCTTGAGCGGCTCGGGCGCATTGCGCAGAACATTCTGTTTCTCGCGCAGGCGGATCACGAGCAGCAAGATATAGAGCGCACGCCGCTGAACATTCGCGAGCAACTGGAAACTATCGCGACGTACTTTGAAGGACTCGCCGACGAACGCAATCTCGGTTTCCAGGTACAGGCTGAAGGCGAGATGTTCGCTAACGCGATCATGTCGCAGCGCGCAATCAGCAACGTGGTAGTCAACGCAGTGCGCTATGCCGAAGCCGGCACCACGATCCGGCTGACCGGCAGCCAGGACGCACAGGACGCGCGGGGTACAGTTATCGTGATCGGCAATCAGGGCCGGCCGGTCGCACCCGACGACCTCGCGCGCCTGTTCGACCGGTTCTATCGCGGCGATGCAGCCCGCAGCGAGTTCACGGAATCGAGCGGCCTGGGGCTGTCTATCGTGCAGGCGATCATGCGGCTGCACGGCGGGTCGGCGTCGGTCAGTTGTTCGGCGGACGGCTGGGTCGAGTTCACGCTCCGGTTCGCCGCCGCGCCTACTCCGCCACGGCAACCCTGAGCGCCAGTTCCTGACGCTCGGCCAGCAGGCCGTGAATCTGCGATACGACCGCCGCGCCCTCGCCCACCGCCGCCGCCACTCGTTTCGTGGATGCCGAACGCACATCGCCAATGGCGAACACACCCGGCACGCTGGTTTCGAGCGAGGCCGAGCAGTCCGCGTGGCCGCCGTGAGCAGCGGCCCCCGTCAGCACGAAACCCTTGGCGTCGGTGTTGACATTGCAGTCACGCAGCCACGCCGTGTTCGGGTTGGCACCGGTGAAGAGGAACAGATGCCGCACGTCGAGCGTGAGCGGACCGTCAGGCGTCTTGCAATGCACGGCGGCGAGCGTCCGGCCATCGCCTTCCAGCGACTCGATCTGCGTGCCTGTATGCACCGTCACGTTCGGCAATGCCGCAATCCGGTCAATCAGGTACTTCGACATGCTTAGCTCCAGCCCCGGTCCGCGGATCAGCAAATGCACCCGTGCTGCGTGCGAGGCGAGATACACCACCGCTTGTCCGGCCGAATTGCCGCCGCCCACCAGCACGACTTCAGAGCCCTTGCAAAGCTTCGCTTCCACCGGCGACGCCCAGTAATACGTGCCATGTCCCTCGAATTTTTCGAGCCCGACAATATTCGGCCTGCGGTAAGCCGCGCCGGTCGCGATCACAATCGTATGTGAGCTCACGCGCTGGCCGTCCATCAGCTCGATCTGGATCGGCGTGCAGTTGCAGTGAAGCGCCTTGATCTCCGTCGGAATGGCAATGTGAGCGCCGAACTTCTGCGCCTGCACGAACGCGCGTCCAGCCAATGCCTGACCGGAAATGCCGGTCGGAAAGCCGAGATAGTTTTCGATCCGCGAACTCGCGCCGGCTTGCCCGCCGGGCGCACGGCAATCGAACACCGCCACCGACAACCCTTCGGACGCCGCATACACGGCCGTCGCCAATCCAGCCGGCCCGGCGCCGACGACCGCGACGTCGTAGATATGCGCCGGATCGAATTCCGGCAGCCAGCCGAGTTGCGACGCGAGCTGGTTTTCATCGGGGGCGCGCATCACCGTGCCGTCGGGACATATGACGAGCGGGAAATCCGCCTTCGATGTCGAGATCCGTTCGAGCAACGCAATGGCTTCGGGGTCGGTACACGCGTCGATCACGGTATGCGGATACCCGTTACGGCTCAAAAAGCCTTGCAGCGATACCAGCCGCCCATCGTCCGACTGGCCGACGAGAATCGGCCCGCTGCCCTTTTCGATCAACCCGACGCGCCGCAGGATCAGCGAGCGCATGATCCGTTCGCCGAGTTCCGCTTCCGCCACCAGCAGCGCGCGCAACCGGTCGGGAACGATCAGGATGGCTTCGACGTCTTCTATCGCGTGACCATCGACCAAAGCGGGCTTGCCGGACAACTGGCCGACTTCCGCCAGGAATTGCCCGGGGTCCGCCTCGGTCACCAGATGCACGTGTCCCAGTCCGTCGCGCCGCGTCACCCGCACGCGGCCGCTTAACAGCACGAACATGCCCGGGCCGGGCACGCCGACTTCGAACATCAGTTCGCCCGCACGCCAGTACTGCACATTGCCGAAGCGCCGCATGCGCTCGATTTCCTCGGCGGTGAGATACGGGTACATCTGGTGCTTGCGGCTTTGCAGCGGTGAGAACGGAGCGTCGGCGGCGGCTTCTGCCGGCGCCGCACTGGTCGTGTCGTTCGCGATCGAGTTGAGGTCTTCCGACACAGCCGGCGAACTGTCGCGCCATTCCGGCTGGCCGTGGCCATGGTTAGGCAGGTCGTTCGTGCCTTCGTGTGCGGTACTCATGCGTGGCGATCTCCATGCAGGTAGACGGCGTCATGCAGCGCGCCTTTGCCGGCGGCCGGCGCCTTCGCGGGCCACGGGCACATGGCGGCCATTTCGCCCAGGTCCTCGCGCGCGCCGCCGAAGTCGGTGAGCGGCTTGAGATCGAGCCCGGCGAGGCGCCAGGCGTCGAGTCCGCCGGTCAGCGGCACGACATCCTTGAACCCGGCATTGCGGAGTGCCTTGGCCATCCACGCCGCCGATACCTCGTTCGGACACGAGCAATAAATGACGATCTTCTGATCCGGCTGATAACTTTCCACGATCTTCTGCAATTCGCGTTCATCGGCGAAAATCGAACCTGGAATCACGAACGGATCGAGTACGCGTTTCTCGGCGGAACGGATATCGAAAATAGCGGGCAGCGGTTCGTTTGCCATCAGCGAATACAACTCGTCGACGGTAATGCGCGCCGTTTCCAGCGTCTTCATCAGCATCTTGCGGCGCCAGTAGCGGTAGGCCACGTAACACGCCAGCGCGACCGCCACGACCAGGACCGCTTGCTTGCCGAGCCGCGCGATCATCGCGAAGACCATGTCG
>Ga0073928_10007030_pt1 | contig 14820 bp, 15 predicted proteins | sample PaiPotPPA55metaG_FD_76969 | JGI IMG/M metagenome (GOLD analysis project Ga0073928, IMG submission 76969) | Iron sulfur acid spring bacterial and archeal communities from Banff, Canada, to study Microbial Dark Matter (Phase II) - Paint Pots PPA... ... | reverse complement strand
CGACTACAAAGGCGTGGACGTTAAAGGCAAAGTCCTGCTCATGCTGGTTAGCGAGCCTTCATCCAACGACCCCAATTTTTTCAAAGGGCGCGCCCTCACCTACTACGGCCGCTGGACCTACAAATACGAAGAAGCCGTCCGCAAAGGCGCCGTCGGCGTCCTCCTCATCCACAAAACCGAAATGGCCAGCTACCCCTGGGAGGTCGTGCGCAACTCCAACTCCGGCGAACGCGCCGCCCTGAAAAGCGATCAGCCGCAACTCGAAGCCGCCAGTTGGATCACATCCGATGTCGCCAGCCACCTGGCCCAGAAATCCGGCCTCGATCTCGACAAGTTGATGGCCGACGCACAGTCGAGCAATTTCCATCCCGTGCCGCTTTCGGTCAAGCTCAAAGCTCACATGGTGAGCAAAATCCGCCAGATCTCATCAAACAACGTAGTCGGCATGGTCCCCGGCTCTGATTCCAAACTCAAAGACGAAGCCATCATCTACACCGCGCACTATGACCACCTCGGCATCCGCCCCGACATGCCGGGGGACAACATTTACAACGGCGCCCGCGACAACGCCACCGGTTGCGGCATTGTGCTGGAGCTGGCGCGCGTTTTTGCGCAAGCCCAGGCCCATCCACGTCGCTCGGTGATTTTCGCGTCCGTGACCGCAGAAGAGCAGGGACTGCTCGGTTCCGAATATCTCGGCAAGCATCCGCCCGTTCCCGCCGGGAAAATGTCGCTCGACCTGAATTTCGACGACATCCCGCCCCTCGGCTCGCCCGAAGAAGTCGAAGTCTCCGGCGCCGAGCGCAACAGTTTCTATCCCACGGTTCAAGCCATGGCCAACGAATTCCGCCTCGCCATCCGCCCCGACTCGCACCCCGAAGCCGGACACTTCTACCGCTCCGACCACTTCAGCCTTGCCCGCGTCGGCATCCCCGCCTTCTCCCTCAACGAGGGCATGAAGTACAAAGGCCACAACACCGACTGGGGCATGCAGCAAGCCGAGGACTACACCACCCACCACTACCATCAACCCAGTGACGAATACAGCCCCGACATGGATTTCACCGGCGATGCCGTAATGGCCCGCTTCGGCTTCGCGTTAGGCTGGGCCGCCGCATCCCAACAAAGATTAATCGGCTGGCAAAGTGGCGATGAGTTTGAGAAGGCGAGAATGCAGAGTCAGGGGGCGACACACTGATCTACGGTGTTCACAGGAGAATCCACAAAAGAGCGGCCAACGCGAACATCAGAACCCAAAAGAAAACGGCCGTCGTAGATGACTGCATCCCAGAAGACTGAGAGTTGGAGAGCGACCTTACTCTTCCTGCCTCTGCCAACCTCCCAATCAGGAGATAGTTGAGCGCACCCATGACGATAGCTGTAACTAGTAATAAAGGCTGAAACGCACCCAAGTCGCCGAAGCAGGTGTAGATAACAGCCAACAAGCTTGGGCAACTCCAGTCGTGGCGCCGACAAGTAGTTTCTTTCCCACAGACCGAGGTTGTAGTACCGGGAACTCTCGCGAGACCTCTCACGTATCTAACTCAGGAGAACCCCCATGGCCGCCTTCTTCCTCTGGTGCATCCTGTTCGTCCTGTGCTGGCCGCTGGCGCTGCTCGCGCTGGTGCTCTACCCAATCGTCTGGCTGCTGCTATTGCCATTCCGCATCGTGGGCATCGCAGTTCACGGAGTGCTGGCCCTGGTCTGGGCCGTAGTGATGCTCCCCGTCCGCCTGCTAAGCGCACCGTTTCGACTGGTGTAGCGAGCGTTGTCGTCCGGCAGCGGCCCGCTACATCCGTGCCGGGCTTTCCCGTCCCGCCCCTCGGTGCTGAGGTCTTGCCCATTCTCCGACCGTGTTCAATCCCAGCGCGACCACCCGCGGAACCAGTGCCGCAGGCACGGCATGTGAAAGCCCGGCACGGCAGTGCCGGGAGAGTAGAAGGTCAGCCGCCGAGTCCCTTCAGGGACGACACGCCTTCCGGCGCGGCGGAAAGCCGCGCCCTCGCAACCCGAGACGCTTAAACCTCCATCGTCCTCAACCCCGGACTCAAAATCAGCGTCGGATCCGTTGCCCGCTGCACATCGTCCGCCGTCAGCCCCGGCGCAATCTCTTCCAGCACCAGCCCCTCTGGCGTCACCCGGATATACGCCATCTCCGTCACAATCGTATCCACAACCTTCGCCCCCGTCAGCGGCAGCGTGCATTTCTTCAAAATTTTCGGCTGACCTTCCCGCGTGGTGTGCTCCATCGCCACCACCACCCGCCGCGCGCTGGCTACCAGGTCCATCGCCCCGCCCATGCCTTTCACCATCTTCCCCGGAATCATCCAGTTCGCCAGGTTGCCTTCCTCGTCCACTTCCATCGCGCCCAGCACGCTCAAATCAATATGCCCACCGCGAATCATGGCAAACGAATCCGCACTCGAAAAATACGACGTCCCCGGCATTTCGCTGACCGTCTCTTTCCCCGCATTAATGAGATCCGCATCCTCCTCCCCCGCGACCGGATAAGGCCCAATCCCCAACATCCCATTCTCGCTCTGCAAAACAACTTCAATTCCCGCCGGAACGTGATTCGCCACAAGCGTCGGCATCCCAATCCCCAGATTCACATAGAACCCATCCCGCAGTTCACGCGCAATCCGCTTCACGATGCGTTCGCGTTTGTCGAGGTCCTTAGCCATAAGTCAGTGGTCAGTGGTCGGTGGCCAGTGGTCAGAAAGAACGGTCAGCAAGCAGTTTTGGTTTTACTGCCCACTGACCACTGCCCACTGATCACTGTTTTCTCACCGTCCTTCTCTCAATCAACCGCTCAAACTTCGCCCCCTGAAAAATCCGCTTCACAAAAATCCCCGGCGTATGCACCGCGTCCGGCTCAATCTCCCCAACCGGAACCAGATGCTCCACTTCCGCAATCGTGATCTTCGCCGCGGTCGCCATCATCGGGTTAAAATTCCGCGCCGTCTTCCGATACACCAGATTCCCCCAGGTATCGCCCTTCCACGCCTTGACCAGCGCAAAGTCGGCAGTCAACCCGCGCTCCATCACATAGGCGCGTCCGTCAAACTCGCGGACTTCTTTTCCCTCAGCGACAATAGTTCCAACCCCGGTCGGCGTAAAAAAAGCTGCAATCCCCGCGCCCCCCGCGCGAATGCGCTCGGAAAAAGTCCCCTGCGGCACCAGTTGCAGATCAATCGTCTTCCCTAGCACCATCTGTTCCAGCAATTTGTTCTCGCCGACGTAGGTCCCAATGTGCCGCCGAATCTGCCCCGCCGCCAGCAGCAGCCCCATCCCCTGCCCGTCCACGCCCACATTGTTGCTGACAGTAGTGAGATTCTTGACCCCCAAGCGCGCCAGCGCCCGAATTAGGTTCTCCGGAATCCCACAAAGCCCAAACCCCCCGACCATAACAATTGCGCCATCGGGAATATCCCGGACCGCCTCGTCCGCGTTAGCGACAACCTTCTTCATACGCCACAAATTCTAAAACCAAAAAAACTCGATGTCATTCCGAACCCGCGCAGCGGGAGAGGAATCTGCTTTTTTCTCGCCCTCAGCAGACCGCGTAAACCCCCCGAGAACGATGTCAGATCGCCCGATGACCCGATCACCGATCACCCGAGGTTTTTCTCAGCCCGTGCCCCCGCTCAAACTCTTCTTCCAACCCGCGCGTATCCAGATTCTCCCGAATATGCCCCAGCCGCTGCTCCAGCTTCAGCAGCGCGTCAGCAATTTCCTTTTTATTGGTAATCGCAATGTCCCGCCACATCGAATACGGACTCGCCGCAATTCGCGTCATCTCCCGCAGCGCCCTCCCACCGGACTCTAGCAGCGGCGCATTCCCCCCATACTCATCAACCAGTGTCGCCGCCAGCGCAGTAGAAATCATTTGCGGCACATGACTGATCCACGCACAGAGCTGATCATGCTCCGCCGCATCAAGCTCCGCAATCCGCGCACCCGTCTTTTTCACCAGACGCAAATACTCGCCGACGATCCCAGTCTTCAACTTCTGCCCCGGCAACGGCGTGACAAACCACACCGCTCCCCGAAACAAGTCAGCATCCGCAAACGCAATTCCGGAATTTTCCTTGCCCGCCATTGGATGTCCTGCCAGAAACCGCCGCGCCGCATCTTTGCCGAAAGCCTTACCCGCTCGCGACACAATCTCCGCCTTAGTGCTCCCAACATCTGTCAGTAACGTGGATGGAGAAAGCCGCGGCGCCAGCCGCTCAGTCAGTTCAATGATCGCGCCGACGGGAGTCGCCAGCACCACAACATCGCTGCCCTGAGAAGCCTCAACCGGATCGGCGAGGCCAACATCAATCGCGCGAGTCCGCTTCGCCCGCGAAAGTACGGGAGCAGAATCGCACCCAACAATCTTCCCCCGAAATCCGCCCTTCTTGAGCGCCAGCCCAAGCGAGCCCCCAATCAGCCCGGTCCCAACGATCGTAATTTGCCGGATAGCCATCAAGGGATTGAATCATTGAATCATCGGATCATTGAATCACTGAAGCCGGAGGCTGACGCTCCAATGATTCAATCCCCCGATGATTCAATGATTCAATTCTTACGCGATCGCTCTTCCCACCGCCGGCGCAATCATCCGCATCTGGTCCATCAGTTCTGCGAACTGTTGCGGATAGAGCGACTGCGCGCCATCCGACAGCGCCTTGTCGGGATCATGATGCACTTCAATCAGCAGAGCATCCGCGCCGGCAGCAATCGAAGCCCGCGCCATTGGAGCGACTTTGTCTCTCCGCCCGGTCCCATGCGATGGGTCTGACGCAATCGGCAGGTGCGACAGCTTGTGCACCACCGGTATCGCGGAAATGTCCATGGTATTGCGCGTGTAAGTCTCGAACGTGCGAATGCCTCGCTCGCACACAATAATGTTGTAGTTGCCGCCCGCCATAATGTATTCGGCGGAGAGCAGTAGCTCTTCCAGCGTCGCGGCAATGCCGCGTTTCAGCAAAATCGGCGTCTTCAGCTTCCCCAGTTCGCGCAGCAGATTGAAATTCTGCATGTTGCGCGCACCTACCTGCAGGATGTCGACGTAAGGCTGCATCACTTCGATCTGCGATATCTCCATCACTTCGCTGATCACCAACAGATTGTGCTTGTCGCCCGCTTCGCGCAGCAGTTTCAGCGCTTCCAGCCCGAGCCCTTGAAACGAATACGGCGAGCTCCGCGGTTTAAACGCGCCACCGCGCAATCCGCGCGCCCCGGCCTTTGCGATCTGCTCGGCGACGGTGAATAACTGCGAGCGTGACTCGACTGAGCACGGCCCCGCCATCACGACAACTTCATTGCCGCCGACTTTTATCCCGTTGGCAAACTCAATCACCGTTCCCTGCGGACGAAAGCCACGCCCCGCCAGCTTGTAAGGTGCGCTGATGCGGTGCACCTCCATCACTCCGCTGAGCACTTCCAGGTTGCGAGTATCAAAATCCGTGCGCGCCCCCACGGCAGCAAGGATCGTCTGGCGCTCGCCAGTCGTCCGGTGGACCGAGAATCCCATCTCCATCAGGTGTTCAACCACCACCTGGATCTGGTCATCCGTTGCGGTTTCCTGCATTGCGACGATCATAAGGTTTCAGGTCTTGGCTCTTGGCTCATAGCTCGTGCCCACATACCCATGGATTAAGAGCGAAGAGCCAAGCAGAGCTAAGAGCCGACTCTCTTCAATCATTTACCTCGGGATCAATCTCCGTGTCGCCCAACCCATCGCCAGCCGCAGATCTCGCCGCCGGCGCTAGCTGCGCCATCTCGCTCTGCCGCATCACGTCCACGATGCGCTCAAAGATCCGCATCATTTCGCGGTCCGGCAGCGGCCCCGAATTCGCCCGCCGCGCGTTTTCAAATACTGTCCTTTCCCGGTCCGGCTCGTACACCGGCATGCCCGCGCCATGTTTCAGTTTCCCAATCGCCTGCGCAGCCTGCGCCCGCTGGCACAGTAATTCCACCAGCTTGCGGTCAATCTCGTCAATTTTCTGTCGCCAATCTGCAATATCCATAAAGAAGCGTCGTCGGTCGTCGGCCTTCGGTTGTCAACCACGATCAAAACTTGAAGGGATGCACAACTCTGAAACCTGGCCCCCGAGGAAAGCCTGCCCCCTAATGGCCGACGACCCACGACCGACGACCAACGACCGCCTCTATGAATTCTGCCACAGCTTTCGCTTCCGTGCCTGGACTGCGCTCGATCACCTGCACAATCGCGCTGCCCACCACCACCGCGTCGGCATATTCGCCCACCGCAGCAAACTGCTTCGCCACCGAGATTCCGAAGCCCACCGCAATCGGCAAGTTAGTGAATATCCGCAGTCGCCGTACCAGTTCCTGCGCGTCCTGAGGTATTTCCTTGTGCGCCCCGGTCACGCCAGTCCGCGACACCGCGTAAACAAATGCCGACGAAGCCTCGGCAATGCGCTTCAGCCGCTCATCAGTGCTGGTCGGAGCTGCCAAAAAAATCGTCGCCAGATTTCTTGTTCTCATTTGATCCCAATACTCGCCAGCTTCTTCCACCGGCAAGTCCGTAATCAGCGCACCGTCCACGCCAACCTCGGCGGCACGAGCCGCAAATTTCTCAACTCCCACCCGCAGCACCGGATTGAAATAAGAAAACACAATCAGCCCCGCGTCACTCTCCCGCCGAATCTCCGAGGCCAGCGTCAGCACCTGCTCCAGCGACACCCCGTTCTTCAGCGCCCGCTCGCTGGCCCGCTGAATCACCGGCCCATCCGCCACCGGATCGCTAAACGGCACCCCCAATTCGATGACCTCGGCCCCCGCGTCAATCGCCGCCAACGCCACCTCGCGCGTGGTGTGCAGATCAGGATCGCCACAAGTGAGATATGCAACGAGTGCAGGCCGGGATTTGAACGCGATCGTCATTTCCAAAACTATTTCCAACCAACTGTAAAAATATTGTCATTTCGAACCCGCGCAGCGGGAGAGGAACCTGCTTTTCGTTCGCAGTGGGTGATAAGCGAACGCGACCGCTACAGCCTGGACTCTAATCCAGCTTTAAACTCTCCCTCAAAATCCCAATGTCCTTGTCCCCGCGTCCCGAAACATTCACAATCACGATCTCCGCCTTCTTCATCCCCGGCGCCCGCTTAACCACTTCCGCAACCGCATGTGCCGACTCCAGCGCCGGAATAATTCCCTCTGTCTGTGCCAACAATTTGCAGGCATCCAGCGCCTCATCATCCGATGCCGCAGTATATTCAGCCCGCTTTGTGTCCGCGAGCCAGGCATGCTCCGGCCCAATCGACGGATAATCCAGCCCCGCCGAAACCGAATGCGTAGCCGCAATCTGCCCCGCTGCGTCTTGCAGCACGTATGAATACGTGCCCTGCAACACTCCCGGCATCCCTCCACGAAACCGTGCCGCATGATCACCCAACTTATCGCCACGCCCGCCCGCTTCCACTCCAATCAACGTCACTTTCTTGTCGCCGATGAAGTCATGGAAAATTCCAATAGAATTCGATCCCCCGCCGACGCACGCGATGATCGCTGTCGGCAACTTTCCTTCCGCTTTCATAATCTGCGCCCGTGTTTCACGCCCAATCACGGTATGAAAATCCCTCACCATCGCCGGATACGGATGCGCCCCCAGCACGCTGCCCAGCAAATAGTGGGTCGTCCGTACATTCGTTACCCAGTCGCGCATAGCCTCGTTGATTGCATCTTTCAGCGTTCGCGACCCCGCATCCACCCCGCACACCTCTGCTCCCAACAACCGCATGCGAAAAACGTTCAACTCCTGCCGCCGCATGTCTTCCGTGCCCATGTACACCACGCACTCGAACCCAAACAGCGCGCAAACCGTAGCGCTTGCAACTCCGTGTTGACCCGCACCGGTCTCAGCAACCACGCGATGCTTGCCCATACGCTCGACCAGCAGCGCCTGACCAATGCAGTTATTGATCTTGTGCGCCCCGGTATGCAGCAGGTCTTCGCGCTTCAAATAAATCCTCGCCCCGCCAAGTTTCTGCGTCAGCCGCCGCGCAAAAAACAGCGGCGTCGGCCGTCCCGCATAAGTCTTCAGCAGTTCGTTCAACCGCGCCTTGAATCTCGGATCCTTCTTCGCCCCCTCGTATTCTCGCTCCAGTCCCTGGAGCGCCGCCATCAGGGTCTCCGGCACATAGCGCCCGCCCCACGGCCCAAACCGCCCCGCAGCTTGGACCAGCACCGGCTTCCGCGCCGAACTCCCCGTGCGTTTCTTCGTGATGGAAGCGGTCGCCATATTCAATTCTTGTCCGTTTCCTTCACCGCCCGTATGAAGGCCCGTACTTTCTCCGGATCCTTTTTCCCCGGCATCATCTCAACCCCCGACGAAACATCCACGCCCCACGGATGCAGAATCCGCATCGCCTTGCCAACATTTTCTGGCGTCAACCCTCCAGCAGCGATGACCTTCACACTCTTGTTCATCACCTGAACCAGCGGCGCAATTCTCTGCCAGTCGAATACCTTGCCCGTGCCTCCCCGTTTCTCCGGAGTACTTGAGTCCAGTAAAAATGTGTCGAATGCAGTCGAAGGTTTGCGCGATTCCGACATCCGCACAAATTCCGCAGTCAACCCTTGCAGACGTCTTTCATCCTCCAGCAGCCGCGTCACCGACAAAGGCATCAGCATCCGCACCGGATTCTTGTACTTGGTTTTTCCATCCGGCGAAGGCCCGGCAGCCTGCGGACGCAGCCTGCACTGCACCCCCGTGAGTCCAACTTCATTCACGATTTCCGCCAGTTGCTGCTGCGCGAGGTCCACGAATACCCCGATCTTCTCTACCTTGTCCGGCAGTTGTTCCACAATCTGCCGCGCCGTCCCAGCGTCCATCCGCCGTGGGCTCTTCTCATAAAACACAAACCCCAACGCATCCGCCCCCGCGTCGACCGCGGCGAGTGCGTCCTCCAGATTGGTAATCCCGCAAATCTTTACCCAGGTCATGGATTCCATTCATCCAAAATATTTACTAGCGATGTCATTCCGAACCCGCAAAGCGGGGGAGGAACCTGATGTCTGCCTGCAGTGCCACTTACGTCCGCCGGATCTACCGCGCGCTCGATACTGAAGCTGTCGCATCAGCCATCATCCCCCGCAAAACCTCTCCCGGCGCCGTTGCCTCCATCAAAGTCTCCCCAATCAAAAACGCCCCATACCCCGCCGCCCGCAATCGAGCAATATCCACTCCGTTCTCAATCCCACTCTCCGCCACAGCCAGCGCACCCTTCGGAATCTCCTCCGCCAGCCGTAACGCCGTTGCCAAGTCCACCTTGAAGGTCTTCAAATCGCGATTGTTCACTCCGATGATCCCGCACTCCGCATCCAAAGCCCGCCGGAGTTCCTCCGCATCGTGCACTTCGCAAAGCGCATCCAACTCGTACTCCGCAGCCTTCGCGGCCAACCCTTTGAACTCCACATCCCCCAGCGCAGCCACGATCAAAAGCACCGCATCTGCACAATTGGCCCGCGCCTCCAAGAGTTGAAACTCATCCAGGATGAAATCCTTGCGCAGGCATGGAATCCGCACGCTTGCAGAAGCCTCCCGCAAATTGGCAAGCGACCCCTGAAAAAACTCCTCGTCGGTCAACACCGAAAGCGCAGCCGCCCCGGCGTTCTCCAATTCCCTCGCCAGCAACGCGGCATCAAAGTCCTCCCGGATTAATCCTCGCGACGGCGAAGCCTTCTTCAATTCCGCAATAATCGCAATCCCCGTCCCGCCGGACAACTCCAGCGCCTTGCGGAACCCCCGCGGAACATGCTTCCCAGCCCTCTTTTCCAATTCGCGCACATTTGCCCCTGAGCGACACTCGCCCACTCTCCGCCGTGTAGCGGCGATTATGTCTGCCAGGACCGTCATGCTGAATTGCTTGATTATACGGGAACAGCGATCGGCACTCCGCAGTTCTGATAGCTGCGCATCTGCAGCCACAGTGGATAGAAATCTTGCCTCGGCTTGTGGCAGAATTGAGGCATGAAAAAACCAGAATTAACCGACATGGGTTGGCTCGGCCCCAGGGAGGAAATGGATCGCGCCAGTCATCGTTTCGGCAAGTGCTCGGAGTGTCAGGAGGTCATCTGCGTCGAAAAGGCCGTGACTGAGGCGCAGGACACGCAGCCAGAAACCACTGAGATGCTCTATGCAGCATTTCGCACCCACGTTAAACTCAAGCACTCCGAGGATTTCAGCCGGGCTTCTGCGTGAATGTGCTACCCGGTTCTCATACGAAGCTCACCAGAATCATGATCCCAAGCCGTGAGTTTTGAGGCTTGAAGCGCCATCACCCTAATCACCTTTAATCACCAGGCAAGTAATATCATCCTGCTGCGGAGTGTTTCCCGCAAACGAATCCAGATCTACCATGATCCGGCTCAGCATCTTCACTGGAGAAATTTCTGCGCTTCCATTCACAATCGCGATCAGCCGCTCCTCCCCGTATTCGACACCTGGTTCGTTGATCGCCTCCACAACTCCATCGGTGAACACCAGAAGCCAGTCGCCCGCCTGCAACGTAACCATTCCGGTCTCATAAGGGGCGTCAGCCTTAATCCCCAGTGGCAGCCCGCCTGCGTCCAGTCGCTCAATGACTCCCGACTTGCGCCGCAGTATCGGCTGATTGTGTCCAGCGTTGATGAAAGTCAGCGTCCGCTTGTCCGGCTCGTACTCCGCGATAAATGCCGTGGTGAACCGCAAACCGCTCTGGCTATTGCTGCACGCATACCGGTTCATGCCACCGACCAGTTCCCCCAGCGACGACGGCGTAGCCGAGAGCGTCTTCAAACTCGCCTGAAAAGTTGCCATCAACAGCGCCGCCGGAATGCTCTTGCCGGCAACGTCTGCAACCGCTAACAGATAGCTTTGTTCTGTGGAAGCACGCTCCCTAGGAGCTTGCTCCACCGAAGCCTGACCCAAGCGCGGAAACACATCGTAGTAATCTCCAGCGACCGTGTTCGCCGGACGTGTAGCAAACGCAATCTCCATCCCAGGCACCTGCGGAGGATTCGCCGGCAGCAGCCACATCTGGATCTCTCGTGCAATCTGCAGGTCCCGCTTCATTACCACCCGGTCAGCGACTTCCAGGATCAGCACCAAGAACATCAGCAGTCCGCCCACCAGCCGGAGGTCAAATCCAATGACGTGTTGACTCCCATTCGTAGTCCACGAAAACTCTGGATTGAAAACCATTAGCGCCAGGGAAATCAGCAACAGCACCCGGCGCGCCGGCGAAAGCTTTTCCAGGATTGCCCAGAAGAATTGCCTGGCTACTCCCGAAAAATGCCGCCCCCGCCTAACTCCTTCTTTCTGCGTGACCTCAATTTCACGAGAATAAAGGCCATAGCTGGCGCGAGCTTCCGTGCGGAATTGCTCCCAGAGTTGGTTGAGTTCCATCCCGCTCGTGACCCGCTGCCAGAATTGTCTCACTCGTCCGCCCGGGCTCGGTCGCCCCGCTGGCTGCGGATTTACGGATTGGGAGGGAGATGCCATCGAAGGTTGTGGGGATCGCCGGGAAGTTCTGTCCTAAGTTCAGGGTAGGCGAAATTGTACACTGCGGTTCGCGGTTTCGCGATCGCTGCAGCTCTCCTAGCCAAGGCGCACCTCCAGAAAACCGCACCATACTCGATACCAAGGTAACGTTGCGAATGAGACCAATCGGATTCACACTATCGCGATGGATGTCCAAAGCGTTGTTCTTGATTTCACGCGTGGAATAACTGTCGGGACAGGATTAGTTCTGGGAATCATCATCCTCGTCAGCCTGGGAATTCCGCGTCGCACATCTGTCCGGCCGAGACCTCTGGCCCGAAAGTCCCACTAAGCTCGCTGCAAGCGTCAGAGGTCCCTCGGTGAAGCCCATTACGCAGATTTTTTCCTCGTCCGCGCCCTTCGTCCGGCGTCCAAATTGAGATCGTAGCCGCTACCCCGCTAACCCATTGACTCGCATGACAACCGCATGAGATAGTGACGAGTTTTCCGGTACTACTCAAGATCAAATCACTAGGAGTCGAACTCCCCCGATCTCAATGTTCCGCCTCATCCCCAGCGATACCACCTTTTTCACCATGTTCTCTGAGATCGCCGACAATCTCATCTCGGCGGCCCGTGTTCTTGTGGATTTATTCGATCACTACCAGAACACTGCAGAGAAGACCGCCGAAATCAAACGCATCGAACATGTCGGTGACGATCTCACCCACGCCATTCTCAGGAAATTAAATCAGACCTTTATCACCCCATTCGATCGCGAAGACATCCATCGCCTGACTTCATCCCTCGACGACGTGCTGGACTTGATAAACTCGGCCGCCGACCGGACCACGATGTACAAGATAACCAGTCCTCCGCCCGCAGCCGCCCAGCTTTCCAAATTGATCCTGTTGCAATGCGAGGAACTCGGGCGCGCCGTCTCTCACCTCAAGAAGAACGGAGACGTGCTCGCCCGCTGTGTCGAAATTAAGCGCTATGAAAACGAGGCCGACACCGCGTCGCGGGAAGCCATCAGCCTGTTGTTCGAGCGCGAAACCGATCCTATCAACCTCATAAAAAGCAAGGAACTACTCGAAGTCCTCGAAACCGCCACCGACAAAGCCGAAGACGCCGCCAACGTCCTCGAGACGGTAGTCTTGAAAAACAACTGATGACAACGACACGGGAAAATCGCCGGTGACAAGCACCTTTGTATTGCTGATCATCACCCTGCTGGTCGCCTTGGCCTTCGACTTCCTGAACGGATTCCACGATGCCGCCAACAGCATCGCCACCGTCGTCTCCACTCGCGTACTCTCTCCCAAACTCGCCGTGCTCTGGGCTGCATTCTTCAATTTCGTTGCCGCCTTCATCCTCGGGACCGCCGTCGCCAAAACCATCGGCGGAGGAATGATCCGCGTCTCTTCGGTCACCCAATACGTAGTGATCGCTGGATTGGTCGGAGCAATCGTGTGGGACCTTCTCACCTGGTGGTGGGGATTGCCCACCTCCTCCTCCCACGCTTTGATTGGTGGTTACGCCGGTGCCGCCGTGATGCGCTCTGGATTGGCCGTAATCATTCCCGGAGGCTGGACCAAGACTCTCATCTTTATCCTGGTTGCTCCCATCATGGGCCTGATTCTCGGCTTGGGTTTCATGGTTGCCATATCCTGGCTTTTGAAGAACAAAGCCCCGCAACGCGTGGACGCCTGGTTTCGCCGCCTGCAGTTAGTCTCCGCCGCTGCCTACAGCATCGGACATGGCGGCAACGACGCGCAAAAGACGATGGGAATTGTCGCCACCGCCCTCTACGGAGCGAAGTTTCTCACCAGTAGCGAGCTCGCCGGGGGGTGGGGACGCTTCCATTGGCCGATTATTCTCGCCGCCCATACGTCCATCGCTTTGGGAACTTATTTCGGCGGCTGGAGGATTGTTCACACCATGGGTTCCCGAATCACCAAACTCAGGCCCGTTGGAGGATTCTGTGCCGAGACTGCCGGCGCCATCACCCTGTTTTCCGCGTCCCTGGCGGGTATTCCGGTGAGCACAACCCATACCATCACCGGAGCCATCGTCGGCGTAGGCGCCACCACCCGCCTCTCCGCAGTCCGTTGGGGAGTCGCCCGCCGCATCGTCTGGGCCTGGATTCTAACCATTCCCGCGTCTGCGTTGGTGGGAGCAGTCACCATGTGGATCATCCGGTTTATTAAACCCGGCGCGTAGGGTACGGTCTTTATCCAAGGGGGTTGGTCTGTGTTTGTCTAAGGAGCAGACTGCGGAAACGATTGACCACACTGGCGACACTGCCGCTCCACGAACCAGGTCTTCCGCGGTCCGCCTTGAATTCTCCGGGATTCTGCCGGTTGCGGGTTTTGGCAGAAGGGACACGGCGCCAGTCCTGAGGCAGTACGCTCGAAGGCCGCCCGCTGTCCTCCGTAGGCTATAAAGAAGAAAGAGACCATTGCAGGAGGCAGCAACATCAAGAGTAGTCGCACAACCCGTCCACTCTTGCTGATGGGTGCATCCAACGGCGCTGCTGAGACGGCCAGCACTCCGACAGCAAGTCCGATGCCTGCCAATAGATGCACGTACTTTGGAAGCCAGAAGCGCGTGCGCGCCCAAAACCCGAACAATCCGAACGCAGCAAACGCAAAAATGGCTGCATGGACGAGCCTGAACCCGTTGAACAGGGGGTTCCACATTCGTCTGGTCCCCTAGAAAACACAATTTGGGCGAATCGCAGAACGCCGTCCGCTCATTCGTCGGCAACGGCCGCAGCCCAGCTCCTACCCCCCCTGCTTCAATTCCACCAGCACTTGTCTGGCAATTTCCTTCAGCGTTTCAAATACGCCTTGCCCCTGAAACGCAACCGCTTCCAGCACCGGCTCGTTCTTACGCTGAAGTTCTTTGGTGAGGGTTTCTACAGGAAGAATATTTGGAAGGTCGCGCTTGTTGAGCTGCAATACGTAGGGAATCTTGTTGAAGTCGTAGCTGTGCTCTTTCAGGTTGGACATCAAATTATCCAGCGCCTCGGCGTTGGCATCCATGCGCTCCTGCTGCGAGTCCGCCACGAATACAATTCCGTCCACTCCGCGAAGAATCAGCTTGCGGCTGGCATCATAAAACACCTGTCCCGGCACGGTATAGAGGTGAATCCGCGTCTTGAATCCGCGCACCGAGCCCAGATCAAGTGGCAGAAAGTCAAAGAACAAAGTTCGCTCGGTTTCGGTAGCGAGCGAAATCATCTTGCCCTTCTGCATCTCGGCAGTCTTTTGATAAATATGCTGTAGATTGGTAGTTTTTCCGCCCAGCCCAGCGCCGTAATACACGATCTTGCAATT
>Ga0073928_10007028_pt1 | contig 14822 bp, 13 predicted proteins | sample PaiPotPPA55metaG_FD_76969 | JGI IMG/M metagenome (GOLD analysis project Ga0073928, IMG submission 76969) | Iron sulfur acid spring bacterial and archeal communities from Banff, Canada, to study Microbial Dark Matter (Phase II) - Paint Pots PPA... ... | reverse complement strand
TCGCAGGTCCATTGAACCACTACGACATCTCAGCAACTCCCACCAAGACCATGGGGCGACAAATAATTAGAGATTCGAGTTTTGGCACCCAAACCCGGCCAGAGGTGCGCGGAACGGCGAAATTTTAGTCATCCCGGAGCGCCATTTGCTTCCCTCTATCAAACGTTCGCGGTTCGACTGATACCTTGATTGGAGGATCTTTTATGCGAGCACTATTCGTTTCGGTTCTGGCGATTCTGGCAATGGGTCTGGTGGGATGCGAAAGCACGAGCGGCAACTCGGCGGCCAACCGGACCGAGCTGTCCACCTCGGGCAAAACGGCCCACGACCAGATGGTTGCCAAAGACCCGCAACTTCAGGACTTGATCAACAGCGCTTACGGGTACGTAATATTCCCGGAGGTGGGCAAGGCCGCGGCCGTCGTGGGCGCGGCGGGCGGCAAGGGGGTCGTCTACCAGAACGGGCAGGAGATCGGCACCGTGTCGATGGATCAGGTCGGTGTCGGGCCGCAACTCGGCGGGGAAACCTACTCCGAGCTGGTCATCTTCCAGAATCAGCAGGCGCTTGAGCGCTTGAAGAATGACAGCCTCGAGTTCGGCGGGGACATGAGCGCGACCGTCGTGAAGGCCGGTGCGGCCAGCGGCAGCCAGTTCGCCAATGGCGTGCAGGTGTTCATCATGCCCAAGGGCGGACTGATGGCCGGAATCGATGTTCACGGCCAGAAGTTCACGTTCCATCCAAGCAACAGCGGAACGTGAGCGTGGTAGTGCCGGCAGTGGATTGGTGGTGAAGCGGCGGGACGGTCGTCGGCGCCGAGACATTGGTGCCGTGACCTACCCGCCGCTTCTGTGCGCCCCCCAGGTGTGGATGTTCGTGGCGGGCTGGGTCGTGGCACGAGTGAACCTTCGCCACAAGCGAGTGTTACACCTCATTGGCCCGTACCTCCACTTCTGCTGTTGGCGTTTATGCTGCCGCGATACCATACTTGAGTGACGACACGCTCGATATTGCATCGGATCGCCTGCAAGGGGTATGCGGTTAACCTGCGCCGCCACGGCGGGAAAGTACACGCGGAGGCGATTGACCTCAGCGACCCATCACGCAGGCTGATCAGTCGCAGCCTCGACGGCGACGGCGAGCCCGAGGCCCGACAGGCCGCCCGCGAGCTGGCCAGGATGGTCGGAGTCGCGGTCGAGGGCGACCCGAGTTGACCGGCGCGTGCAGAACGCGCAGATCGTGGTAACATTCTCCGCGTGCCGCCCGGCGGCTGTAGAACGCCCGGACCCTTCAAACCAAGGTGCTGCCATGCGAAGTCCCTCACGCCTCGTTGCCGGCCTGTCCGGGTTGTTGTGCGTCGTGCTGGTCTCGGCCATCGCGCGCGGGCAGGGTTACAAGGTCCGGATCTCCCAGCCCGAGAAGGTCGGCAACAAGTTCAGCATTTCCAGCACGGCGACGGAGAAGATGTCCAGCTCGGTGGCCCTGCCCGGCGTCCCTCCGCAGGAGATGGCGTACACCCTCGACCTTGACGGGACGGTCGAGGTCCTGGCGGTGAATGACAAGACCGCGCAGCCGACCAAACTCTCCTGCACCGTCGCCAAGTGCACCCGCGACGGGGAGAAGGTGTACGATGCCGGAGCGATCATCACCGCCGACAGCACGGGCGGGCACCCCGTGATCACGGTGAACGGGAACGAAGCGGACGCGCACACCACCGAGCAGTTGACCAGCATTCTCCAAACGCACAAGCCTGGCGATTCGGAGGCCGACGACAAGATGTTCGGCACCGACCAGCCGCAGAAGGTGGGCAACTCCTGGCCCGTCAACAGCGAGGCAGTTGCCAAGGCCTTCTCAGAGCAGGGAGACGGACTGCCGATCAGCAAGGACGACGTGAGCGGAACCGTCAAGCTCGTCAGCGTCCAGAAGGTCGAAGGCAAGGAGTACCTGGAGGTCGTCGCGGACTTGGACGTGAAGAACATCCACGGGCAGTCGAACGGCGCGAACATCGAGAGCGGGAGCATGACCGGCCACATGACTGCGCTGCTTCCGGCTGACGAAGGGGCCCGGCCGCTCGACGACTCGATGTCCATGAAGATGAAGATGACGGCCAAAGCGCCCGGACCCAATGGGCAGGACCTGACCGTCAGCATGAATGTGCAGCGTGATGTGAAGACGAAAATCAGCGAGGCCGGGAAGTGACCCCCGCTCCCCACGCCGCACCCGGCGTTCCACCCATGTGAGGTCCCGGCATGTCGCCGCGTTATCGTTGCTTTGCCTTCGTCTGGGCGCTGCTGCTGGCGGTTGCCGCCGACGGGGAGGAGTACAACATCCGGCTCAGCCATCCGGAAAAGGTCGGCGACGCGTACATCCGGTCCGTCCACGCGCAATTCAAGATGGACAACACCAGCCGCGTCCGCGGCTATCCGCCGCAGCGGCGGCAGGAGGCGTTCACCGTCGAAATGGAAGGGACGGTCCAGGTCCTCGCGGTGGATGAAAAGAGCGGACAGGCGACCAGGCTTTCGTGTACCGTGAGCAAGCTGGCCCGGGACGGAAGGCCCCTCTTTCCTGAGGGAACGGTTGTTGTCGCGGAAAACAAGGAGGGGACGACGCAGTATACGGTGGACGGCCAGCAGGTGGCCCCGCCGGCGGCGCAGGCCTTGGGGGAGGTCCTGTCGGCCCACACGCCCGGCGCCCCCGACAACGACGACACGCTGTTCGGCACGAACGAGCCGAAGAAGGTCGGCGATACCTGGCCGGCGGACCGCCAGGCCGCCGCCCGCGCCTTCTCGCACGAGGGGGTAGAGGTGAGCAAGGACCATGTGACAGGGACGGTGAGATTGGCAGCGGTGAAGGAAGTCGAAGGCAAGAAGGTCCTGGACATCGAGACCGACGTGGACCTCACCGACTTGAAAGGAGTGCTCCGCGACGTGACGGTCGTCACCGGCGGCACGCTTTCTCTCCACGCGGCCGGCCTGTATCCCGCGGACGGGCAGGGCATGCGCGACAGCAACACCATGAGCTGGAAACTGAACATGCGGGTGGACGGGCTCACCCTCGCCGACGAGCCATCGCACGTCGACGTGAACATCGAGCGGAGTGCGACCATAATCATGAAGGAAGCCGGCAAGTGACCGCGCGCTGGAACCCCGCGCGTGTCGGATCGATACATATGGATTCACAACCCCCACCTGCCGAAGGCGGGCAGAACTCGGAGCGGCCTCCCGAGGGGCCGGGCGTGTTCACGCAACCATTCCAGAACCAGCCCGTCGCCGCTCGGGTGCCCGCGCACGTGGGAAAGGGCGTGTTCACGACCGGCGTGCTGGTGCAGGACGGCCCACACGAGTTCGTGCTCGATTTCCTTCAGGCCTTGTCGCGGCCTCCGCAGGTCGCCGCCAGGGTGGTGCTTTCGCCCGGCGTGATGGACGCGCTGGTGCGCACGCTGGCGGACAATCTGAACAAGTACATTCAGCAGTTCGGCCCGCCGGCGCCGCTGCCCAAGCCGGTGCAGCCGCCCCGGCGACCGACCATCCAGGAGATCTACGAGAATTTTAAGCTGCCCGAAGAGTTGTGGAGCGGGGCGTATGCCAATAGCGTCCTCGTTGGCCACGCGCCGGCGGAATTCTTCATGGACTTCATCACCGGATTTTACCCAACGGCCGCCGTCTCGTGCCGCATCTTCTTCGCCGCCCAGCAAGCCCCGAGGTTTCTCGAGACGCTGCGCACGTCGCTGCAACAATTTCACCGAAGGGTCTTCGGACAGGGGCAACCGGGCGGGCAGCCGCCGCTCCCACCGCCGCCCCCCTCCGATACCGGCCAGACCGGATGAGGAATTGCGCGGATCCACCGCGCAAAAAAAGACCGAAGCGGTCGCTTCAAATGATGCGTAGGCGCTCCGGAGAACCGGATTGAAGAGGGCACAGGGCCCCGTGTCCTGACGCCGCGGCTACGAAGCATCAAAGCCGCAATTTGGACCCGAAGTCAACCGCTTCGGACGAATCGCATTATACCGTCCGGCTGCCGGCGCGTCGCGGGTATTTTTCCGATTTTTCCAACGGCTCGTTACTTCTTTGGTTTCATCCACTTGGCGCTCAGCAAGACCTCTTCGCCGGCCTTGTGAACGGCCTTGGCGTCGTTGCTCTCTTTCCCCATCGCGTTTGCCGTCACCATCACCACCCGCGGCCCGAGGTCACGGTACAGATGCAGCTCGTCGGCGATATTGTCGCCTTGCTGGTATTTCTCATGAACGCGCAGCGCGAAGCGCGAGTCGCGTTCGACCTTGGGGTCCATGATGACCTTCTGGCCGGCGTTCTTATGGTTCTGACGAAGCGTTCGGACGATGGCCGGACCCATCGCGGGCGTGATACGGGCGTCGGCGGGCAACACCTCGATGGCGATCGCCCCCTGGCGGCTCTCGGAGACGTACGCTGCCGCCGTCTCTCCGCTCACGTTGTGGGCCCGCTCCCACGCATCGTCGGGCGGCGGCCGATAAGTGATCTTCCCCTGTAACAACGCCGCCGAGGGTTGGGTGTCGTTCTCGGCCACAACCGTAATCGCCGAGAGCAACAGGGCGGTCGCCGCCCGTGCGATCAAAAGTCTCTGCAGCATGGTAAATCCTCCGGTGGCGATGCGGCAGCCATTGTAGCAATCGGAGGACTGAGGAAACGAGAATTAGGCGATCGCAGAGTTCGTGAGTGTTTACTCGTCCTTACGGCGACCGATACAATGTGCAGCGGACACAATCATGACTTACCGCGGACACGTAGAGAACGGCCAGATCACCCTCGACGACCCGGCCCGGCTCCCGGAGGGAACTCGAGTCAGCATCGAGGTGATGGAAGACGGAAAAGTGAACGATGTTGTCCGCGACCGTCATGGAATCCTGCAACTGCCGCTCGAGCGACGCCGCCAATTGCTAATGGAGCAGTCGGAACGCCTGGCCGTGCACTACGCATCCGAAGCGGAGCGATCGGATTGGCAGGGCGGAGACATCGTTGAGTAGCTCACCAACTCCATCTCGGGGGGAAATCTGGCTGGTCAACCTCGACCCCACCATCGGCGCTGAGATTCGAAAGACCCGTCCGGCCGTTGTCGTAAGTTCCGACGGCGTCGGTCGATTGCCGGTGAAACTGGTCGCGCCCGCCACAGAATGGAAGGATGCTTTCGGCGAGAGTGCTTGGCTTGTCCGCATCGATCCTGATTCCCAAAATGGCTTAAGCAAGACCTCGGCGGCCGATGCACTTCAGCTTCGCGGAATCGACCTGCGGCGCTTCGTGACCCGATTGGGCCAAGTGTCGCCGCAATTGATGGACGAATTGGCCGCGGCGATCGCGATCGTGGTGGAATATCGATGATCGTCGCGGGCTTGGGTGTCACGCACCCTCGGCTGGGCGTAGACTTCCCCGCGATGATCGAGTTTCGCGGCGTCTGCAAGAGCTACGGAGGCGATGTCGCGCTGCGGCCCATGGACCTGCACGTCGATCCCAGTCGCACCACAGTACTGATCGGCCCCAGTGGCTGCGGCAAGTCCACCATCCTGCGACTGATGGCCGGGCTGGTGCGTCCCGACTGTGGCGTGGTGCTCTTCCGCGGCTTCGAGCTGACGCCGGCAAGCATTATGCAGTTCCGCCGGTTCATGGGTTACGTCATTCAGGAAGGGGGGTTGTTCGCGCACCTGACCGCCGGCGGGAACGTCACACTGATGGCCCGATATCTCCGCTGGCCCCGGGCGCGAATCGAGCAGCGGCTGCGCGAGCTGGCGGACCTGGCGCGGCTGCCGCCCTCAATGCTGCAGCGTTACCCCGCCGAGCTGTCCGGCGGGCAGCGCCAGCGCGTTTCGCTCATGCGGGCGCTGATGCTCGATCCGGACTTACTCCTGCTCGATGAGCCGCTGGGGGCATTGGACCCCATGGTCCGTCATGACCTTCAGGAAGACCTCAAACGCATTTTCGCCGAGCTGAACAAGACGGTGGTGCTGGTGACTCACGACATCGCCGAGGCCGCGTTCTTTGGCGATACGATCGTGCTCCTGCGCGAAGGGTCCATCGTCCAGCGCGGAATGCTGCGGGAACTTCTCGACCGCCCGGCCGACGAGTTCGTCAGCCAGTTCGTCAATGCCCAGCGCAGCCCGCCGGAACTGGCAGGAAGAAACCGGTGAAGAAATTCGAATCACGAATGACGAATCACGAATCAAAACCGAGATCCGAAATCCGAATGACGAAACGCGCGCTCGGGCAGACGTTCGGTCGCTCGGATCTCGCCACTCGGCTCTTCGCCGCAGCCGTTTTCGCGTTGGCCTCGGGCTGCTCACGTCCCTCGCGGGTTACGATCGGCTCTAAAGCATTTACCGAATCGGCGATCGTAGGGGAGATCGCGGCGCAAGGGGCGCGCAGCGCGGGGGCCGACGTGATCCACCACAGCGAACTGGGCGGGACCCGGCTGGTCTGGAACGCGCTGGTCGGTGGGCAGATCGACGCCTATCCGGAATACACCGGCACGATCGCCCACGAGATCTTCGCCGGCCAGAACATCCAGAGTGACGCGGAAATCCGCGCGGCGCTTGCCGCCAAAGGCATCGCAATGACTCGGCCGCTGGGGTTCAACGACAATTACGCGCTGGGCATGCGCCACGATGTGGCGCAGCGGCTGGGAATCCGCACGATTTCCGATTTGCGCGGCCATGCTGAACTGCGGTTGGGCTTCAGCAGCGAGTTTCTCAATCGCGCCGACGGCTGGCCGGCACTGCGAGACACTTATCAGCTTCCGCAAAAGAGCGTGACCGGCCTCCAGCACGACCTGGCGTATCGGGCGCTGGCTGACGGTTCCATCGATGTCACTGACCTCTATTCCACCGACGCGGAAATCGCGCAGTTCCACCTGCGCGTGCTTGAGGACGACCTGCATCGTTTTCCCGAATACCAGGCGGTCCTGCTCTACCGGGCGGACCTGGCGGGGCGCGCCCCTCAAGTCGTGGCGGCGATCAAGCGGCTGGAGGGGCAAATTACCCGACAGCGCATGATCGAGATGAATGAGCAGGTGAAGCTGAAACGGGTGCCGCCCGAACAGGTGGCCCGGCAGTTCCTCCGCGAGGTGCTCGGTGTCTCCGGGGGGGCGACCGCCGTCCACGGTTTGTGGCAGCGCCTGAAGACCAGTACCGCGGAGCACCTCAAGCTCGTCGGCGTCTCTCTGCTGGCCGCAGTCCTGATCGGAATCGTCCTGGGCGTGCTGGCCGCCTCACTTGCGAGAATCGGACAGGGGATCCTCGCCTTCGTGGCGGCAATTTACACCATTCCCGCCCTGGCGCTGCTCGTGTTCATGTTGCCGCTGCTGGGCATCGGCTGGTTGCCGGCGGTGGTGGCCCTGTTCCTGTACAGCCTGCTGCCGATCGTGCGGAACACGCATTCGGGGCTGCGAAACATCCCCGCGTCGGTGCGAGAGTCGGGCGCGGTGCTGGGGATGCCTCCGATCGCGCGGCTTCTGCGAATCGAGCTCCCGCTGGCCAGTCCGGCGATTCTCGCCGGCATTCAGACCGCCGCCGTGCTCGACGTCGGGACCGCCACGCTCGGCGGCTTCATCGGGGCCGGCGGATATGGGCAGCCGATCTTCACCGGCATCACCCTGGGCAATCTCCACCTCATCCTCGAGGGCGCGATCCCCGCCGCTCTCATGGCCCTGGCGGTGCAGGGCGCGTTCGAGTTGCTCGGGCGCATCGCGATCCCCCGCGGGCTGCGCCTTAAGGCCGGGTAGTGAAGAAGCACCTACCACCCGTTTCGCCGCGACCCGAAGGGGAGCGTTTTTGGACATCGATGCCGACAAAAGCGCTCCCCTTCGGGTCGCGGCGAAACGAGAGAGTGACTACAGCACGTGCCGCAGCACCCGCCGCAATACATCGGTCGTGATCCCATACATGAAGTGAGCGGCCAGCGCGTCGGCGTGCACCTCGGGCGGATATTCGGTCGGACGCTCGGCCAGCCCCAGCGCCGGAACGGCGATCTCGTCACCCAGCAGCCACAGCGCGAACCCGAACGGCAGGCCCAGCCCGGCGCGAGCGAACGGCAGCAGCTCAGCTAACCCGCCGTACAGCGCGCCGACCAGCGCGCCAAAGCCGTAGTGCACCAGGGGCCCCGCTATCTGCTTCTCCCGGTCCGTCAGCTCGTGTTGAAACAGGTTTCGAGAGATCGCGACGGCGGTCTTGACCGTCGCGTTCTCGTCGTCGCCGCCTTCATGCTTCTGGGACGACGGGCGGTCGCGGGCCGAGGACTCGCCGCCGGAAAATTCCCGCGTGCCTTTGCATTGCCGCGTCGGGCGCATGGCCTGAAACTGATTCATAGCCCATGACGCCGCGGCGCCTGCCAGCAGGCCGGCGGCCATGCCACGCAATAGGTGTCTTGCCATTTGACCTGCTCCTTCGGCACGGCGGGGTGAAACCGCACTCCCGCCGGCCGCTTCTTAACGGAAAGCAACACGCGTGCCGTGCCTGTTTGCCAGGCGATTCCGTTCTGAATCAGCCTTCTTACCTCGATTCTGCGGAATCGTGCAACGCGGATTTTCTGCGCTGCGGAATACAAGACGGTGTAGCATGGTTGCCAACACGCAGATGGAGGTGTCTCGGTGGGTGACCGAAGCGCGACCGCCCTGCAACCCCGAAGCATGGATGCCCCGGAGCCGCGGGCGGCAAATTGGCTTGATCGATACCGGGCGGTGCGGCACCAGACCGAGGCGCTGTGCGAGCCGCTGGTACCGGAAGATTACGTCGTGCAGTCCATGCCCGACGTGAGCCCGACGAAATGGCACCTGGCCCATACGAGTTGGTTTTTCGAAACGTTCCTGCTGTCCCCGTACTGTCGCGGTTATGAGCGGTTCGATCCGCATTTCGCTTACCTGTTTAACTCCTACTACACGACGGTGGGGGACAGGCACTGCCGGCAGAATCGCGGGCTGCTCAGCCGGCCGACGGTCGCCCAGGTGTACGGCTATCGGCGGCACATCGACGCGGCCATGCAGCGGTTCGTCTCCGAACTGTCCGGGGCCCAGCTTGCGGAACTCGGGCCGGCCATCGAGATTGGTCTTCACCACGAGCAGCAGCATCAGGAGCTGATGCTCACCGACATCAAACACGTATTCTGGGTGAACCCGATGCGGCCGGCGTACCGCGACCGCACGCCATCCTCGGCCCTGCAAGTCCCGCCCATGCGATGGGTGGGCTTCGGCGAAGGCACGCACTGGATGGGCCACGACGGCAATGGGTTCGCCTTCGACAACGAGGGCCCGCGCCACCGCGTCTTCCTGGAGTCATTTCAGCTCGGCTCGCGACTCGTCACCAACGGAGAATATAAGCAATTCATCGACGACGGAGGCTACCGACGAGCGGACCTATGGCTGTCGATGGGGTGGGCCGCGGTCCAGCAGGAGCAGTGGCAGGCGCCGCTCTACTGGATCATGCAAGACGACCAATGGTGGCACCATACGTTGGCGGGCCTGCGTCTGGTCGATGATACCGAGCCGGTCTGTCACGTCAGCTATTTCGAGGCCGACGCATATGCGCGATGGGCGGCGGCGCGGCTCCCCAGCGAATTCGAGTGGGAGGTCGCGTCGCAATCGACGCCGATCGAAGGGAACTTCGTCGAATCGGGCCGGTATCACCCGGCCGCGATCATGGGGGACCGCCCGGGTGTGTCCCAGATGTTCGGCGATCTGTGGGAGTGGACGCGCAGCGCTTACCTTGCCTATCCCGGCTATCAACCGCCGGCCGGCGCGCTTGGAGAGTACAACGGGAAGTTCATGTGCAACCAATTCGTGCTCCGGGGCGGGTCGTGCGCCACGCCAATAGACCACATCCGACGCACTTACCGCAACTTCTTCCCACCCGATGCCCGGTGGCAATTTACGGGGATCCGACTGGCGAGGGACTTATGAATCCGATGGCCTCTGTCCGCGGCGCGGGCGCCATGCCCGGCCAGACTCCTCGATTGCGCCTCGTTGGCGCCGGCGCGCATAGTCACCGCCGTCAGCCCGGGTTGGATGACTTCGCACCGGCGTCAGATGATTTCGGTTCCCAGGTGGTGCGTGGCTTGCGACAGACGCGCAAGCAGCTTCCCTGCAAGTTTTTCTATGACCAGCGAGGCTCCCAGCTATTCGATCGCATCTGTGAGCTGGACGAATACTATCTCACCCGCGCCGAACTGGGGATTCTGGGCGCAAGCGCGACGGAGATGGCCGCGGCACTGGGGCCGGATTGTTTGCTGGTAGAGTACGGGAGCGGCAGCAGCCTGAAGACAGGCCTTCTGCTCGAGCGCCTCCAGCGCCCGGCCGCTTACGTCCCGCTGGATATCAGCCGCGAGCATCTGCTCGCTGCGGCGGGGCGGGTGGCCGCCCGCTATCCGAGGCTCCACGTGCTGCCGGTCTGCGCTGACTATACCCGCCCGTTCTCGCTGCCCGCTTGCCAAGGCGCGGCGCGAACGGTCGTCTACTTCCCCGGCTCCACGGTCGGGAACTTCGAGCCTCACGAAGCCCGCGGATTTCTCCGAGCGACGGCCCAGCAGGTCGGACCGACGGGCGGACTGCTGATCGGCGTGGACCTGAAGAAAGACCCGGCCCTTCTGCACGCCGCCTACAACGACGCCGCCGGTGTCACCGCCGCGTTCAATCTCAATCTTTTGGATCGAATCAACCGGGAACTCGACGGCAACTTCAATCTGCGGCAGTTTGCCCACTACGCCTTTTACAACCCTCGACTCGGGCGGATTGAGATGCATCTGGTCAGCATCGTCGCCCAGACAGCCCGCGCGGTGGGAGAGTCGTTTTCATTTCATGACGGGGAGACCGTCTTCACGGAAAGCTCATACAAGTACACGCTCGAGGAGTTTGCGTCGCTGGCTGCGGCCAGCGGGTGGAGCGTCGAACAGGTCTGGACCGATGACCGGCGGATGTTCAGCGTGCAATATCTGACTGTCAACTGAGTTTTGCTGCTCGCACCGGCGGCCACTATACTTCGCCCCACCAATGCACCGCGAAGAGGCGATGGCCGCTCCCACACTGGAATATGTCGTCCCCGAGAAGGTCCGTTCCCAGGGGCCGCGGCCCGCGCTGCTGGCCGACAGAATTCTGGCACTGGCCGACCGCTACCGCTACAAGCTGTTCGCGATCCTCCTGGCGTGGTACTTGCTCGGGTTCAACGGCCAGTGGCGGCTGGAGCCGGACAGCGCGCTGTATCTCACGATCGGCCGCAACCTGGCGGCGGGTCAAGGCTATACCTACCACGGGCACCCGCACCGTCTCGCGTTTCCCGGCCCGCCGCTGCTGTTCGCCGCCATCTTCAAGCTGTCCCACGGCCAGCACCTCCTGCCCGCCCTGGTGGCGATGCTGATGATGGGCTTCGTCACGCTGGCGCTGACGTACCGCCTGTTTCTGCTGTATGCCGGTCGTCCGACGGCCGTGTTGATGACGTTCGGGCTGGGGATCAGCCGGCTGTTCTATCGGTACTGCTTCGAGTTGCTCTCGGACCTGCCGTTTCTGTTGGGGGTGATGGCCTTTCTGGCCGGGTATGAGGCGGTATTCTACCGCCGCGGAGTCCCCGGAGGCGAAGGCGACCATCCCCGCGCCCCCGCGCGCTGGTTCGATTGGGTGCTGCTGGTCGGCGGGTTGCTGGTCGCGGTGATGATGCGGCCGACGATGTGGGCCCTGCTGGCCGCGGTCGTGCTGGCGACCGGCTGGTCGTTCGTTCGCCGGGCCGACGTTCCGCGCAGGCGCTGGCCGCAGGTTGTCATTGTCTCAACCATCGTAGCCGCGGTAGTTGCGTTTTCTCTGCTCGATCCGCGCCACGCCGGCGGGCACACCATGGGCCAGTACGAGGACGCGCTGTTCGAGGCGAAGTTCTCGCACTTTGGCACGATGCTTCGGCAGACGTCGACCGAATACCTCCCGTTGCTGTTCGAGTCGGCGGTCTGCAAGGCGGTGCTCGGCTGTCCCATCGGATTCGGGCTGAACGCAATAGCCGGAGCGGTGGTGCTGGTGCTCGGGATCGGGTTGGCGCGGGTGCGGCCGCTGTGGGGATTGTGGGTCGGGATGACCGTGGCGATCGTGCTGATCGCGGTCAAGCCGCTGGATCGATATTTTCTCGAGGTGTTGCCGCTGCTGGTCCACGCCTGGTGGGGGGGAATCCGCTGGCTGAACTTGCGGCTGCCGCGACCGTGGGGCGACCGCGTCTTCCTGGGCCTCTTTCTGCTCGGCGGGACGACCAACGTGCTCCGCACCGGGGAATTCATCTTCGAACAGCGGCACGCCCAATTTCGCGGTTATTACAAGGAGGGCCGATACGCGTCAGCCGATGGGGTGGCCAAGCTGATCCACGACCGCGTTGGCCGGGTGGGTTGGGTGATCGCCCCGGCAAAGTGCGGGCGAATCCTAACGTTCCTGAGCAATCGCAACGTGATCGAAGCCCCTCGCGAGGCGCAGCTCGACCCGCGGCGACAGAACGTGTTCGTGCTCGAACCGCTGTCCGACCCCGCGCGGCAATGGCTCGCCGCCGCCCCGGCGCGCCTCGGACCGCAAATCGGACCGACCATCCAGGCCGCCCGCGATCCGGATAACTGGCGCCTCTACCAGGTCGATCCGGGAGATAAGAAATTACAAATTGCAAAATGACAATTGCAAATTGAAAATTGAAGGTAACGCGTGTGATCCGGGTACTACCAATTTAACTTTTGCAATTTGCATTTTGCAATTTGCATTGCATTCTGCCGATGAGGGCGGCGACTTCCCGTAACGCATGCGCATCAGCATCATCACCCCCAGCTTCAATCAGTGCCGGTTTCTCTCCCGCACGGCGCGCAGCATCCTCAGTCAGAAGGGCGATTTTGACCTGGAGTGGCTGATCCTCGACGGCGGCAGCACTGACGGCACGGTCGATCTCCTCAAATCTGTCAGCGACCCCCGCGCCCGTTGGATCAGTGAACCGGATCGCGGCCAATCACACGCGATCAATAAGGGACTGGCGATGGCCACCGGTGAGGTCGTGGCGTGGCTAAACAGCGACGACGTGTATCTTCCCGGCGCCCTTGCAACCGTTGTGGCCGCTTTTACCGAGCACCGGGAAGCCCAGTGGCTCGTCGGTCGCTGCCAGATCATTGACCGCGACGACCGTGTCATCCGCTCGGCCATCGCCGCTTACAAAGACCGTGCACTGGATCGTTATCGTTATCGCGCGTTGCTTCGGGAGAATTTCATCTCCCAGCCGGCGGTCTTCTGGCGGCGGGGGTTCGGCAACTCGGTAGGCGCACTCGACGAATCGCTGCATTGGACGATGGATTATGACTTCTGGCTTCGCATGGGTGCGCGGTGCGAGCCTCTCATCCTGGACGTTGCGCTCGCACAGTTCCGTCTGCACGAGACAAGCAAGTCCAGCGTCGTCGACCGCCGGCAGTTCGATGAGCAGTATCGCGTTGCCTTGCGATATCTCGGCGACGATCGCCTGAGCCGTGCGATTCACCGCTTCAACGTGGAGAAGATCGTCTGGGCATATCGGGTGCTCCGGTTCACAGGTTGGTAGGGCTCCGACGATGCTCGCGCTTGAGGCCGCGATACCGTACCCATAGAATCCGCCCACAGACAGAAAACGAGCGCAGCATTGAGCGATAAAACTGAACACCCTCCGAGCCCCGAGGCCTTTGCCGCACTGGGCGTGCGGCCGTCCATCCTTCGCGCCCTGGCCGAGGCGAAATTCGTCACCCCGTCGGAAATCCAGTCGATGCTGATCCCGCGCGCGCTGGCGGGCGTGGACATCCTCGGGCAGGCGCGGACCGGCACCGGCAAGACCGCCGCGTTCGCCATCCCGCTTTTCTCGGGGTGCGATCGTGGCAAGGCAACCCAGGCAATCGTGCTCGTCCCAACCCGCGAGCTGGCGGTCCAGGTCGATGCCGAATTCAAGCGGCTCGGCCAACATACGCCTATCCGATCGGTCCCCGTCTACGGCGGCCAGAAAATCGCGGCGCAAATGAAGTTCCTTAAGCACAACCCGGAGATTCTGATCGGCACCCCCGGACGGGTGATCGACCTGCTCGACCGGCACATCATCCGTTTCGACAACATCCGCTTTGTCGTCCTCGACGAGGTGGACCGGATGCTCGATATCGGCTTCCGCGACGACATCCGCAACATCCTGTCCCGCGTGAAGGGAGTGCGCCGCGCCCAGCCGAGTGAAGGTGACGGGAACACGGTCGGCGAGCAGGCACTCCAACAACACCAGACGATCTTCGTCTCGGCGACGATTTCGCCGGAGATCGAGCGGCTCGGCCGGCAGTACATGCGCGAGCCGGTCGAGAAGCTGATCGCGCCCGGCTCCGACGAGAAGCCGACGGTCGAGGAGGTCGAGCAGTATTACTTCTCCGTCGAGCCCTGGGACAAGTACCGGTTGCTGAGGATGCTCCTGGAGGAGGAGAACCCCGACCTGGCGATCGTCTTCTGCCGAACCAAGAAAGGGGCGGAGAAGATCGCCAGGCGGCTGCACGCCGACGGGATTGAGTGCCGGGAGATCCATGGAAACCTGGCACAGAACAAGCGGGACCGGGTGATGAAGGGATTTCGCCACAGCAAATTTGACGTGTTGGTGGCGACGGACCTGGCAAGCCGCGGGATCGACGTGGCGGACATCAGTCACATCATCAACTTTGACGTTCCCGAAGACCCGGAGGTGTATGTCCATCGCGTGGGCCGCACGGCCCGGATGGGGGCGGCGGGCAAGGCGTTCACGTTCGTTACCAGCGAGCAGGGGGGGGAGCTGACCAAGATCGAGTCGCTCATCAACATGGTCATTCCCCAAGCACAACTCGGGC
>Ga0073928_10007027_pt1 | contig 14824 bp, 14 predicted proteins | sample PaiPotPPA55metaG_FD_76969 | JGI IMG/M metagenome (GOLD analysis project Ga0073928, IMG submission 76969) | Iron sulfur acid spring bacterial and archeal communities from Banff, Canada, to study Microbial Dark Matter (Phase II) - Paint Pots PPA... ... | reverse complement strand
CGCGCAAGACTATCTGATTAAAGGGCAGATCGAAAATCGTGCGCTTCCTCGGGCGCTTCGCCATGCGATCGAACGCCACCGTATGCAGGCAGAAAGCGATCTGATCCAGACAAATCAGATGCAGTTCAAGGACGAGTTCCTTTCACACGTTTCGCACGAGTTGCGTTCACCGCTGACAGCGATCTATCAGTTTGTAACCATTCTTCAGGACAGGCTGGCGGGCGAATTGAACGTCGAACAGCATGACTACCTGGAGATCATTTTGAGGAATGTCAAGCAGCTTCAATCGATGATTAACGACTTAGTGGAAGTCACTCGCATGCAGGCGGGTAAACTGAAGATTGAACTGCAGTGCACTTCCGCTTCCGATGCAATCGTTTACGCCGTCAACACACTGGAGGGGGCTGCCACTGCCAAAGGAATTACCCTCTCCTCAGAGATGGAGCCCGGGTTGCCATCCGTCTGTGCCGACCCCACACGCATTCGACAAATTCTCATCATCCTCTTGGATAACGCCATCAAGTTCACCCCGGCAAACGGCGCAGTGAAGGTTCAAGGTCGTGTGTTCGGGAAAAATCCGAATCTCCTGGTTCTGGAAGTCTCTGACTCAGGATGCGGGATCAGTCCGGACATGACCGAGCGAATTTTTGAACGCCTCTTCCAAACGCCTGATCCGGCTTTGGCAGGCCGCAAAGGTCTTGGTCTGGGATTGTACATCTGCAAAGAGCTGGTTACACGACAGGGCGGTCAAATCTGGGTCAGGAGCGCTCTGGGGAAAGGTGCCGTTTTTTTTGTCACCTTGCCTGTTTTTTCTCTACCTAATCTCATCGCGCCGGCCCTCAAGAGGGAAAGACGTACAGAAGGTCCAATCACACTGGTGGTGACAGAGATCGGGTCAAATACCGGATGGCTTTCTGACGAGCTCCGCGCCGAGCAATCTCAAGGCGTGCGCGATATTTTGCAACGCTGCGTGCACTCCGACTTGGACATTCTCTTGCCCAAGATGGGTCTGGCGGGAGCGACAGAACTTTTCTTCATCGTGGCGATTACCGACGACATTGGCGGTGAAGCGATTGCCAAGCGGATTCAGGAACGAATGGACGATTTCGAACATCTGCAGAAAGCAGGTTTGACCACGTCGACGTCATACCGGTCGCTTGAGGCGATCAAACGAAACGCAAGTGAATCGATGAAAGACTTTGTGGAGAAGGTGGCCAATCAAATTCAGGAACTAATGAACGAGGAAATCTCGTCGAGGATGGTGAATAGTGGGCAATAAGAAAATTCTAATCGTGGATGATGATCCGGATGTGCGCCAAGGCATGAATGTTCGCCTCAAGGCTAACCACTACGATACGTTCTTTGCAGTAGACGCGCTCTCCAGCATGACCGAGGCCCGCAAGCACGAGCCGGATTTAATTATCCTGGATCTCGGTTTGCCGGCCGGCGATGGCTTCGTCGTGATGGAGAGGCTGAAGTCTTTCCCCGCTCTCGCCGTGATTCCGGTTATCGTCGTGTCCGCTCGAGACGTGCTGGCAAACAAAGAGCGTGCGATCAAGGCCGGGGCGAAGGCCTTTCTCCAAAAACCCGTGGACAATGCTGAACTTCTGAAGGTCATTCGGCAAGCCTTGGGAGAACCCGCGTTGATGACCAAACCTGTCGTGCATGACTTGGGGTCACTTTGAGAAGTAGCGACGCTGTCCGAGCATAATCACAGGAGCCATCCTAGCGACAATTTTCGCCGCCACCAAGCCGAGGGCAGCGGAGTCGTCAGAGACGGGGGCGCCTGAAGCACACAAAATCCATAGCGTCGTATAATCGCGATTGAGTGAGTTCGCCCTTAACTTCGGCGAGGTGCAGACTGTCGTCTTAAGGCACTTCATTGAAGAACCGACGGTACCCATGGATAGCCGAGCCCGAGTTCTCCGACGATCGACGTGAGCAATCCCGGGTTTCAAAGTCCAAGCGTGGCAGTGCGAGGCCACTGCTCCATTGTTGTTCCATTATGGAGCCTAGTTCCTGTTCTGGCGCTTAAGCAAGGCTCGGATCATGAAGGCGAGCTTGGCTCGCCGCCAGCGAGTTGCAGCAAAGAGTCTTATGCGCCTGTCTTCCTCTCACTTAGGCCTTTCATATGCAACTCTCTTTCGGAAGTCTAATCCACCATCGTGTGCAATGGGTTCGCCAATGAGACGCGTAGCTGGCTTATCGGTGGTCGCGGAAGCAATCCTATCTTGTACACACTTAAATGCGCAGATTCATCCCTCCACTCCAGACGATCGTACGGCGGGCAACTCCCAAATTATTGTTGGTGTTTCCGTCCATCTCCGGTATTTGTCCATCCAACAAAATGAGAGGAAACGAACGACCGGTACTCTTGGCAACCCCTCGACATGATCCATTAGCAACGAATCACGCTCGAGTGATCGCACCAGCGCGCTCTCCGTTTTGCCCAGCCGCACCACGGTCTCGCGGCACAGTCTCGCCTGATCGCTTCGCAGAAACCGGAAGCCAGCTACGTTGCCGGCTTTCGTATGTGGAACGAGCTTGGCAGTTTCGAAGAAGGGCGAGAAAGGCATCCTTATTCTGGCCCCGAGTGTACCGTTACGCGCCGAACGATTCGGTCAACTAGCGAAAATACGCGCGTGAAGCCGGAGCACCTGTTTTGCAAGCGCCTTCGCCCTTTCCAAAAAGTCCCTCCTTTGCTCTGCGTTTTCAATGTTTTCAACAATTTCGGGGAATCTGCTTCTCGCTTGAAGTAAGCCCCGAGGCTGGCGAAGACTTCCTTGGGCATTCGTTTGAATGAGAATTTGTGACCCTGTAGATTTAGCGTGTCAACGATTTCATTGAAGCTCATGAAATGCATTTGTCCGGTAACCCCGACGATACGGGCAGCGAGTGTGAGATTAATTTATTACAATAAACGTATTACTTGACGGAATATTCTTGCTAATTACGATCCGGGGAGTTTAATCTGGCTTCCCCTCGTTTCATCTTCTTTGATTCAGCGCCACCCCTCTTAAAGCGCCAGGAGCATCACATGAGAAAAACTTCATCAGACAGCCGTCTCGGCGTCCGCGAAAAGCTCAAGACGACTCCTATTCGTGTTCCCCTTTGGAAATCTGCGATCTTGAAGGAGTTGGGCGAACCGAAGAATTTGTCGGAGAGGGGAATTTTCTTTGGCACAGATTCAGTTATGCCACTTGGCACCGTGGTGGAAATCCTCCTGAAAATGCCGGAGATGATCGGCAGGAGGCGAATGGCTTTACTCAGGCATGTAGTGCGAGTCGAACCCTGCGCCTCTGCGAGGGGACACTTCGGCGTGGGCGTTCCATTTGACTGCCACCAGGCGTCCCAAAGTGATCGAGGTTGGTTCGAATTGAGCGTTGGGAACATTCCCTCCTCTTAGGAAACATGGGCATTGCAAAATATATGTGCTGTCATTGAGGACACGCTTTGAAGTGCAGCGATCCAGAATGCGACAATGCTGCTACCCGAGAACTCTATGGAATTCCGATGTGTGAAGCCTATTTTCTGGAGGTGCTAGAGCATTGCGGTCATATCCGCTCCGCTGTACCTAAGCCGATTAAGCTCAACATTCACTCCCAAAACGTTGCCCCTCACTGGACAGTTGAACAAAGGCAAGCGCAGAGCAAGCGGATTAAGGAAAGTTTGGCACTAATCGGCCTTCAGCGTTTGCGGCTGAAATTCCGGCAATGGAAGAGTCGAGACTGGCCGTGCTCAACAGGGATCACACAACTCACGGGATTGAAGGATGATAACGCTGCTTCATTCCGGAAGCGGAAGATGAAGAGGACAACATCCAGCCAGATGTAATGCATAGTCTGCAGGGGGAGCCTCCTTGGTGTCTCTGAATTAGCTCGGTCGCTAAATTCAGCTTTGAACAGACCTCATAAATATCGCTCCACCACACGTCGCAATGGCCTTGTGCGTCTTGAAAACGGAAACGATGCCGAGTCCGCCCCCATTTTTGAAACGCAATTACATCAACGAGCGTAACCTTCAAATCTAGGCGCTCGCCTATTTTCCCCACGTGTCCGTCAGCGAACCGGGACTGGCCGCGAAAGGCACGCCTTACAACGAGTACAACGATTACAGCTAAGGTGACGGTGATAATGAACGTGGTCATTTGCACTTTTCGGCACGACCTCACTCCAAGGAATCAATTACCGCTTTTGGGTTCAGGTGGGAGGATGGACAGTTCAAATATGCTGACTTTAAAGCAAAACTTGTTTCGCTCGGCCGGACTCCTCGGTCTTTTCAATCCGAACCGTCGCGGCCGGGTAAACCATCAGAATCTCGCGCTTGATTCGTTTTGCGTCAACCTCATTTGTGACGACGGGAACGTTGGGTACGCCTACAGCAGAGACTCGGTAATACTCCTTCAACTTGTCGTTCATTATCACTCCGATTAATCCTATAGACGCGTTAGCGCCGACAAATCTTCTCACCAAGTAAGTCGGTAAAACTGCCCCAAAAGATTCACCCCGCCATCTATTAGAATTCTCTAACCAACGGGAGCTTTTTGCTTACCGCAGATTTGCAGCATCCCGATTTGTAGCGGGCGCGTGTAAGAAGCAGGGACGATTCCTCTTTCTTTGTTTGGTCCTATTTCTGCGACTGGCGCAGCTATTCGACATTCGGTGTGTTCCACCCAAGAACATCGGGAAGAGTTGGAACAACTCCGGACAGCAGTCGCATTCGTATCGGCTTGATTTTACACGACCTACCACAGCCAAGAGTGGCACGCCACGCGCAACCTAAGCAATGGGCGTTGGCACCTGCAACGGTGAGTCAACTAAAGAAAATTAATTGAAGACGTCCTTTCTTCTCGCGTTAGCAGATCCTGGGCATGCTCGTCGGAATATGCTGCTCACCTCCGGTCACTGCAGGCTGAGACTGTCAATGGAAGGATTTTCGCAGAAGTGACAATAGAAAAACTGGAGCACCGCTATTTTGCGTCCCAATAAGGCAGGTTGCGCACGGCACCCCAGTGCAATCGAGGACGTACAAAGCTTAAAAGCAACTCGCCTAAAACCTAAGCGGAAGAGCGATTGCTTGGTTCTTTGGTGTGACAACCAAAGGTTAGTGCCCTAGGTGGTATGACCATCGCGCTAACAAATCTCAGACAAAGTGTTGGAATGCTTTTTCTTGAGTGACGAAGTAAAAGGATACCTACGAGAGATATCCGACCAACGTCGGGCCATCCGGTTAATTTCGGGTGGCCCTTTTATTTGCCTAGAATATGACAAAAACAGACGATCAGTACACAACACCTTAGAGCTTAGCCTGTGCTGGCAATCGCCATGCCTGACTTAGCTCTTCGAAAATGGCGAGTGGGAATTACTGCCGTCACTTGCGTGCCATGCGGGCCGGTCGTGATTTCCAGACGGCCCCCGAGATGTTTTACTCTCTCTTTCATTCCGACGATTCCGACGCCAGCGCCTTTGCCTACGGAGGAGCCGTCCAGCACACCGCTGGGTATGCCCCGCCCATGATCACTGATGGTAACGGCCAATCCATCGGAGACATAATCTATTTGGACGGTGGCCTGGTCGCTTCCGGAATGCAGGTGAATATTGGTAAGGCAGGCCTGTACAATCCGGAAGATGGCAAGTTCGGCTTCTTCGGATAACCGCTCCAAGCGGAGCGGTATCTTCAATTCCACCTCCAGGCCCTCGCGTCGATTGATTCCCCGGAAATACATCTGGAGGGAAGATGCCAAGCCGCATTCATCCAGCAGCGGCGGATGTAATAGATAGGAAAGGGTGCGAATCTCGTCGGAGATCTCTTTGGTCAAGGACGAGCACCCCAAGAGCATCTTGTGGGTTTCTGTTGCTGAAGTAGGCGTTTGCCTCTCGAACATAGCCAAATTCATGGCCAGCACAGCGAGCTTTTGTCCGCTGCTGTCGTGTAGCTCACGCGCGATGCGGCGCCGTTCGTCATCCTGCGATTGGCTCAGCCGCCGGGAGAATTCGCGTAGCTCTTGTTCGTTGCGGTGACACTCTATGGCGATAGCCGCCAGATGGATGGCCCGTTCGACTATTTCCGAGTCTGGCTTTGGCCAACTCTGGCGCTGCGGATAGGAGAGGGCCAAGGCCCCCAGAATTTGTTTTTCGATCGATAAGATCGGGTGGAAAGCCGCCATTTGCAAACCCGCGCGCAGAGCGGCTTCGCGGTGAACGGCAAACAGCGGGTCACTGTCTATATCGTCGACCGTCGGGGCTCTTCCCTGACCTTCCGCGCTGCTGCAGAAACCCGCGTAGGTGGCCAGTTCCAAGTTGTCGATTTCTTCCTTCCAGGTTCTGGGAGCATTCGGCCCCGCCACCGGGCGAAGTCGTACTCCTTCGCTATCGAGCAAGAAAAAGGTGGAGATCGCTCCTGGCGACTTGGCATCGATAAAGTTGCAAAGTTCGGTCAAGACTTCCAACATTGGGGCGCCATGCCCCAGCATTTCCAGTAGATGTATCTCAGTAGTCATAGGCTGGGTCTCTTCTCTCCTTGAATTGTTGGTGCTTACCGATTCTCCCTTGCGGTCAAACCACTCGAGGGAATCGGCCGATCAGTACTTCAAGTTGAAAGGGGGGGTGAGGTCACATTATGAAGATTCGAATAAAGGGAATCTGTCACTTTAGAGACAGTTTTATCCGCGCGAAGCGTCCCCGTCCAAAAGCCGACAGTTTACGATTCATGGTACTTATATGTGTGTATGTCTTGCCGTGACTCCTGATAGATTTTCACTGGAGGTAACGATGGGACCTTTGCGGCTGTTGATAGCGGATGATCATGAAATCTTTCGAGCCGGACTGCGCTGGCTGCTCGAGCTAGAGCCCGGATGGAAAATAGTTGCCGAGGCGGCTGACGGACGTGAAGCGGTCGCAAAAGCCGCGGAAACACACCCGGGCGTGGCAGTGCTGGACATCGGCATGCCTGTGATGAACGGCCTGGAAGCAGCCCGTGAGATTATCGAGAAGGCCCCGCGGACGAAAATCGTGATGCTCACGGTGCACGATTCGGATTCCATGATTCACAAAGTTTTGGGCTGCGGGGCACGAGGGTACGTGTTTAAAACGGACGCGGCTCGGGATCTGGTGAACGCCGTCAAAGCGATGCAAGGCGACAATACGTTCTTCACCGGTAAAGTCGCGGAAATAATCCTGGACGGTTTTGCTCGTGATCAGTCCCGCGCGTACGGCGCCGATTCGCCCGTGGGGCGCCTGACCGCGCGGCAACGCGAAATAGCGCAACTTCTGGCCGAAGGCCGCAGCACTAAAGAAGTGGCGAGTCTCCTGGACCTCTCGGTTAAGACCGCGGAGACGCACCGGGCCAATATCATGCGCCGGTTAAGCTGCCACTCGGTTGCGGAGCTGGTGCGCTACGCGGTGCGGAATCAGATCATCGAAGCGTAGGTTGCTTGCGGACGACGGCCAGCAAGGAGTGTTAGATTAATTTTTTACAATAAACGCGTTTCTCAACGGAATATTCTTGCTATCTACGATCCGGCGAGTTAAATCTTGATTCCCCTTACTTGCTCTTCTTTGATTCAGTGCCACCCCTCTCTAAAGCGCCAGGAGCATCACATGACAGAAGCGTCCTCAGAGCGCCGTCTCAGCGTCCGTGAAGACATCAAGACTCCTATTCGTGTTCACATCTGGAAATCTGCGATCCCGGAAGAGTTGGGCGAATCGGAGAATTTATCTGAGAAGGGAATTCTCTTTGCCACAGATTCAGTTATACCAGTTGGCACAGTGTTGGAAATCCTTCTGAAAATGCCGGACGAATGGCTCTACTCAGGCCACGTAGTGCGAGTCGAACCTGGGACTTCTCCGAGGGGACGCTTCGGCGTGGCTGTTCAATTTGACTGCTACCAGGCGTCCAGTGGGAGCGAGGCTGTTTCGAAATTAACGTTGGGAACACTGGGAAGATGACCATTGCGAAATATGCATGTGGAGCGGCCATTGACCCCACCGGCCAGCACGGAACTATCCGGGCTATGATCGAGGGCACGTTTTGAAGTGCAGCGACCCAGAATGCGACAAGACAGCTACCCGAGAACTCTATGGAATTCCGATGTGTGAAGGTTATTACGTGGAGGCGGTAGAGCATTGTGGTCACATCCTCTCCGCTGTACCTAAGCCGATTGTGGTCAACCTTCACCGCCAAAGCGTTTACCCTCAGTGGACAGATGAAGAAAGGCAAGCGCATAGCAAGCCGATTAGAGAGATTTTGGCAAGAAAGAAATATGAAAAGAGCATTGCTATTTCTACTGTTCGCTCTCAACGAAGGGAGCCGGTGCGGATTCTGAACAATTTTGCGACCTAGGACCGCTAACGCGCTAACCGGACATGTCACTTGGACGTAGTTTGCTGTCTCGGCGATTGGGGCGGCGAATGTCGGATAAAAAGCGGCCGCTCGACAAAGAATGGCTTCGTTGAAGGGATGAACGCGAACCCAGGAAGTATCCTGTGGCGCAGGAAAGAACGCCTACATGTAGCTACGCGGACCGGCAGCGTATCTGCATCGATGTCAAGTTCTGCGTGCTCCGCTTCGGGCGGCCTGTCTGAACAATCTCTTTCTTCGCTAATGCACCACCCCTGCTTGTATGCCTTCCTCAAACAGCTTCCTGGCCTGTTCGGCCGCAACCGGAGGGCTGAAGTAATAGCCTTGCCCCTCGCCGCACCCGTGAAGCTGAAGGAATTTGACTTGCTCTCGGGTTTCTACCCCCTCCGCAATCACCCGCTGGTTCAGGCTCCTGCCGAGATTAATCATGGCGCTAACAATTGCCGCGTCTGCCAGATCCGCCGTGATCTGCTGCACGAAAGATTGATGGAGTTTCAGGGCGTCCGATGGAAAACGCCGCAGATAGGTGAAGCTGGAATACCCCGTGCCAAAGTCGTCGATGGCAAGCTGCACGCCCATGGCTTTCAACTTCAGCAGGTTGAGCACAGCAGCCTCTGCGTCACGCATCAGCACGCTCTCGGTCAATTCCAACTCTAAATGTTGAGGTTCCACCCCCGTTGCAATCAACACCGCCCGAACCCCGGACAGAAAATCCTTTGCGCCGAATTCAGCGGCGGACACATTAACCGACAGAGGCACAACCCCGAGTCCAGAATCCCTCCAGGTTTGCGCCTGTTTGCATGCTTCCAGCAGTACCCACTGTCCGATAGGCACAATCAGACCGCAGTCCTCCGCTATCGACACGAATTGCGCAGGATATATCATTCCCCGCTGCGGATGTAGCCACCGTATCAGCGCTTCCACTCCTGTGATCTCCCCCGTTTGAAGACTAAGTTTAGGCTGGTAGTGCAGCAGAAATTCGTTCCGCCCCAGCGCGCAACGCAAATCCGCTTCCAGCGATTGCCGTTCTGCAAGCCGGGCGTGCATCTCATGGCGGAAGAACTGACAGTTATTCCGGCCGTTTTCCTTGGCTTCGTACATCGCGTTGTCCGCTCGATTCATCAAACCTTCCGCGTCGTCCCCGTCATTGGGGTAGGTGCTCACTCCGATACTCACGTTGATATCAAGACTTTTTTTGTCGATAATATGCGGCGCCGCTAAGGCCCTGAGGATTTTTCGCGCGCTATGGGCTGCGTCTTCGGCATGCTCGACTTGAGCGAGGAGTACCACGAATTCGTCCCCGCCTAGCCGGCTTACCGTGTCCGACCGTCTCACACAGGCTATCAATCGTCCGGCTACTGACTGCAGCAGCTTGTCGCCAACATCGTGGCCGAGTGAGTCGTTGATCTTTTTGAAGTGATCTAAATCGACGAACATTACCGCCAGTCGCTTGCTCTGGCGCTTTGCCAGGGCAATGGCCTGCGTCAGTCTGTCGTTGAACAGTACGCGATTTGGCAAATCGGTTAGGGCGTCGTGGTGCGCTAAGTGCGACATTTCGAGCGATTTGGCCTGGGCGGCGCTCACGTCATGGAAAGCCACAACCGCCCCTGTTACACTCCCATCCTGGCCCTGGATGGGAGTCACTTTACGCTCGATTCCACATTGGAACCCGTCTCGTCTAACCAGAATACAGTTTGTGCATTCGGCCGTTGCCTTCGTGGCCTGATCTTCTTGGATTGCAATTCCCGCGGCATTGCCAACCGCTAGGCCGCCAACGCTCTCGATGAGCTGCAGCACGTCCGTCATGGGACGCCCCCGTGCCTCCTCCCGGCGCCACCCGGTCATCTCTTCCGCCTTCCGATTTAGATATGTGACCTTGCCCTGTACGTCGGTGCGCAGTACCGCCTCTCCGATCGAATCAAGCGTCACATTGGCGACTTCATTTTCCAAAACCATTGCTTCCGTTGTCCGGCCATCCATCATCATGCGCACCGTCGTCCTAGGCAGTATCTCGAGGCTTGAATCTAGATCTAGCCCCCTTGGGCCCCGCCCAGGATCAAAATCGGGATCCGAGGAGCGGCTCGAAAAAGTCTGTCGAATGTCTCGACGCCACTGCTATCGGCCATTATCCGGTCGAGCGCCGCAGCCGCAAACCCGCTGCTGAAACCGCTCGATCCCGCTGGAAGTTCGGTGGTCCATTCGTCGCTTTCTTCCGTGTTCCTTTGTTTCGCGGTTCTCATCTCTAGAATTGGCATCTGCTTATTCCAAAAAACGCGCTACTTCCTCTTAGCCGCCGTCGCGACATCCGCGGCCATGAAGCGCAGCATTTGCTCCTTCAATTGGGCATCTACCTCGTCCGCGATCGTCACAACATCGGGAAGCAGCTTGCTGAATTCCAAATTCTTCACATTTTTGTGCAGCGTTGAAAAAATGGTGACCTGCAGTAGACGGGACTCCTCCACCGCCATCGCGACCGTGTAACCTTGTCTATGCCGCAAATCCCCGTGTTCGGCCGCAGCCTTCGAAATCGGAACTTTCGCCCCTCGGTCTAGGCGCAAGCGCGCAATCACGTCATGCAGAAGATGAGGAAGATGGCCCGTCCGGTTTTCAAAGTCCAGCGCGATACACTTCAGGTCTGGCTCCTGCTCGACTCGCGCAAGCCAATCCACAATCACTGATTGAAGTTCCCGTTCAAGAATGTCCGCCACGCTCTCAATCCAGGCAGTATCTGGGCCCTCTCTGGGGCCGGTCACAAACTCTGCAGATTTGCTCATTGCATCCTCCCTTGGTCACTCCTCTGGTTCATCTATCCTGTTGACCGGCTTCGCTAACAATCTCGGCAACATCATTTCTTCGATAGTGCCGTTGTCAATCTTACGTACCAATGGTTCATTAAAACGGTCTGCAAAACTGTGCTAAAAAAGTCTTTCCAGGATTATTAGAATGTTTTGATGTGCCAAGAGTAACGAGCTACGCCCCCCCCAGCAGTTGTAACCAGAGCAGTTGTCTTGGATTCTCCACGCCCAGACAGATTTAGCATCAAACACGCGAAGAGCTAGGATCGGTTCCAGAAGCCACTTACCGCGGTCAAGGGGAACGCATAGTCGACTGATCGGACGTGTGGCATTCGTGATCCAAAATAGGCTTGTAAATTCGCAAAGCTACTCCGATGGCCCGATACCCGTAGCTGAACTTCGTAGGTTCCAGTCTGGTCCCACGGCGAGGTTCAAAAGAAGGGCGCGTTCCATCGGCTCAATAAATTCGGCCTTCCGCTTTGGCCGAGAATGCTGCAAAGCGGTACGAAAGCGCGACATGCTTCAAGGCTATGCGACGAGACGCAAAATCCCAACCCACATGGGCTACGCGGAATTCCAGAACATTAGTGAAGCTGTCGCACCGATGGATGCGCTATCGCTAGCGGCTTGCCCCCGATACACACCCGATTTCGCCGACTTCGTAGCTCTTCAGGGAATTGTCGCTATGGTGGGATCGGAATAACCGCTTTCCACATTGTCCGAATTCATGGCCGTCACCACATACGTATAGGTCTGCCCAGATTGAATGTTTGTATCGGTGTAATTCGTCAAAACCAACGGCGCATTGTTAATTTCCGCGTAGGTTCCGTCTGCAAGAGCTCGATAGATGTTATATCCGACGATGTCCGAGGTGCTCGCGTTCCAGTTGAGCGTGACGCTATCAGAGCTTAGCTGTCCTCCTCTGCCAGCCAGTGCGATCGAGAGTGCTCCCGCATTGCTGGTGACTGCGATCGATCCCGCCATGCTTTCCGTCGCGGAGGGCGCAAACATCACGTTTAACACCGCGGTCCGCCCGGGTGTCAATGTTGTATTCGCTCCGGGGCCGTTTGCGCTGAACCCCGCGCCGGTCACAAGTACGCTGGCGAGGGTGATGTTAACGTTCCCCGTGTTCGTCAGTGTCACGCCGAGGGCACCACTGCTCCCTACCGATACGCTTCCAAAGTCCAGGCTAGTCGTGCTCGAGCTCAACGACGGTGTCGATGCCATGCCTATTCCGCTCGTAGCGATAGCCAATGGAGAGTTGGGCGCATTACTCACCACCGAAATCGAGCCGGTAGCATTCCCTGCAGAGGTGGGAGCAAACACCACGTTAAAGGCCGCATTCTGGCCCGCCCCGATGCTCATTGGGAGCGTCAGACCGGACGTGCTAAACCCGGCTCCGGTTACCTGTGCGCTGGAAATCATAACGCTCGCGTTCCCACTGTTCTGCAACGTAATGGTTTGCGAGTTGCTCGAGCCCGCTGCCACCTCATAGAATCCGGCACTGATCGGAGTCGCAAAAAGCTGTGGCTTCGGCGTGCTCGGGCTTGGAGCAGGCGTAGGTTTGTTCCCCGAAGAGCTCGAGCCCGTTACACCCGCGCAGCCGCTGGCGATCATCGATGCGGCAAGTACCAGGGTCACCAGACACTTCAATGTTTTATTTACATCCGACCTTTGCTTCATCATGCGGTAAGTGTAGAAAGAGTCTGCGCACGCAACCACTGGTCTGGCGACTAGACAAAGTGTGGACTGCTAACTAATGAGCGACATGTTCACGAGGGCAGCTAAATGACGAGCGACATGTTCGTGCGGGCAGCCTAACGTCAGCGAATGTCCATGCGGGCACGTCACGGAAGCTGCCCAAACGCCTGTTGTGATTTCACTAGTTTTGAGACTCTCTTGGCACCATTGATCGGCACTGACCTTATCCTCTGGCTTCAAATCCTTGTTTGATTGGATAAGCGATTCGATCTGTTTTTCCAACAGGGCTCCGTGCATGCTGCTCAAGCGAACGGACCTTTCCCGTGCCACGCGAGCCGACAACTCGCACCGTATCACCTGGTTTCAGTCTCCTGCTTCCTCTATACGTCCACTTGGAGGTGGTTTGCTGCCTAGGCGATGGGGCAGTAGTGTGAGATTAATTTTTTACAATAAACGTGTTTCTTAACGGAATATTCTTGCTATCTACGATCCGCCGAGTTAAATCTTGAGTCCCCTTACTTGCATTTTTTTTTATTCAGCGCCATCCCTCTTAAAGCGCAAAGGAACATTCACATGACAGAGGCCTCACCAGACCGCCGTCTCAGCGTCCGTGAAGAGTTCAAGATTCCTATTCGTGTTCGCATCTGGAAGTCGGCGAAGCAGGAGGAGTTGGGCGAATCTGAGAATCTATCCAAGAGGGGAATTCTCTTTGCAACAGATTCAGTTATACCAGTTGGCACAACGTTGGAAATTTTTCTAAAAATGCCAGAGATGATCAACGGGGAGTCGACGAACGAATGGCTTTACTCAGGCCATGTAGTGCGAGTCGTGCCTAGTACTTCTACGAGAGGACAATTCGGCGTGGGCGTTCAATTTGACTGCTACGAGGCGTCCCTGTGATCGAGGCTGGTTCGAATTGAACGTTGGGAACACCGCGGAAAGACTTCAAGCATAAGAGGACACAAATGAAAGTCGTCGAGATTGACCGACGGTACAAACTACCTTACGAGGATTTCGCCCACGAGTACCTCTTCCCAAACAAACCAGTCATCATTAGCGGGGCCCTTGCGGCTTGGCGAGCTATAGCCATCTGGACACCGGAATATTTGAAGGACAAGTATCGGTCCGTCAATCTAAGTATTGACGGCAAGAATTACACAATGGCGGATTTCATCGACCGCGTAAGTTCTTCGACCCCCGAGAATCCGGCTCCGTATCTTCGTAATGCCATCATCGATCAAATCTTGCCGGAACTTCTCGCGGACATCGAACCGCTACCAAGCTATTTCTTTCCTAACTGGCTCGACGGAGGGTTTTCGCAGCTGTTGCGCTCGCGACTCCACAACGGCTCTCCCGAACTTTATATCGGCGGGCGAGGCGCAAAATTTCCTTTTCTGCATTTTGACAGTTATCACACGCATGCTTTTCTCGCTCAGGTCTGCGGCACCAAGGAGTACACCGCTTTCTTGGCAGACCAAACGCCGTTCCTATATGTAAGTCCGAATCAATACAACGCGTCGCAGATACCGGACATCGAGAATCCAGACTTCGACAAATTTCCGTTATTCGCCAAAGCCGTTCCGATGCGCTTCCACCTCCATCCGGGAGAGATCCTCTTTATTCCGGGCGGACTATGGCACACCACGAGGATGCTCACATCTTCCATTTCGATTTCCGTGAACCGAGCAAACTCTTCCAATTGGTCGAAACTGACGCACGATATATGCACCCATGCTCCGTGGCATCTGAAACCTGTCGCAGCGGCGTACCTAACTGGAATGCGCGTGTTCCACACCCTCTGTGACCCTCGAATCTAGTGCCATTCGTGGAGTATTTCCGAGTGCGCTGTTAGAACGAAGCCGCCCGGCGGCGGACGCTACGCGTGAGACGAACGGAGCAGTGGTTGCTTGATGGTTGAGGTAAGTTTTGGGTCACAAGGAGGTCCCTATGACCCATCTCAGAAAAATGAT
>Ga0073928_10007026_pt1 | contig 14825 bp, 13 predicted proteins | sample PaiPotPPA55metaG_FD_76969 | JGI IMG/M metagenome (GOLD analysis project Ga0073928, IMG submission 76969) | Iron sulfur acid spring bacterial and archeal communities from Banff, Canada, to study Microbial Dark Matter (Phase II) - Paint Pots PPA... ... | reverse complement strand
TCGAACTGGTTGGGGTGAAGTGTAATCGCGACGCGATCGGTGCGAGAGTATCCGTGACGACGGGCGGACTGACGCAGATCGATGAAGTCCGCAGTTCAGATAGCTACGTTTCTTCGAGTGACGTGCGGCTCCATTTTGGCGTGGCCGATGCGCAGGTGATCGAGAAGGTGCAAATCCGCTGGCCGGACGGCACTGTGGAGGAGCACGCCGGGCTTGCCTCAAACCGGGAATATGTGATCCGTCAGGGGGAAAAGTCGTGAGGAGCGCGCCAAGGTGGAATGGTGAACAGCGTACCCTAAAGGCTCGCCCCACATCCTGGGTTGTGCTGGTAGCCATATCCGTCTCGCTTCTGCGGACAATCGCCCGCGGACAGATGACTTCGATTCCCACAGACCAACGTCTCACCAGTTCTAATCGCGAGTCGAAAACCGAGCAGCAATGGCTGGCAGACGTTGATTCATCGCGCAAGGCGATCGAGACTCAACCTAATTCAGCGCAGGTTCATTTGATGCTCGGACGATCTCTGCATGCGTTGGGAGAAACGGAGGCGGCATCCCGGGAATTCGATCGCGCCTTGAACCTGAATCCAAAGCTAGCGGTGGCATTATTCGAAAAAGGTTCGATTCTCGCCGACCAGGCAGAGTGGTCCCAGGCCGCAGATTTGTTTCGCCGCGCCGTGGCAGCTTCGCCGGACTACACGTTGGCACATCTTGCGCTCGGCGACATGTTGCTGCGTGCGGGTGAATTTGAGAATTCTACGAGCGAGTTAAGATCCGTCTTGCGCCTTGACCCGAACAACTCTGAGGCCTATCAGGGATTGGGGCTGATTCACTTGCAAGAAGGCGACTTTGACGGGGCCACTGCTAACTTTCGTCGTGCTCTTGCGATCCGGCCTGGCTATGTTGACGCCGAGAGGGGCCTCGGTCATGCCCTAGCCTCGGCTCACGAATGGCCAGAGGCTGCAAAACTGCTAAAGCAGGTGCTTGCAACCAATCCGGATTCAACCCAGGAGGTCGTTGCCCTCGGGACTGTGCTGGCAAAAATGGGGGACCCAGTCGGAGCACAAACACAATTTGCTCGCGCGAGGGAGCTTTCCAATAAGGAAGTGACTCTGCTCAGGGCCAAGGGCGACAACAATTGGGGCGTTGCGCTGAGACTGGAAGGCAAGTTGGAGGACGCGGTCGACGCCTTTCGTCGGGCATTGGATGAAGATTCAAGTTTCTGCGAAGCTCACGATAATCTGGGAGGTGTCCTCTGGATGCAAAAGAACTCGGCAGCTGCGATGTCCGAATTTCAAGCCGCCGTCCGTTGTAATCCTGATCTGGCCACGGCCCAAAACAATTTGGGAACCGCTCTGCTTTACCATAGCCACGACATCGACCAAGCCATTGTGCAGTTTCGCGCTGCAATCTCCCTCCGGCAAGGATTTGCTCTGGCACACTTGAACCTGGGAAAGGCGCTGGCGGCCAAACGAGAACTAGCCCAAGCGGAACCTGAATTTCGCCGCGCGATCATGATTGACCCCGATTTGGCTGCAGCTCACGTGGGTCTCGGGCTACTGTTGGCGATGAAGGAGGGCAGCCTGACAGCAGAGGCGCGACTCGAAATGGAGAAGGGATTGCGTTTAGATGCCGCACTGCGGGAGCTAATCCCGCGACCATACCTTGCGCAGTTACATTAGAGCCAAGAGGATTCCATCATTTTGCCACCGGTTTTCCTTTGCCTTCTTCAAGGGTGAGATAGCGGTCGATTGGAAGATCAATGAACCTCTCGACCAAAGTGCTGGGTTGCGGCCATTTGACTTCGACCCAATCCATGTTTGTCCTGGGACCCATGCCTAGAACGACGCGAGGATCGTGGGAAGCGAGGTAACTCCCGCCCCCGACCTTGAAAACATGACGCTTCAAATCGCCCGATTGATAGGTAATTTGTGCGCCGATTGCGTCGCGATTCGCCTTTCGCCCGACCAGACGAACGCCCAGCCAGTGGTTTCCTTTTGTGGCAACGTTGCGCAGTAAGACGGGCGCTCCGTTATTGGTAGCTACTAGAACATCCACCGCTCCGTCATTATCGTAATCCCCGATTGCGAGTCCGCGGGCGGCGAACTGCTGTCCCGCTACGGCGCCGACGCTCTCGAAGGCATGCTCAAAATCACCTCCCGTATTCCGAAAAAGCAGCAGGGGCATTTCGTAGGAGATATCCTTGAACCGCTGTTGGACAGTATCATCCGGGTGGCCGTTGGCGATGAACAAATCCAGGTTGCCGTCATTGTCAAAATCGAGGAATTTCAGTCCCCATCCGCTCAACCGAACTGTTGCCTCTCCAATACCGGTAAGCGCCGCCTCATCCTTGAATGACTCATCATGGCTGTTGTGGTAGATGGAATATCTTTCGTGATCCACGTTAGCGACAAAAAGGTCCATCCAGCCATCCTGATCGTAATCGGCTGAATCGACTCCCATGCCCGACCGTGCGCGGCCTCCTTCGTCATAGGCGACACCAGATTCAAGCCCAATCTCTTCGAACTTGCCGTGCCCGCGATTAAGGAATAAGAAATTGGGCACCGTATCATTCGCCACAAAAAGATCCAGGCGTCCGTCATTGTTTATGTCCGTCGCGACCACCCCCCACGCCTTGCCCAGGTGATCGGCGATGCCCGACTCCTTGCTCACATCGGTGAACGTCCCGTCGCCGTTGTTATGGAAGAGCCAGCTGTGCGAAGGGCCGTACACGCGCGGAATGCAATAGTGACCCTCGCCGGTCGCAGGATCCCCGCAGAACAAGTTTTTTTCTTTGCTGAAGACCACAAACCGGCAAACAAAAAGATCGAGGCGTCCGTCGTTGTCGTAGTCGAACCAAACGGCACTCGAAGACCATCCGGGAGCGGCCACGCCGGCTTTCTCGGTGACGTCAACGAATTTCCCATTGCCCTCGTTGTGGTAGAGAATGCTTCTTCCGTACTGCGTAAGATACAGATCTGGTAAGCCATCTCCGTCGTAATCGCCAACTGCTGCACCCATGCCGTAACCGCCGCCCTGCAATCCGGCTCTTTCGGTGACGTCGGTGAACGTGCCATCCCGATTGTTCCGGTACAAGGCATTGCGGAGCGGAGGACTAGGATCGTAAAAATCACATTTTCCGCTGTTCACCAGATAAATATCCATCCACCCGTCATTGTCATAGTCGAAGAAAGCGCAGCCTGCGCCAGTGGTTTCCGGCAGGAAGGAGTTCCGGGATCGGCCACTCACGTGCTTCCAATTGATGCCACTGCTTGAGGCAGGCACCTCCAAGAAGAACGGACCCGGCTTCGTTTGACCTAGCTGGCCCGTTTGCCTTAGGGCGCCGCGAAATAACGGCCTTGAGGCGTTGAGACCTCTGCCTCCAAGTCCCGCGATTCCCAATTGTTTCAGAAACTCGCGTCGACTAATAACCCGAGGTTGTGAGAAATCCATAAACCTTCGATCCTCTTCCATAAACCTTCGATCCTCTTCAAAGATGGAAGAACGCCGCACCGGCGCATTCAAGAGTTCAGGTTGCCTTCTGAATCCCTCGACACGTCTGCACTGGAAAAAGAGCATCGGCAGGTGAGGAGTTGATCACTGTAGAACAAGAACAAACGAGAGAACAGGTCCAGCAGATCACCTTCCGTTCCAGTTTTCAGATTTCATACCCCGGATGTCAATGCATTTGGATGTCATCTCCGTGCTCCGGGCTAAGTGATTGAGGTTCATGGATTTGGTGAAGTCTTATTCCCAGCGGACTTCCGCCGCTCCCTGATTCGTGCCCGCACATCCAGAACGGAATTCCAGAATGGAATTCTTGATATGCGACGGTTTCGCGTGCTACTCTCTGCCGAATCAGTTGATCCACTCATCGGGCAGCCCGCCATGGAAGTGATGTCTCGAACTGCTTCTCACTCGCACCACACGTTGCGCTTTGGCGTTTTTGAGGTGGATCTTAGCACTTCTGAACTGCGCAAACATGGGATTCGAATCAGGCTAGAGGATCAACCTTTTCACATTTTGTCCCTCCTCCTGGAGTGTCCCGGGGAGTTGGTGACCCGAGAGGACCTTCGCCGGAAGCTCTGGTCCGCGGACACCTTCGTCGACTTCGACCGCAGCCTCAACAAGGCCATGAGCAAGCTGCGTCTAGCCCTAGGTGATTCCTCGGAGAGTCCGCGCTTTATCGAGACACTTCACCGGCGTGGATACCGCTTTATCGCACCGATTCAAAGTTACGAACAAGTGGCCAGTGTAGCCCCGTCGCACGAGTCAGACCCGAATCTTCGGTCATCCTTGTCCCAGGCCACGCCGCGTGGCCGAGTTCCAATCAAGGGCCGTATTGCCTGGCGCATGGGGCCGCGTTCAGTCGCAGCACTTTTCGCACTGATCATCGTCTTCTCTGCAACTTATAATTTTCGCTCCAGTGCGAGGGTATTTCAGGCGCCGGCAGCTGTCCCTCGCCGCTCCGTTGCTGTCCTCGGTTTCAGGAATTTGTCGGGCCGCGTTGATCAGGCTTGGGTTTCGACTGCTTTGTCCGACTGGCTTACCACGGAACTATCTGCCGGCGAACAACTGCGCACTATACCCGAAGAGACCGTGGCCCGGACCAGAATTGAACTCTCGCTCCCCGACGTAGAAAGCCTGGGAAAAGAGAGCCTAGCCCGAGTGGGCAAGAATCTCAATACTGACTTCGTAGTCGTTGGCTCGTACGCCACCCTCGGCAGAGCTTCCGAAGAGCACGTTCGCCTGGATCTCCGCCTGCAAGACACTCGGGACGGTGAAATCGTTGCTGCGGTGTCGGAGACCGGGACTGAGGCTCACTTGTTTGAACTGGTCTCACACGCCGGCGAGAAATTGCGCGCAAAGCTTGGTGTTCAGGAGATGACGCGCACGCAAGCCGCCGAGGTTGCGGTTGCCCTGCCCTCGAACCATGACGCTGCGCGTCTGTATTCGGAAGGGCTGGCCCAGTTGCGGGTGTTCGATGCCTTGGCCGCGCGCGAGTCGTTGCAGAAGGCGATTTCCTTGGAGCCAGATTATGCTCCGTCCCATTCCGCGCTGGCCACATCCTGGGCCAGCCTGGGATACGATGAAAAAGCTGAGACAGAAGCAAAACGAGCGTTCGATCTTTCTCCAAACCTGCCACGAGCTGACCGCCTGTTGGTAGAGGGCCGTTACTACGAGATGTCGAAGAATTGGGAAAAGGCAATTGAGATCTATCGAGCGCTCTTTGCATTCTTTCCAGACAGCCTGGAATATGGCTTGGCCTTGGCCCAGGCCCAGGTTAGCGGAGGCAAGGGGAAAGAGGCGGTCGTAACCGTGGAGGCTCTGCAAAAACTGCCTCCACCGTTCAGAGACGATCCGCGCATTGACCTAGCCGAGGCTCGTACAGCGGAATCGCTTGGGGACTATAAGCGGGATGAGGCCTCTTGTGTCCGCGCTGCCGAGAAAGCCCGCGCGGCAGGGGCAAGCCTCCTGCTCGCTGAGGCCCGCGGAGACCAAGCATGGGCGCTCAACAACCTTGGCCGCCCGGACGAAGCCGTTCAAGCAGCCGCTGAAACCAGGAAAATTTACGAGGTGGCGCAAGATCAGAGAGGGGTCGCCAGGGCCATCAATTGGAGTGGGGTCGCACTGGAAAACAAAGGAGACGCCGTCGGTGCCAAGAAGATGTACGAGCAGGCTCTCGCCACCTTCCGTAAGGTCGGAAACAAGTTGGGCGTGGCCAACGAACTCGATGACCTGGGTGATGTACTGCTTGCTCTGGGTGACCTGCAAGGGGCGCGTGCGCGCTACGAAGAATCCATTGCCGCAGACCAGGAAATAGAGAACACCGACGGAATTGCCCTGGCCAAAGGTGCGCTTGGGGCCGTGTTGCTGGCGATGGGGGACCACGAAGCAGCCAGGAAGACGGATGAGGAATCGGTGGAACTTTGCCGTCGAATCGGCGATCGAGAAAAGGCAGCCATCGGTCTGGCCGGCTTGGGGGAGACTCTTCGGATGGAAGGCAATCTGGAACAGGCCAAGAAATACCTGTCCGAGGCGATCGCGATCTTCGATGAGATCGGGGACAAGCAGAGTTCTGATCGCTCTCAACTCGCTCTAGCGGAGGTAGCCGTCGATGAACACGACGGTGCCGCAGCTGAAGCCATCGCCAGGCAAGTGGCCCTCGAGTTCGCGAGAGTGAATGCTGTGCGAGACGAGTCTTTGGCAAATGCCGTTCTCTCTCGGGCCTTTCTGGCCGAGAGACGAACGAATGATGCCAAAGCCGCCATCGACCGATCCCTTGCTTTCGCCGACAAATATCGCGACCGCCAAGTCGAGTTGTTCGTTGGGTTGACGGCCGCCCGAGTGAATGCTGCTTCGAATACGGCGGCTGCCAGGGTCGAGGCTGTTACCGGTCTGAATCAAGTTCTCGCCGAAGCTGTTCGATTCGGCTTTATAACCTACGTGCTCGAAGCCCGCCTCGCCCAGGGAGAGATAGAAATGCTGTCGGGCAATCGAGCTGGTGGCCTTGCCCACCTTGAATCTTTACGCAAAGACGCCAGCGACCGCGGCTTTGGATTGATCGCTCAACAGGCGACAGCAGCGATGAAATTTGCATAACCCCGTGGGCAGCGGGGGCTTCTTCAGCGAAGATGGGGGCGGGAGGTTGGTCTGCAACTCCTTCGTGAGTGTATAAAGTGGCACTGGCTTGCCGTTGACCGGGGCCGTGGTCTCGTAGCTTTCAATCAAGACCATTCCGATAACGTCATCTCGATGTTCCTGCTGGTACCAGCGCGCGAAGATTCTGCCCATCGAGTGGCCCACGAGCACCAGTGGCGCATGTACGCCAGCTTTGTTCAGCGCGGCATGCAGATCGCTTTCGACTTGCGTGACTGTATCCCACTCCGGTCCTGGATCACTCCACCCGTACCCAGCGCGGTCATACGAGTACGCCCTTGTCGTTTTTGCGATCTCCGTTTGAATCAGCACCCAATCGGTGGAGAAAGAGCCTGCCCCCGCCTCGAGAATTACGGTCGGCGGGCCACTCCCGGTGCAGTACAAGTGCAGCTTACGGCCGCCGAGGTCTATTAGTTGTCCGGGTGCTTGCGGTGGTGCTTGGTCGACACTTTGGCAAGAAGTCAGGGGAGCGGAGATAGCCGTCAGGAGCACAACCAACAGGAGAATACCGATGAACAGCGCATGTAATGTTCGGACGCCAGAACTCGCGCAAGGGTTCCAGCCAAGCATTGTCTACTGACGTAGCCAGGGGCGCTCAGAATGCAGGTCAGGAGGCGGCGTCCTCCGCTAAGAATTTAGCCAAAGAGCGGATCGTTGTTAGCTTATCCTCCCTGAAACCGCGTAGCTCTTCTTCACTGACTCGGGTCTCGTACAAGAGTCTCCCAAACACCTGCGTGAGCTGCGAGTACCGATAGTTGTACTTGTGGTCGATCTCCTTACGTCTTTGGGTCAGGTATTCCTGCAGGTCCCACAGGTCCGACGGCTGCTTGATCCTGCCGGCGATCTCCTTTGCTTCCTGCATCAACTTGTGAAGCTCCCGTTTTCCTTGCGGCGTTATAATCCCCGAGGAGGAGGCTTGCCATGAACTGCCTCGGGCCTCGTCTCTTTTCGTTTCTACTTTTAACCCTGGCTGCAATCGCCCTCGCCTGCGGCACATCGGCGACTCGTACCGCCCAGTCCGTAACCGTTAGTCCCACATCGGCAACTGCCCCTGCGAGCGGTGCATACCAGTTCACAGCAATTGGATATTTCAGCACGGCGCCATCGCCCGTGACTCCGCTCACCGCAACCTGGGGTGCGTGTTCCTTGGATGGGAGCGCCACCACTGCGGTAACCGTTTCGAACGCGGGCTTGGCTCAGTGCGCCTCTGGGGCCAGCAGTACATATACGGTTTGGGCCTTTGTCCAGAATGCCAATGGAGACACTTGCAATGTAATTACGGCTTGTGGCGGCGGTTGCGGCCGCGTTACCGGTACCGCCCGCCTCACTTGTCCCTGAACGAACGCATTGTCTGCACGCGCAGGCCCCGGTTATGCTCGACCACGAGATCGTTTTTCAGGATTCTTCTGGCTTTTCCGTTAGGGCGAGACGAGTGGTGGCTCTGTGAGGAGCAGGACTGCACCGAACCCGATCGGGCGTCATCTCTTGAGACCCAATTCTGGGTTCGTTGACGGCCGCAGGATCTCAGAACCGAAACCGGTAAGATGTGGCTTCTGCAAGATCTAGCTCGACATAACATCTCCAATATTCCCGTTCACCTTCCCCACGATGCCTGTATTCGGAAAATCGAACAACTGTTCATTTTCGGTCGACTGCATGTTCACAAAAAGCGCGGAGAGAGTGGATCGGGAAATGGAACGAAAAGCAAGATGTGCCTTTCCCCTTGGCGGATCGTCAGCCTCGCATCGCATTGGGGCCTGCTCCTATCGTAGATCTGCCGGTCTTTTCACCGCATATGAATATGTCTGCGCAGGCCGCGGCGCTGGTGGCTGCAGCAGCCAGTGGGACGCCGTTTTGAACGAACAACTAAAGGCGGCGGTCGCCGCCTCTGCTTGGCAAGTATGACCGATCATCGCTATGACAGATCAACTGGTAGCGCGGATTGAAGAGATCCTGTGGCCCGACGGGCCCCGCCAGAACGTCTGCATGATCGTCGATGGCGCGCGTACAGTCGACGTCTTCCGATTCCTCCTCGCGTGCCATCTCGAATATTCGTGCTTGTACAGTGGACCTCTGACCCCCGACCTGGAAATGGCGGCCCTTATCTGGTGCAACTCGATCCCGGCTATCGCGACACCCATCGCTTGATCCAGCAGGCATGGGGCAATAGTTGGGGAGTCCTTATTAGGAGTGAGACTTCTCTCAAGAAGCTCAGGCGGCATCTCCGGGAGTTTTTGGTGGTGCGAGATACCAAGGGGACCCGGATGGCCTTCCGGTACTACGATCCGCGCGTGCTGAGAGTAGATCTGTCAACCTGCGTTACGGCGGAGTTACGGACTGTGTTTGGGCCGATTGACTGTTTTTGGATGGAGTCCGAGAGTCCCGAATACATGCTGGATTTTCGCGTCCACAATGGGGCGCTGGACCAGCAGACTGTTCGCTTGTGAACCGACCCTAGTCTGCCCCTCCCTCAATCATATTCAGTTCCGGTTTCTTATGGACCTCCAGGTCATAAGTCACATGGCTCATGACCAGCAACTGCGGCGGAAGCAATACCACCCGCTTGGTGATATATGCCTTGCCTTCAGAATGACTGTTCTGCACCCGATGGCTGTCCAATACAAAGAACCACCCCCGGCGTGGCGATTCGACAGCACTCATCGAATAGGCAATCGTGCCCGAGCGGATGCCTGATTGCAGCTCGAACGAAGGCTCTGTTTTCGCGTGCGGCGGACCGCCTCCCTGCCAAGTGATTTCGGTAATCGTGACCTTGCGGGCATTGGCTGGGTCCGCCGTCAGGATCGATGCTCGAACTACGCCCGACACAGAGAGATGCAGCGCTGGGCCAACGGCAGTGACTGGCTTGCCCTCGACCGCCATTGGCGTCTCCAGCTTCGGGCCGTTATCGTCCCAGGTCAAAAGGCGAACGGAGTTTCCCTGGCGGAGAACTGCGAAGCGCGCACCCTTGGGGTTGATGGTCGATGTGAAGTCGGTAATAGGGGCTTGAACGTTCTTCTCCCACACCAGTCGAGCAGGAGCTGGCGACTGGTCGTAGTTGACGTTGGGGAAGCGAACCAGGGCCAACATGGTCCCAGCCGCGTCGGTCACGAGCAGGTCGATGTCTCCATTTGCGCCCATAAGAGACGGTCCGTGGATCCTTGGCGTGAAGGCCATCTCAAGGCGCTGCGGAAGCTTGCGAAAGCCTGCCACGGTGATGGCGTTCCCGGTGCGCCACCCAAAGCGCGGTCCGATGACCCCTATCTCGGCGGTCTGGCACCAGGGCGCGAAGAAATCTGTTGCCCCGGGTTCGATTGACGTCAGCTGCGAGACTCCGTCGAATGAAGTCTCACCGAGATCTGGCCGGTCTTCACTAAAAGAGGCGAGGTAAAGCGCCTGGCCGTTGACACTCAGAGCTTGGATGCCGACTTCAGAAAACAATGGTGTACGGCCGACGACCCGGAACACCGGAGGGCCAAGGGCCTCCATCTTAAAGCTGATCCGATTCGATTCAACCACTGTGCCGCTCCATTCGTAGGTCGCATACAGTTCGTGAGCGCCTGGTTCAAATAATGCCAGGGTCGATGGCAGCGTCAAAGTTTCCGTCAGATATTGCCCCGGTGCAACGTCGCCAACGTCCAGAGGAGGAGGACTTCCCGCGGGCGCTTTTCCTCTCCAATGAAACCGATAAGGCTTGCGAAACGAAGGTCCCTGGATCACAAAGTACGGCTGAGGGCCGTAAGGGTCAGTGAGACGCGGCAGCGTCAGAGGTTCGGAAGCGGTGTTGCGTAGAGCCACCTCCACTCGAATTGCTTCGCCGATGTTATAGCTGGTTCGCGGCGACTGAATTCGTATTTCCACACTGGGCCTCCTTAGATTCTTCGGTTGAGCAAAACCGACCCACGGACCAGCCAAGGTCCAGCACGCCGCCAAAATGAGAAATGTACTGTTAAGTTTTGGAATTGGCGCTCGGTGCAGGCTTGAGTGCATTCTTGCTCCATCCTCTGAGCCGTAGCTGACAGAAACCGCAGAACTCTGTGGGCACATTGTAGGACATGATGCAGGTTGTAATTGACGAATCATGTGCTTTGTAGTTTTTCTTTTCACCGGCATCGGGTGTATGAGGCAAGAAGAAGTGGTGGCCGAACTCGTGCGTGGCCGTGTTCTCAATGTTATCCCCAGCGGAATGGTCCGCATTGGTGGCGCAGAGCAGGAAACCGCAGCGGTTGCCGGCTCCGCCGGGTACGTCATATGCCCATCCCAACAAGTCACATCCGATGCTAATTAGCTTGTCACAATGAAAGATCGTGCAACCCGAGCCGGGATCAGCCTCGGGGCTGAACGCGTCTGAGACGACGCCCCTTCCTAGTGTTTTACCTTTTTTTTCATAGTGGTCGTCATCTTGCATACCATTGCTCGGGTCGTTCAAAAAGGCGTCGACAACCGCCACGGTGGCTCCTTCCGCCAGGTATGCAACTCGATACTCGGCGCGAGTGCGCAAGTAAACGCCGTTCCCGCCCTTCGCGTGCTGATTTCCTGGAGTGACCATGCGCTGAAGGGCCGCGCTACGGCCGTTAACAGAGGCGGTGACCCGGCTGTTCCAGTCGGCTTCAGCCACGTAGGTAATTGATCCTGCGGTCAAATCTTTGAGCTCAAGGAATGCCTTCGCGTATTCGCCGGCGACTGTCGCGAGGTTAATGGTCTCGGCGACGCTGTTGTTCTTTTTCACATACTTCCGCACGTTTACGCGGCGCCAGATGTGATAGTCACCAGTCACGGCTTTAAGTACGTCCGGCGAAGGAAGTGGCGCATCCGTATCAACATTCAACTTGTACTTCTTCTTCCTGTCGTATTCCTGATTAACGTAGACCGTTACCTTGTATTCATCCCCGGCCATGCGGGCCGGCTGGAAAATCACTCCAGTTTTGGACGCAGCCACACCATCGTTCCATGCATAACTGTAGGCTGCCCACTTCCGAGGCTTGTCGACGGCCACAACTTCGAAAGGAAAAGACCCGACCGGCAAAGCTGCCGGAGTGGCGGCGCCCGGGCCAGCCTGAGCGGGAAACACGGGCTTATTGGACGCCCGCTTGCCGCCCCGCTTGTCATGGCAGTTCCGACCCTTAGGCTTGGTTTTATTGACCAGATACTTTTCAGCGGAGGCAGTGAACCCAGTCGGGCTCGCGACGGAAGTACTCTCCCAGTCCCACAGAAATTTGAGCCGTCCAAGCGCCTTGTAAGCGACCACATCTGTATCCGACGACGATTTCACCCAGACTTTGCAGAACAGCGGAATCTGGGGGCCATCCCCCCATAGCGTCTCATGCCTGGTGAAAAGCTGGTTTTTGAACATGTCATCGCTCGACGTTTTGAAAATGTCGCTTTTCAGGAACACTTTGACCGTGCCGCCGGTTGGAGGGGCGGCTCCTTGCGCGATGAGATCATCGTATGTTTCGGTGTGGATGCCGCCCTCCATGTTCGCTGCCTGTGCTGGCAGAACCGTCTTGGGACCATACTCCAGCTCGAGTTTCGCAATGATAATGTGGAAATAGGTCCAGCCCGCGGGCGACGTGTTTACTCCTTCACCAGAAATCGTCAACTTAAGCTTGTACGGAGAGTGTTCCACCGTGAGGAACTGATCAGGGTAATCGGCATGGGCGTCGATCTTGCCCTCCCAATTGTCTTGCGCGTTGAATTGCAGCGTGTGCTCACCGTGCAGCAGTTCATCGTCTTTCAATTCCCGAGTCCACACCGAATTTTTCGAAAACCGGGGAAAGATCTCGATTTTGGCTTCCTTGATCGCGAATTGTGGATTGTGCAGCTTGTAAACGATCTGAACATCGTCTTTTAGCGTGGGGTCAGCCGTCCATGTCGCTGCCGCGTACTGGGGACCCGGCGCGAAATGGAACGTATCATCTCCGGTCGTGGCGGGGGCGGTCGAGGTCGTGCTCGAACCGTCGCGATAGCACTTGGACAGACTTCCGCCCTGACCTTTGATCTGGATTTCGACGACGCCGAACTCAGGAAAGCCCAAGTGATTGAGATGTGTTTTATCGTGAGCGGTACGCGCAACTCTTGCGGTTCGGTTGATAACCATGGCTAGTCGTCGTGGCGAGCTCTGATATTGGCCTGGATGTCGGCTACAGCGTCGGTATCATTTGGGGCCACTTTACTCTCAACGAAGCGACGGTAAGTCCTTACGGCCCTGCGCGTGGGGGCGTCTTCCACTTTCTGAACAGGGCAGGCGAAACCCAAGTTCTCCAGCCGCTGCAACACTCCGCGGATCACGGTATGCGGTTCAAGGGATCCCACCTGCAGATTCCAAACGATGGTTTCACCTTCTTTCGGCCAGACGGTTTTTGGGTCGTCGAAATCCGGAGCAACGATCGGGGGAGGGTATTGGTTGGCCACGCCCGCTGTGGTTGGGGGCGGGGCGACATACGCGGGAGGATTGGTAAGCACAACCGTGAGCGAAGCATTGGTTAACATCGGGTCGATGTCGTCAATTTCGAGCGTCCCGGTGGTTTCGGCTGCTTTCTTGGCGCCGATTGTCAGTCTCGCTTTAGCAATGCCCGGTGTCTGAGCGGCATCTGCCATGCAGATCTTGATCCGCAACTTGGTCTTCTGACGGATAATCTTGAATTTCTTCTCGGCATCAAGCGGGAGGTTGAATGCCTTCATCTGCTTATCCGGTACCTTGACCGTGCTCCCCTCCTCAATCTGGTTGGGGTTGGGGAACGTTGTGGCATTGTCGGCATGGTTGTACACGGAGAGGTAGTTGAAGAATCCTTGAATTCTCGCTATTCGGCTGAAGCAATCGCCGGCACTGGAGGCTACGTTCGCCATGTCGGCTCTCACTCCTCGACGATTTCGGCGTCGTGGATATTTGGGAAAAAGATACGGTAGTTTCCAGGAGGAACGGACTTCTGCCCGTACTTACCCTTGGCGACGATATCGGCGGCGTATTGTGGATGACCGCGATAGATCTCAAAGTTCGCGGTCGGGACAGGGGTCAGATCGTCTTCCCAACGGACCAGAATCTTGAACCAATGGGCATTAACGGCCTTGCATGGAACCACGATGTCTGGCGGTTGATCGGCAACGCCTGCCATTAGCGCGTCGATTTGTTGGCGCGGCGTCATACAGTGGGATCCTGCACTCCGGTCCTCTGGAACTCGGCTTCGGCAGCCTCGGCTGCCCGCGCCGCCAATTGTTCCTCGGCCTCTCGCTCCTCGCGGGTTTCGGCTTCCAACAAGCGCCGGATGGTCTCGTGCCGCAATTGCTTGATGCGCTCGGCCGAACTCTTACCAGGTTCGGCCAGAATGAGGCGTGCCCACGCAAAAGAAGGATCGTCCAGACAACCCGGAGAGAACGTCTGCTCAAAGCACAGAAACTGAAAGAAATCCGAACGACTCAAACCAACCGCCAACGCGCGCTGGATGCCCATGCGAATCCACTCACGGCGCTGCCCTGAAGCAGCCGCGGCAAAAAAAGGATACAGGTCCGCGAGTTGGCCCTCGTACCATCGGATGTCGTAATCGAGTTGCAGCGCCGCGAACTGCTCTCCCCGAATGACCAGCACGGCCACGGATTATACTACGAACTCAGTGCAACGAGCCTGCCGGGTGTGGGACCAGAAACCCATCCACTCTTTGATTTCATGTGAATTGCTCCTGTGCGTTCGGTGTGCATCTCGGGGGTCACGAACCATTCAAAAGCGACGTGGATTTGTGTTCGCTGACGCCACAGCAGAAATTCCCGGTCCTCATTGAGCCAGCCCAGCAGCCGCTCCCAGTGGCGTAGGAGTGCTTCGTGGGCCACCTTCGACCGAGCCAGTTCCAGCGCCTTTCTCCAGTTACTCTGGTGCTTTCCGAAAGTCGGACCACCTGGCAGGATAGGAGGGCATCAACGCCATCTCGCATTCGGATAGAAGTTTTCCTGCCAGCGTGAACTATCGTTAAAGCACGTGATGCAAGTCTGCAAATAAAAAAGGGCGCGCAGCCTATCCGCCACGCGCCCTAAAAATCATCTCGACCAATTCTTACCTCGCAGCCGGCGCCGCCACCACCTTCGTAAACGTCGATTCCAGATCGGATGTCCACGTGTTGCCGCCATCTGTGGACGATTCATATTTGAGTGTGTATTGCGTCTTGGAAACTTCCTTCTCGG
>Ga0073928_10007024_pt1 | contig 14832 bp, 17 predicted proteins | sample PaiPotPPA55metaG_FD_76969 | JGI IMG/M metagenome (GOLD analysis project Ga0073928, IMG submission 76969) | Iron sulfur acid spring bacterial and archeal communities from Banff, Canada, to study Microbial Dark Matter (Phase II) - Paint Pots PPA... ... | reverse complement strand
CGGCGACGTTTTCAGATGCGAGAGCAGATTCGAAGCGGATGAATACTGACCCAAACTCTGGGACGTAGAGAAAAGTTTATCGATTGCGCCCGCTTCGGCGTAAGACAAATCAGAAAGCAGGTGCGCTTCGAGGTTGCAGAGCGCGCAGTGGCACCTAACTTCCTGGGGTACGGCCTCACTCCCCTCACGCTCAGTGGCGGACTGGGCGCGCGTACGAGAGCAGCGACAAGCTCTCGACAACTTCGGAACGCCGAACAAACAGCCATCGGTTGCGGGGAGGAACCGGTGTTGGAAAGCCGCTAAGTGTTGAGGATCAGCGGCGGAGGCGTATCCAACGCGATACAGCGTACCGCTGACTAGATTTCTTTTCTTTGGCAGGAATGCAGGGCAAACGAAAAGCCGACTTCAGTACGGCGCGTCACCAGACTCAGTACCCGCTTCCGTCGTGGGCGCGACCGTCGGTACTTCGGCTTCCGCTCGGCTGAGTCGTCGCACGGAGTTCGCACGAACGCTCCAGAAGATAGCCACTTTCGCGGCCTTGGCCTTCTTGGATTTCCCGTTCTCCCGCCCGAACTTCGAGCTGACAAGCAGTCCGTCCACGAGGACGTGATCGCCCTTATGAAGAGAGTCAGGGATGGACTCGCCGAGGCGGTTGAAAGCCACGACGCGGTGCCACTCGGTTTTGGACTGCCACTCTTCGTTCGAGTCTTTCCACGACTGTTGGGTCGCGACGGACAGGACGGTGAAGTCCGCTCCGTTGCCGCGGACTTGCCGTTTCTCCGGATCTTTTCCGAGGAAACCGATGAGTTGACCGTGATTCAGATACATTTTGTTTCTCCTTTTTTGCCCCATTTCCTTGGGGCACCCAAGGGCGAAGTGGATACTGCTCCCAAGGCGAGCGGCTGCATTCTGGGAGGACCCAAAGGAAGCTAAGGGAGGAACCGGGAAAGCAGAAAGACGCGAAGCTGCCGGGCGCAAGAATTATCCCGAAGCCGTGCCCGGGGAAAGGAGCGGCGGAAAAGGAACATGGCTCGAAGCAATTGGCACTGGTTGCGACCGCCGAGAAATTGGGATCGGAGAATTAAGTTAAGGAATATGGCATCGCCACTTCAAAGAGGCCGGTACGTGCTCGACGCGGCTGCAGAGAAGGCGTCTGAATCGGAGCTTCGTGAAATGCCTTGAGCGCAGCGTCGGGAGCTGGGCCTTCTTCGTCGTCACCGGAACTGTTGACGCGAATGATTCCGCAAGTCCCGGCCTGGTCCTCATTGAGGGCGGGAGTTCCACCTGTACTGTGCTTTGGGCGTGAGTGGCTCTCGTCCGTCTGTGTGCAGCCCGGGAAACTGGTAGCTGGCGTTTGTCTGGTCTTGTTCTGCGCGCAAACCGTGCTCATTGTTTATTGATTCTTGTTTTACCTGGCGGTATGCAGGCGTGGGTTTAACGGTTCTCAAGCGGAGTTTCAGGCATACTTTTCCGGCCCGGAAAGTCACCAGAAATTTCTATTCGCTTGAACGGCCTTGCGAAAAGTCGGATTAGAACGGAAATAAAAACCGGCACGGTTTGAATATATTCATGCCGACGCAAGTGCGGCGTTTACGCCGCCACGGATTCACTCTTCGCATTCAGGCCGTGGAGAAAATCCACGGCCTTCTGTGCGTGCGCTGCCGCACTGAAGATGGCGTGTTTTGTCATCCTTGAGGACGGTTAGCCAGGTTGCGATGTAGGAGGCGTGGTCGTCACGCACTTCTGGCGTAAGCCCAAGGTCCGCACAAAGGAAAGCGCTGCTGAGTTCGGTTACCAGCTCCTCGCGCGCGTAGCCTTCATCGCCCCAGCTCTTGCGCCCGAAATCCCGGTCGAGCCGTGAGGAGTGTTTCGTCCAGTGCGCCGCTTCGTACGCCAGCGTCGCATAAAAGTCTCCGCGTCGCGGAATGCCTCGATGACCGGCATCTGGATATAGTCGCCGTCGCAGCTGTAATAGGCGCGTTCGCCGCGATAGCGGATTTCGGCTTTGGTCGCCTTGAAGAATTCCTCGGCGTGGCGGATGCGCTCGACCGGCGTCGTTTTCACTTCCGGCTGTTGGTAGTAATACGCGGGCAATCCTTCGACCTGCTCGACATTAAATACGGTATAGCCCCTCATGTAATGGATTTCGCGCTCGCTGTCCTCGCCGCTCGCGTCCTGCTCGGTACGGGTCATGGAATTCGCATATACAACCAACGAACCTTTCTCGCCCTTCCTCACATGTGCATTCAGTTCCGTCGCCTGCCGGAACGACATCCACATCGGGGCACGCGTGGCCGCACTGATTCCAATGCTCGGTCACGCCAATGTCTCCACCACCTGCCTCTACGACCGGCGCAAGAGCAAGGCCGAGGACAGCCCCACATTTCATGTAAAGTATTGGCGTGTCGGCTATTGTAAACGGATAGTGCTTGTCTGAGCGGCACGGCACTCTAGGATGGGTACGCAAGGGCACCGCCAGTGAATGTGTACGCATATGCGCTTCTCAATTCTCCACATTTCAGACCTACATCGAGACCTCAGTGACGAAATCAACAATAAATGGTTGCTGGATTCCCTGGAGACTGATTTCCACCAATTCGAATCCCAGTCACCGATTATTCAACAACCATCCCTTTGTATAGTTAGCGGCGACCTGATATATGGGCTACGCGCCAGTGCTGCGGATGCCCAAGAAGAATTAAAGCGTCAGTATGCCCAAGCGGAAGAGTTTTTGATCGGCTTGGCAGAGCGCTTTTTTGGTGGCGATCGCAAGAAAGTCGTAATTATTCCTGGCAACCATGATGTTTCCTATGACGATGTCATGGGAAGCGCTGCAAAAATAGTCATCCCGACTGATGCTCAAACACAAGCTCAGTTAGTAAAGGATCTCTTCAGCCCAAATTCAACTCTTCGCTGGTCCTGGAACGAACTGTGCTTTTACAAGATCACAGATCATAGTCGGTATTTAAGCCGCCTCCGCCACTTCGCGGATACGTATGAGCGATTCTACGAAGGTCAACGAACTTACTCAGTTGAACCGGATAAACAGTTCGATGTATTCGATTTTCCCGATAGTTCTTTCTGCGTTGCGGCTCTCAACAGCTGCTTCAATAACGACCCTCTTCGTCGAAGCGGCGCATTTCATCCGGTAGCTCTGACGGAAGTCTGCAGACTATTGCGTCAACCGAAGCGCGCTGGCTGGCTCGCAGCTGCTACATGGCATCACAACCTTGCCGGAGGGCCGAATGCTGACGACTATCTTGACCCTCAATTTGTCCAAATCCTCATCGATGCAGGGGTTTCTTTAGGTTTTCATGGCCATCAGCATCTACCAGAATGTTTCGACGAGCGCTATAGGATCGGTCCAAGCCCTCGTAAAATGACCGTTATTAGCGCAAGCACGTTGTGCGCCGAGCCCAAAAATCTCAAACCGGGTGTTCCTCGCAGTTATAACATCGTAGAAGTAGATGCGGATGCATCGAGCGGCTGCGTTCATCAGCGTCAAATGATAAACACACTGTTCAATCTTCCTATATGGGGACCCGGCCATTTCACCAGCACCAACAGTTCTCATTTCGGCTTTACGTTATGCGGACCTCTCAATGCCAGGCCCCCACAGTTGGATAGCCAGCTCCAGCTGGATACCGTTGATGAGCACATCGGAAGAGGGAAAACGCGAGAGGCACTGGAAGTACTTGAGACGATCCGAGATCTTCCGTCCGCTCGCCCATTTCTAGTGAGAGCGCTGAGCGACCTGGGCGATCCCCGCACTACAATCAACAAGCTCTGGCCTCCGCAGACTGTTCCGGAGGCTGTAACCGTGGGAGGAGCCATTCTTGAGGTGGGCTCGAAAGACGAAGCTCTGGCATTCCGCCACCTTCCGATTGTGTCAGGTGCTACTGATGCCAGCCTCCTCGATATATCTAACCGCATTTATGAAAGGCGACTGCGATGAGCGAGGGAATTGTATTTCAAGTTGAAACGGCTCGCGTCCTGCGAATTTTAACATCGGAAATCTACGATTCCCCGCTCGCGCTGCTCCGTGAAAATGTACAGAACGCCTACGACGCAGTGCGTATGCGCTTCGCCGCATCCGGGCCCCTAGCCGATGGAGGGCGTATTGACGTAACAATCGGCAATGGAACTATTTCCATCACCGATAACGGCGTCGGAATGGATGAGAATGCACTCCGCCAGAATTTCTGGAAAGCTGGTTCGAGCGGTAAAAACTCCGAGGATGCCCGAAAAGCAGGTGTCGTGGGCACGTTTGGTATCGGTGCGATGGCCAACTTTGGAGTTTGCACGAAACTTGCTGTAGAGACGAGAACCGAAGCTGGCGGGGAAGTCTTACGAAGCACTGCAGAGTTGGCCTCGCTTAGGATAGGAGAAGAGTGTATATCGCTAGAGCACCTTCAGATTGATCGGCCCGTTGGGACTACGGTTACCGCATATCTCATGCCTGATCGTCCCATCAGTCTCGAACAGGCAAAAAAGTATCTGATACCTTATGTCGGAACTCTTCAGGTCCCTGTTTTCCTTAATGGGGAGAACATTAGCGGGAATGCTCTAGAATCGCGGCTTCCGCTTGCGAACCGCCAGTTTACTATGCTCGGGTCGCGATCTCTCAAAGATAATCTCTGCAGCGGTAACTTCGATGTCGCAGCGGACTCAAACGGCCAGGTCCTTATTCATGCGAGCGGCATCACCTTAAGTGGAGTTCCAATAGAAGGAAGTCTGGTTCTGTTACAGAGCGGGCGGCAGCTAATGGGACTACGGTCATATTTTGGTCTCGCTCCAATTCCGCCCATCGGGATTTACCAGCTGGGAGGAGTTGCTAACCTTTCATTTTTGAAACCGACTGCGGGCCGTGAGGCTCTCAGTCGTGAAAGTATCGAGCAAGTGACACAATTGGTGGCTCTCGCAGAATGGGCAGCGTCATACGTCGTAGCTGATACTGACCTAGCAGACAAAAACAATGCGCTGTTGCAATGGATCATAACTAACAATCAATACGCACTAGCCAAAAATGTTTCGGTACTTGTTCGACCTGACGAAAGCGACGTGCCTCTTGAAAAGCTGAAAGAAGTCATAAGAGCCCGAACCGCCCACTATTATCTCGGTTCGGACGCTCAAATTGTTAGAACATTCGCCAACGAGGGAACGTGTCTTCTTTCCATCGCGCAAAGCAATCCTCGGCGGGCTGTTCAGCTTAATTACGTAACGAATGTACTTAAGATTCCGCAGGTTCCAGACTCTGTGCAAGTCGTTCGCACTTACGGTCCTCAAGATCTGAATTCAAAAGAGGTATCCGTATTAGTAAGAGTTGCTTCCATCTTGAGAGATGACTATCTGATTTCTGATGTGGAACCAGTGTTGGCAGACATCTCGCACAACGTTTTGGTTTATCCGCAGAAAAAAGGTGACCACCTAACGATTTACATCGCTCGATCTAGTCCGTTCCTGCCCAACCTGATCGCTTTTTATGACAAGGCGTATGAGTTATTCACTCAGTTTATGAAGGATTTTGTTCGCGTACAGATTTATCCAAGGATTCAAGAATTTGTGCCGTCTTCGACCCGGGACGGAGTGGAAGCGCTTCGGAAAATTCTAGAGCGCAATCGAGAGCTCTACCGCTATGAAGAGACTGAGATCGGCGATTTTGAGGGCGTACTGGGCGAATATCTTAAGGGAGATATGACTTTCACTCAAATGCTGAAGGAATCGCAATCCCGAGCGAGGCCTTATACGCAGACCGTATCGTCACACCAGGTTGGCTCGGTTGAAAATGAGATTCCAGGCGTCGTGGACTCACCGGTTGCACCGACAGAAGAACAAGGGACCGAGCTGGCTGCTTCGCCTCCTATAATTAGAGACTCTGTGATATCGAGTATGAAAATTCTCACTACGCCTGAGAAGTATCCCCAATTAAATGGTTTTACGATGTTGTTGGGATTGTCGGATCGGCTTTACCGGACAGAGGCCGAGTTCTTTCATAATCCTCATACGACGAGGATTCTATGGGGTGGTCACAGGATCGTTTACATATTCACTGAGGTGACCGGAAGACTGAATCTTTATTACGACATCGAACTCCGGAAGCCAATCGACCAGTCCAAGGCTGGTGGCGGAATGTTCCGCACGACAACGCTCATTACAAAGAATCGAATCTTCGTCCCGGTTCCTGAAGCTTTAGAAGAAGAATTCAAAGTCGCTACTGGTGCTAAAGAGTTTTTCGTACGATTTGACGTTTTGAGTAGTCCCGGGAGTTCGGGAGAAGGCTGAGACAGTCCGGCCGGTCGGTAATGGCCCTCCGTGCTTGATAAACCGGATTATCACGTAGCGGAGATCATGCCAAGGGACATCCAGAATCGTTAACAGGATTCTGCTTCGGTGATGCGTGGAGGCAACGCTTGCGGTTTGCTACAGCGTGCGGAACCGCGATGCGCTTACACCCCTAGCTTTACGAATTCGTGTGTTCACTGCTGATAAGCAGGCAAGGCAGCGGGCGCAGCCGCAGGGCGCGCCCGTCGCCAGCGTTCTACAGCCTCGCGCAATGCTGCGAGTTTCCGACGGTCGCTTCCAACGAGCGGCAGCAGCACATTATCTTCTGCTGCGACCAACGCATCGCGCTCAGTCATTCTCGCGTCGCACAGGCGCCGATAGTCCGCGCGGTCGAGACTCCGCTCCGCGTAACGTGCAAGATCAACGACGGAACCCTGAATTCCCAGATCGAGCCTCAGTACGAGCTTTGCGACGCGCTGCTCCAGCTCAAGGCCCGCATGTAGAAGCTCCGCAACACGGCCGATCATCGGAAGCACGTCACACGTGCGGCTCGTAACCGATCGAATTGGTCCGGCGGAGCCATCGAAAGCTCCCCCGAACTGGCTCGTCGCACGCTCTATCTCCTCCATTCCCATCCCGGATACGTAGTACAGGCAGGCCGTGGCTTTCTTCGCGCGGACTGTGTCTTGACCGCGAGCCGTTCGACTGTGACGGACGTTCATCCGCTCGGGCCCGTGGTTCCGCTCAACGGAAAGCGCATGAGCTTCGATAGGGAAATTGTGCTCACCGACCGAAACCGCGATGAGCGGATCTGCACGGCGGAAGCGTTTGATCCCAAGCATCAAATTCTCATTCTGATTTGTGATGCTGGTCTAAAGAAGAAGCGCGGTATCGTGGTGCCCGCTGGCTGTTTCTAATTTCAGGCACGGCTTGGCCACAGGGTGTCAGACAGCTCTTGGTGAAGAACGGCTTCGAGCAGCCCGCGACTCTGGACATCAACATCGGTGAGCTGCCTTTCGAAACGATTACATAATCCCATTAGCTCATCCACTTTGGCCACGATCCGATGTTGCTCGGCGAGAGGCGGCAGCGCAATTGGCACATTGACGAGAATACCCTGGTTAATTTTCGGCATTGTGGCCTGGGGTCCACTAGCGCGACTAGAAAAGTAGGCCCGCGCATACGGAGCTACTGCGCATAGGTGGATATAGCGAAGGCTAACTTTCCCGGAAACTCGAATCTTCATCATCAAGTCTGGGTAGAGAAACAAGCCGGGTTCGCCAGCGTAGTATGCTGCAATCCCAACGTATTCACGAGTGTTGCCCCTTTGAAAAAGGAGATTACCAGGCTTCAGCCAAAACTCAGAATCGCGAGGCACGTCCGCATCAACCTGCTTGAAATAACGAGAGTCAAAAGTACCTTTTGTTGTGGCAGTAAGAGTAATCGCTTTGGGAGCATCGGAACGCGATGAAGGCTTTGGAGAAATGTCGTTTTGTGGACCAAACACAATAATGCCCTGGAGCGGTATCCAGCGCCAAGAAGATCGGAGATCGAAGGGGCATTCGTCTTCTGACAAACTGGATTCGCAAGATTCTCGCTTTGGAGCATGCGTTGAAATAACTCCTTTTTCTCAGCTGGATGCAATCTAGCAATTGGGAAACCGATTCTTCCTTCGAGTCTTGCGGGACAATTCTCCCCCGCACAGCGAGGTTGAGGATGGTCTTTCGAAATTCACTGATGCGCTCGGTACGAATGAGGATACGCGGCAGGTGGTCGAGATGGAAACGGGCGCGACTGCGAAAATCTTCACCGTTAGCGTCACTGTTAATGCGATAAAAAGATGCGGCCACCAAGTGTTCTCGCCGACGCTCTTGCTCGTCGCGCGCGGCCTCCAATCGGTCACATAATGCCATCAACTCGTTCACCCTTGCGACAATCCGATATTGTTCTGCCAGCGACGGGAGGAGCATTGGAAATAGGCGCAGACGCTGCATGCTGAGTCCCTCTCGCGAGGGGTATGGACTAGTGTTATAAATCTGTTAAAAAGATAAGCGTCCACATCGCATGCAACCGTAATCGTCAAAATAGTCGTGCATCCGTTTACGGTAGTCAGGAGGTACAAGGAAGTGAATCTTAATCGCTATTCGCAAAGACCGGGACTATCATCAAAATCACAAACAACAAGAGGGCCGCTGCCAACAACCAAGCTGGGATTTTTGCCCATTCCATGCGAGTATCCTTTTGACTAAGTCCTCAATCTGGCGCTGCATTTTACTACGATCAGCGGTATTCTGAGTTTAATGAAAAACGGAGCGTCGAGAAGCTTCGCAGCAACTCACCGTAAGAGTCTCGCTGTCGACCCTTTGGAAATAAAGGGCATTGCGTGAAGAGGATCGTGACAGAGCAAACGATGAACCTGACGTGCGGAAATTGATCGCAGCCATTCGTGTATCGCAATACCGCGTACATAACCGCGCAAGAATGAGCGAGGCCTAAACCCGATATTGCTGAAGGGATTTCCATTGAGAAATGAGCTCACGAATAACGAATTGCGTCCTGCAGGGTTTTGGATCCGGCTGGTTGCAGGCACTATCGATTTTATTATCTTGGCGATTCCATTAGCTGTCTTCGTTTCTTTTTTGTCTGTTGGTATGGGAACTTGGCAGGCTTTCCTAGATCTTCATCCCGGCCAGACTGGAAACGAAATTGTTGATCAGTTCGGTCGGACATTTCTTTTTGCAACACTGTGTTTCTTTGTAGTGACAAGCTGGCTATACTTTGCCTCTCTTGAAAGCTCGTCGCTGCGAGGGTCAATCGGGAAACTTGTACTCGGTTTATATGTGGGCGACGATTACGGGAATTCGATAGGATTCTGGCAAGCTACCCGCCGTTTTTGGGGAGGGCGTTTTTTACTGCATGTCCCGTATGTGGGAATCTACTACTTCCTCGTCGATTCCCTGTGCGTCAGCGTACCGCCGGGCAAACGAGCATTTCACGATATTCTCTCTGGATGCCGCGTGTTCCGACAAAACACGACGAGCGCGTCAAAACCGTAAGCGTCTGGTTTGAACCGTCTGGACGAAGTAAGGGTGGATAGGTGACGGTGCTCGTGGACACCTCTGGTAAGAGCCGCCGGAGTTGGAGCACGGAGGTAAAGCGAAAGATCGCCGAAGAAAGCTTCGAAGGGACCTCCTCAGTAGCGCAATTGGGACAGAAGTATGCGGTGAACGCCAATCAGACTTTCCAGTGGCGGAAGCAGGGCCTGCATGCTCGCCGAGGCGCCAATGCGACCTTCTTACACCGAAGGCTTCAGCAGCTTCGTTGCCTCCACTGCTGCTTCGATTGCTACCGGGTGGAACGAACGAGTTCCCGGGCGGGATTTCTCTCCCGCTGAGGATCAGCGCCTTTTCACGGCGCACTCCGGTAAGCGCGTTCTATAAAGGGGAGAGTCAAGAGAAAAAAGATCCCCGGCGACTGGAAGGAGCAAAAAATGTTCGCTGCGCTTCCCAGCCCAGGTCATGATCCATTTCTGTTTTCGTGACGGCGCTTTCGGATTCTGAAGCGAGACAAGCTGCGCGCTTGAACGTCGTCAGTCGGGTTTACCGGTCTGCAAACCCAGTTTCCGCAGCGGGAAGTGATGTATAGTCTTTCACCAGTCTTTCGCCACGCATGATCCAGACTGGACGCGTCTCTGCGTCTTCGCGCAACGTTCTCAGAGTGTCTCAAACCGATTTCAACATCATCAGATTTTGGCAACGGCTGGGAGCACGTAGCTCGGGTGATCCAGTCGTGCGAGTTGCTCAACGCGGCACGGGTTCGCGTCTTCCGTACCATGAAGGAAACGTAACCCAACACCGGCGACCCAGCGCCATGCATCCCGTGGCAGCCGGTGTCGGAGTATTTCAAGAAAGTAACTGAAATTGAACTGTGGTCGCCTGGTGGCCGCGAAGAAGCCACAGCGAGAAGCTCGTTACTCGTCCTGCGCTGCATTCGTAATGGAAATAACGCTCCATCGTCCAGCCCACAAACGCGAGCCTGTTGCCACTAAGCGGCGACAATTTAAACAGCCGCCGGTTCCCGACGTCGAAGTATAGCGCGCGGTCTGACAGGGCGATCCGCGCAATCATCTCGGCCTCGATGCCATCGTCGATGTCGAAGATTCCGCGCACGAGCGTGGACGGCAATCTGAACGTGCACTCCAGCGACGCCAGGATGTCATCCGAGAGCTTTACGGGCTCTTCATGAAACAGGATGTCGATGTCGGAAAACCGCGCGGCAACTTCAGCCGGAAAAAGTTGAAGCAGTCCTGGAGTGATCAGCGCATCGATCACGAAATGTACGCGATCAGTTGACCCGTTGTTGCGGACATAGTGACGGGACCCGAAGTCGCCATACCACAACTCGCCCGGAAGCCACTTCATCGGTTTTCCACGAACGAAGTTTTCAACGCCGTCATTCGTGGTTATAGGAACGTGGAGCCGCAGTTGACCGTACTCCAGGCCGTGGTAGGTATCGCGGTGCTCTCCAATGGATGCGCCGGGAGGGAGACGCAGGAGCCTTGCGCTGCGCAGCGGCGTATTGAGCGCCCCCATCAAATCGGTGAGGTGCCGCGCCACTTCCGTCAGCTCGGTATTTTGAAAATCTTCCAAGCCGGGTCCGCCCGGGTCGGTGCGATCGGACCTGCCACCCTGCGAGCGCAAGCTCAGGCCCGACCATCGGCCATCATGAAACACCTTCGTCTCGGATCCAAAGAACCCCTCGAAGCGATACGGCTCCTCCGGCAGCCAGACAACTCGCTCCAGTACGGAGAGGTCTTGCTGTAAGCTCTCGTGATCGAACCGGGGCGTCAGGCGCACCGCCGCAGGCAGGTCACAGGTGGATAATGATTGCACACGGGCGCGCTGAACTATGGCCATCATGTATCTCCTTTTTCCTCGCGAGTCGGATCGCCGCAGTCATACGATGGTTCCGTCTCAGCGCGCCAACATAGGTACAGGCTCGGCGACCCTAAGTCAACTGCAATTTGTTGTCACCTGTAGGTGTCGTTGCATCACCTTACGCGTCCGGAACACCCTGCTCCTTTTCGTGTGACAAGAGTGCTGCATCGTGATCGTACGGCGTTCTAACTCGCCGACGAGAAATGCCACTTAGACTTGTCGGATGGCTCGAACGCCTGCTTTTGATCGCCGAGTGAAATAAGAGGGACGATCTGATCTTTTCGTCGGAGGCTACCGTCCTTTACGATCTGCCGGAGTCCCCAGACTCGATACACCGCCATCGCCGAAAGCGATACCGAACAAGCGCGGCTTTTAAGAAGTCGGTCCGCCGTTGCGTTGATGAATTGTCGAAATGAGGAAGCGCTAGAGGTTGTCTTCGGCTGTTCCCCCGAAGTAGAAGGTTGCCTGGGTCGTTTTGTCCGGAATCGGTTGCAGCCTGCCGCGCCCCTCGTAGCGTATGACCGCCTCCAACGGCGTCGCCGTCCAGATGTCGAACCATCTCGTACTGACTATTTAACCGTGTAGTTGTTACATGGCCTCGGTCGCTATTAACCCCGGTAACTTTCCTCAGGCAGATTCTCACAATTTATTTTGGTTCGGACCGCCGGAAGTTTGGCGCACTCTAAAGCACACAGTTTGCGAGTGGGTGTATAACAAGTACGCTAAAGCTATCGCGTTCGAGATCATTGTTAATAAGGGGGAGTAGATTGAGGTTCAAAGCGACGAAGAATTCCGGGTCGGACTAGATGGGCTAACGGTTGTGCCTATGGAAGACGCCGACGCGAATGCGCATTCAACCCTCTTACAATCGGCAGCGCTGGTAACGCGAAGGAGAGAATCGATCCTAGCTGAATTTGATCATAACATTGAAGGCCGGTAGGCCGGTCTAAGTGTTATTGCTGATTGAGGATGATACCGTTGCCAAAATGCAAGGCGACTCGGAATTGACTGAGGATTATACGCCCGTCGAGGTTGGTCGACTATGTTGGCCAGAATCGCATCAAAGAAAATTTGTATATTGCAATCCAAGCCGCGCGCGCGAGGTGAAGCGCTAGACCATGTTCTACTCTACGGTCTTCCTGGCCTTGGTAAAACGACACTTGCGCGAATTCTTGCCAAACGAAATGGGATCGACCATACGGCTCAGTTCCGGTCCTCTGCTCGATAATAAAGGTGATCTGACAGCAGTCCTCGCGTCGCTCGACAAACAGGATTTTTTCTTTCTAGATGAAATCCATCGCCTGCCCGCTTCGATGGAAGAAATCCTCTACCCCGCAATGGAAGACTTCCGCATAGACCTTATCATTGGCCAAGGATCCGATGCGCGGATCTATCCCTACCAGATGAATCGCTTCACCCTCACTGGCGCTTCGTGCCGGACTGATCATGGCACCACTTTGCTCGCGGTTCGGTATCGTGTATCGGCTGGAATTTTATTCCCCGGAGGATCTGCTTCGTATTGTCCAACGCACCGCCGGAATCCTCGGGATAGCGATGGAGAAGGCGGCAGGCGCAGAAATAGCTCGCCGCAGTCGTGGAACTCCGCGAGTGGCAAATCGGTTGCTCCGGCGTGTTCGCGATTTCGCCGAGGTGCGCGCAAAGGGTTTCGTTAACCACCCTGTCGCCCGAGATGCCCTAGCCATGCTGGGCATCGACGAGCATGGACTCAACGAATTCCACCGCAATCTTCTACTCACAATCATCGAGAAATATTCCGGGGGACCGGTAGGTCTAGGTACACTCGCCGCATCCCTTTGCGAAGAAGAAGCATTCTCGGAGGTTTCTGATCCTGGCACACTCTGAAGTTCTTAGCGCTTTATCATGGACAGCATAAGGTATGGGTTTGCTCGGTCTGAGGTTAGTTTCCTGGTAACGAGTGGATCGTACACAAGGATCGTACTTCATTCGCATCGCAATGACCGACCGTACTGTATCGTATCTTCCCGCATCACAAGACAGCCGGCAAGGATATCGTGAATCGCACGCCTGCCGGGAATTAGACCGATACATAGACAATCGGCCATAAAGCAGTAAATCCCAACACAAGGTACGTAAATTAGGAAATGACCCGCGAAAAACCGGAGGCTAGCCTGCCAGAATCCAATTAAATCTCCGTTGATGTCGCTCACACACAAACCAAGCACACGCTTTCCTATCGTTCCCCGCCATGACGAACTTTCGAGAAATGCGAAATATAACCAGGCTGTAATTACCAAAAGAACTAGGATCACGGAAAGAAACTGAAATCCGCCTTGATCCAGACCAGAACGAAAGCGGGATTGTTGATCGATTTGCCAGTTCCCCGTGGCCAAGGACAAAAACAAAACGAAAATAGGCAAGGGAATTGCGAGAACAAGAAAATCGATGACCGCTGCGGCAAGTCGAATCCAGAATCCCGCACGATGCAAAGATACAGGTGACGAAGACTGCGTACGGGGCATTCGGCTTTTTTGTTCCAAGCCACGCTCTCCAATCTCGCTCACTGCTCATTGGCCTCGCGTCTGCTCGCGAAGCTTAGATCCGGCCATGAATTATACCCAAACTCTGTCTTCTCTTTTGACACTTCATAGCCCTAATTCCTTATGGCCGGCCTTTTTATTCGTTGAAATCGACTCAGGCCGGGACGTGGATTCACTCTTAAAGGCGGAACGCCTATTTGTGAATCCTGTGTTGTAAGACGTCGACGGCCACAATTGAGGGAAGCGACTCAGCGATCGTAAGCTCGTTCGTTTCCGTGGGATCTGGCTAGGTCGGGTTAGCCTACCCGCCAGTCATCTACGCGAGGCTGGGCGAAGGACGGTGGAGCGCTGGTCCGTCCAACCATATTGAGTTGGAGCGTTCCGTGTGTCTAGTCAGAACGCTTTGACCTTGTGGATTGTTGCTCCATCTGCTCCTCTATGGACGTGATAACGAAGATGCTCGGAAAAGGTGTGTTCAAGCTGGTAGCGATCACCAAGGATGGTCAGACAGGTAGGGATAATAGCGGTCAAAGAGGAGGCGCAAGATTTGATCCAGATCAACGCGACAGTTTATTGAAGGCACTGCCTATTCAACAGAAACCCGCTTGGCTTGCGGAGCTATATTGGGCTGTAACGGAAGCCGATTGAGGACCGGCGGCCGACAGTATCTGTCTGGAATTGACAGTAGCTTTCCTTGAGCGAGAATTATTACCTCCGATTCTGAGCCGCGAAGACCTAAGCATTTAACCGGTCTGCGCTTACACATTCTTTGAATTTAGTCGTATCGTCACTTTATGTTCGCTAAGAAGAGATAGAGGGAACCGCGGACGCGACACTTCCCAGCGTCGTGAAAGGTTGGCCTTAAAGGCAACTGGTCACTGTAGGGTTACGAACTTCCACGCTAGACAATGGCCGTACAACGATAAGATTAAAGAAGATGGCTTTATTAGGGCGTTTTCGCATACCCCGGCACTTTCATGTACGAGGTGTGTGCCGAAAATCAATTGTAGCGGAGGGAAATCATCGGGTCTACGCGCGACGCCCAGCTTGCCGGGATCGCGCAAGCGGCCAGGCCGACGATGACGACGACGGCT
>Ga0073928_10007023_pt1 | contig 14834 bp, 9 predicted proteins | sample PaiPotPPA55metaG_FD_76969 | JGI IMG/M metagenome (GOLD analysis project Ga0073928, IMG submission 76969) | Iron sulfur acid spring bacterial and archeal communities from Banff, Canada, to study Microbial Dark Matter (Phase II) - Paint Pots PPA... ... | reverse complement strand
CGGTCAGCACGCCGATCTTGAGCGACTCGACGATATTCTCGGAAAAATCTTTCAGCCGCTCGATCTGCATGGCCTTCTGCTCGAGCGACTGGTAAAGCCCGGCGTTCTCGATGGCGATGGCGACGTAGCCGGCGATGGTGGAGAGAAGCTCGAGGTCGTCGCTTGAAAGATAATCGCCGTCCACCGTCTTGCCCAGGCCGAGCACGGCGACCGTGTGCTCGCGGAAGCGGCAGGGGATGAAGTAATTCAAATCGAGCTGTTCCAGCGCGCGGCGTGAGGTTTCGCTCTCTTCGGTGGCCGCGCGTGCCGATTCGTAGAAGAGGCATCCGCCGCCCGCAAACGCCGGACGGTCCGCGTCGATGAAACTGAGGTCGAGCGGAGCCTGCGCGTGCGCGCCCATGGTGCGCGAGATCTGGAAATGCCCCAGCCGGGCCGGGTCTTCGAGGAAGATGGCGAGGCGATCCACCAGCAGCGTCTGCGAGACGCGATCGAGCACCGAGCCCAGCAGCGGCTCCAGATGGACTTCGTTCGTCAGGGCGCGCCCGAACTCGATCAGCGTGCGGCGGTAGTTCAGGCGGTCACGATAAAAGAAATGGTCCAGACGCGCTTGCACCCAGTCCCGCACCGGCTGGATGAGAAACGCGGCGACCACAATCGCGACTATCGCGCCGCCGGGTCCCGCGGGCCAGGCCGTATGGAACAGCTCGCCGATCAGCGCCACCGCGGCAAAGTAAATCGCCACGACCGCGGCGGTCGCGAATGTGTACGCCAGCCCGCGCTTGAAAATGATGTCCACGTCCATCAGGCGGTAGCGGATGATGGCGTAGCCAAAGCAGAGTGGGATCAGCGCCAGCGAGAAGACGGAAACATTCATCCACCCTTGCGGCACCCTGCCCGTGAGGAACGGCACAACGTAAAAGAGAGAAAACGGCAGGATACCGGCCCAGGCGCCGATCGTAACCCACTTCAACTGCTGGCGCAGCACGCCGCTGGGGGCGCGGCGATAGCTGAGCAAAAAGATTCCCGCCGCCAGCAGGAAATACAGCGCCATATATCCCAGGTCGTACTGGTCCAGGAGGTTGCGACTTTCGAGCGAGGGCAGGAAGTCCAGAAACTGAGTCGCCACGCTGATGTGCAGGAACAACAAAATGGCGGGCAGGAGATAGACACTCAGCAGCTTGGGACCCAGCCTCCCGCGCCGCTCCGGAAACACCAGCGCAAAGTGAACCAGCAACGCCGGCTGCAACAGCCAGGCGGCCACGTTCGACCAGTAAATGGTCCAATCGAATGCGTTCAGCTTGCCGCTGTAATGGAAGGAATACAAAATGAACGAGAGGAGACAGAAAACGAAAAAATGAACGGCGCGCGCCGCGCTCCACCGGCGAACGAAAATAAAAAGTCCTATGAAAAGATACAGCAGCGCAACAACGCTCAAATAGTTCCAGAGCGCCGCAGGCTTCTCCGCCGGGACGGTGATCAGCTTGGTTTCAAACGATTCTCCCGCGCGGTGAATGCGATACCGCGCTTCCATCCAAGTCCCCAGCCTCCACAGCCGCTGGGTAACCTGCGACGCGTCGTGGATTACGGCGCCGTTCACCGCCTCCACGATGTCCCCAGGCTTGATTCCGGCCTTGGCCGCGGGAGAATCCGGAGAGATATACCAGGCGCTTACACCCTTTGAAGTGTTGGTCCAGGAAACGCCGTCGTCCGGGGTGATGAAGCGCGAGCGCTGCTGGAAATTCAGAACGGCAAGGACGACTGCCGACACCGTCAACAGTGCCAGCAGGACCGCTCCCAGCCGCATGCGCAAGCCGTCTTTCATCTGGGCAAACCTAACCCTGCATTTAGAACGAGCACGTCAAGTTCCATAGAACCGGATATTCCGTTTCCTGTAAGACGCTAATTAACAGTGATTTATGGGTACACCGAAGACCATCTCTTTTCTTTATCCTGTTTTTGGAAGGCATCGTCCCAATCTCTGTAGCTAGCTCTGTGGAACTTAGAATTGCAGACTCAACCCTCCGCGGAATGAGCGGTAGGAGGGAACCAGCAGGAGACGGCCATCTTGCGTTGTCACCGGCACATAGCCTTGCGCCAGAAGATTGCCCACGTCCACCAGGGCCGCCATATGAAGGGGGCCGGGCAGGGGCTGGCGGATCAAGAAATTGAGGTTGGGATCGAGGCCGTAGGCGGATTCACCATAAGCATCCAGCCGCGAAACCACGTTCCCGCTGATCCACTTGTAGCCCAGTGTGAACTGGGTCCCAACGCGCGGCAGGCGGGAGGAAAGGCGCGCCGCGAGGCTGTGACGGTAGGAGGTCTCCAGGAGCTCGCGCAAATCTCCGGCACCGGTCGCGGCCCCCGGAGCCAGCGCTCCGGCCCAGGCATAGACGATCGTAACCTCGGAGACATCGGAGAGTTTTTGCCGGTAGGCAACGCGCGCGCCCCACGAGTTGGAATCGCCGCCATCGTAAGCGAACCCATTTGAAAAGGGATCCTGCAGGAAGTTTGCACCGGAGGCGCTGCCGCGTCCGAACACCGCCGTGTTGCTGGCGCCGTCGTGGAAGGCGGATGCGGTCAGGCTGGACCTGGGGCCCAAGGAATGTTCGAGCGCCACCTCTTCGTGCCAGCCGTGCTCGAGCGCCGGCTGGCCGTTGCGGATCAGCAAAGTGGGAAACGCGTCCAGGGAATCGAGCGCTCCCTGCAGCGAGCCGGCATCGGCTCCGGGCCATGGCCGGGCGGCGAGAATGAACGCGACGTGCCATTCCTGGTTGAGCTGCACCGTCACCTGGCCGCGCGGGCGCAACGAGGAAGTGGTCTCCCCGATTCCCGCCAGCATGAATTCCGCACCGTAACGTACGCTGACGCGCTGGCCGATCGTCATCTGGCTGTCATGATCCAGCCGCATTCCGCGGAAGCCTGTCCCGTCCGTTCCAAAGCGCGACTCGCGCACCACGAGGGTCGTGACCGGTCCCGATTCGCCGGCCGGAATCCACACAGTGGCAAACCCGCCCGACCGGCCCTCGTCTTCATAGCTGAACTGGCCGGCCATCAGCAGACGTCCGGCGCCGCCGAGGTTCTGGTCGTACGCAAAGGCGGTGGCTGGCGAATTGGAGATATTCGAAACCGAGCCGGGATGGCGCGAGCCGGTGGTCAGCTCGATGACGCCGTGCGGCTGGTTTTTCCGCCCGGCTTCCGAGCGGCTCTCTTCGCCGTCGAACACCACCTCGCCATCGTCAAAGCGCAGAATCGGCCGCGTGGATGAAGAAGTGCGCAGCACCCAGGTGAACTCGTCGTTACTGGCCGCAGGCTGGCCGGGCTGGCGCCTCAGTTGGCTGAAAGAGGCGAAGACCGAACCCAGCTCGATTTCGAGCAGCGTGGTGTGCTGGGCGCTTACCTGGATATGTTGCTCGATCGCGGGCAAAAATCCGGCCAGTGTGGCGCGGACGGAATAGAGACCCGGACGCAGGCTGGCGCTCGAAAAGACTCCGCTGGCGTTTGTCAGCAGCTCCATCGGCGCGAAGTCGTTTATCTGTTCGGAGGCGATGAGGACAGTGGCGCCCAATTGCGGCGTCCCCGAGGGGTCCACCACGACGCCCGAAATTTTCCCTGCCTGCTGCGGAGCGGCCGCGAGCGATAACGCGGCGGCGCACCACACAAGCAGCCCCAGGCTCAGGGCGCGGATCGTTCGAAGAATCACGATACGTCACCTCCCCCCGTCTATTTCGGGGCCGCCGTCACTGTGAATTCCGCGGAAGGGGAAATCGTCTGCTTGGCCAGATTGTCGGTCACCTGGACCTCCAACTTGTACTTTCCCGGTGGCAAGGCCCCCAGCGTGAGTGCCCGCTGCAGAACGATCTCTTCGCCATGCTCGCCGAGCTTGTCGTTCGTTTCGTCGAACTTCAGCACGGCTTCCTTGTCCTTCATCACGCGGTATTCGATGGATGCATCCGACTTGTGCGTCTTGTCGTCCACCTTCAGGTTATAAACCTGCATAAAAATGCCCAGCTTATCCTGCGTGCTGAACTCGGCATGGAGCTTCGGACGAACCTTCAAGTCTCCCAGCACGAACATCCCCTGATCGATGTCTTTGGACGCAACTCGCTGGATCTGGTCCGCCAGGATCAACGAGCTGGCAGATAGCTGATCCTCCTCAAAGCGGGGCACCGGCAGGCGCGTGTTCACCACGCCCACGTTGCCGCTGTTGACGTCCTTCAACACGATATCCAGCCGGTAAAGCCCCGCGCGCAGCGGCACCGCCTTCTGGTAGATCGAGACGCCCTTCAGGGACTGCTGCAGAAGGGTATCCGGCACGTCGTGGGTGATCACGTCCTCGAAGGTCTGCACGACCTTCCCCCCGAGCGTGGTGATGCGGGCGAACAGGTTGATGGCCGCCGATGCCACTCCCTGCTTTTGCAGGAAGCTGAGCTGCCGGTTCGGGATCTGAATCGTGATGGGCACCAGCACCGTGTCGCCGGTCACGCGCAGGAACTCAAAATGGTACTCGAACTGCATCTGGTTGCGCACGATCCGCGAGCTCACCACCGCTTCCAAATCTTTGAACTTCACGGGTGGCGCCTGCTGGATCTTCGAATAGAGTTCCAGGCGCTCGAATTCGCCCATCGCCGCCGGTCTCATCCCCACCGGCCGCGCCAGGTGCGTCCCGTCCGTGTTGTTGAAGCGGTCGGTCTTCGAAGCCAGGCCCATGGCTTCCGCCTCCGTCAGGCCCGCGCCGGAAACGTTGAGCAGGGCATCCTTTTCGCTGGGATCCATGGTGAGGTGGTACTCGCCGCTCATGGTGGGGTCCACGAACTCGAGGATCACCTCGTTGCCTATCCCTTCGAGGTAGCGATAACGCCACTTTTCAAATGGATACGTCGAGGTTTCGCCGCCGCCTTCTTCCGGGGGCCGGTCGTAGGAGCCTCCCGAAGGATGCGCTTCGATTTCATCCGGCTTGCCCCACATGATGTAAATGCGGCCGCGATCCGTCTTCCAGCCGGGGATGCCGGAGGAGAAATGCTCGTTGGCATAGGCAATCCGGCGATAGTGCTCATCCTTGAATTCGTTTTCCACGCTATCGGGGTTGGGGTTGCGCCGCAGCCAGAACTGCTCGATGAAACTCTCGCGCTCCTCGTTGGTTTGCAGGCGCAGGAAGGAATCGCGCTCTTCGGGGCTGATGATATAAACCACGTCTTCGTTCAGCCATTTCTTGTAGGGGGTGGCGAGTTCCTTTTCGAGGTCCTTTTGCTGCTTCTTCTTGTTCTTGGCCGCCTCCCGAGCTTGCTGGTTTTTGTCCTCGTCAGGTTGCTGGGCGGAAACGAGCGGTGACAGAAGAAGGCTTCCCGCAAATGCCAACAATGCAAATACTTTAGCCCCACGCCTCATGCCGACACCTCTCCCCATTAGGCCGAAATTCTAACCTGTCCGAAAGAGCAGGTCAAACGCAAGTTTGCCCCTGGACACATACGTGCTGATTAAGAGTCACTCGTGCCCCGGAGGGTTGCCCGGGGGTTGCGCCCCCCGTGAGCCCAACGTCAGCACAGCGTTAACCCAGCCTTTGCCAAGCCCAGCCTCTCGCCCCGGCCGGAGCGCGAATGAGCGCACAATGAAAAAGAAGCCTGCCGGGCTGCCCGGCAGTAACTTTTTCCCCCGCAGCTGCGTCTAACCAGCAAGATTGCCGGCAGGGGTTCCTTTCTCAGCCTGCAGGTATTAGAATACTTGGGTTGACGCGGGCCAGGCTGGTATGTCTTATGCCTTGCCGCCTATGAGGGACAGGAGTGGTGTGAATCCCCCGGTGCGCCGGGGTCTTTATCCTCCCGTTGGCAGCGTTCGCCAAAGAAACTTTTTGCCCTCCCGGCTCGTAAGAAAGACAGAGGGGCGTGTGGTCGCTCCCCCGATCTCGTAGGAATGGTGCCATGAAGAAGTGGAAGAAGATCGCAATCGCAGTCGGCGTGGTAGTGGTTCTGGGCGTGGTCGTGCTGATCAGCGTTTCCCAGGCGAATAAGGACGTTGTCACGGTGCAGACGGGCAAGGTGGGCCGGGGAGACCTGGTCTCGCTCGTCACCGCCTCGGGCGAGATTCGCCCGAAGAACTACACGAACGTGCTCGGCGAAGGCACCGGGAAAATCACGGAAATCGTCGTGAAGGAAGGCGACCTCGTCAAGAAGGGCGACGTGCTGCTGAAGCTCGAAAACATACAGCCCAGCGCCGACGTGCAGGCGCAACAGGCGGCCATCGGGTCGTCCGAAGCCGGCATCCGGTCGGCGGAGGCAAACTACAAATCGGCGGAGGCCACGCTCGTTCAGCGCAAATCCGATCTGGAGAAGGCCAAATTCGACTGGGTCCGCGGCCAGGATCTCTACAAGGGCGAGTTGATCGCCAAGCAGGACTACGACGCGCGAAAGGCGACCTATGACAGCGCCGTCGCCGCGGTCGATTCGGCGGCAGCGCAGCTCCAGCAGACCCGCGCGGCGCTGGAGCAGACCCGCTCGATCCTGCAGCAGAACGACGCCATGCTGAAGCACACCAGCGACGTTCTGCGGAAGACCACCTATCGCGCCCCGATCGACGGCCTTGTCACCTACATCGCCGTGCATGTGGGCGAAAACGTCATCCCCGGCGTGCTCAATTCCACCGCCGGCAGCTTCCTGATGACCATCTCCGACATGTCCGTCGCCACCGCCGAAGTCAAAGTGGACGAGACCGACATCACCAACCTGCGCAACGACCAGATCGCCGACATCACCGTGGACGCCATTCCCGGAAAGACCTTTCAAGGGCACGTCACCGAAGTGGGCGACCAGGCCATCCTGCGCACCTCGGGGCTCGTGACCACCCAGACCACCGCGAATACCCAGGAAGCCCGCGACTTCAAGGTTGTCATCACCATGGACAATCCTCCGCCCGACCTTCGGCCGGGGCTTTCGGCCACTGCGAAGATTCGCACCGCCGAAAAGAAAAACACGGTGATGATTCCCATCCAGGCGCTGGCCATTCGCTCGCGCAAGGAGCTTGACGCCGCGCAGCACGCCGGCAACAAGAGCGGCGCCAGCGTGACGCTGGCCGCGCCGAAGTCCGATAGCGGCAGTGATCCTACTAAGGACGAGGTGCAAGGCGTGTTCGTTGTCCGCGGGAAGAAGGCCGAATTCGTCCCCGTGCAGACGGGCATCACCGGCATCACCGATATCGAAGTAACCACCGGACTCAAGGAAGGCGACGAGATCGTCATCGGCAGCTACAAGGCCTTGCGAACCCTTCGCAGCGACACCACCGTCAAAGTGGATAACTCCACGCCTAAGCCTGGAGAAGAAGAGAAGAGCTGAGCAGGATCGCGTTCGCAAGGAGCACAGTTCCTATGGCCGTCGGCGACCTCACAACCCCGCAATCGTTTCGCCAGGACCTCGTCGATTCCGGCGTGGTCATCTGCACCGAGGATCTGTGGAAAACGTACGAGATGGGCGCCGAGCAGGTGCAGGCTCTGCGCGGCGTGAATTTGGAAATTCGCAAGGGCGAATACTCCGCCATCATGGGCCCTTCCGGTTCCGGAAAATCTACGCTGATGAACTTGATCGGCTGCCTGGACACGCCTTCCAGCGGCAAGTACTGGCTGGCGGGCCGGCAGGTGAGCGAGCTCGACGACGACGAGCTTGCCTACATCCGCAATAAAGAGATCGGCTTCGTCTTCCAGACTTTCAACCTGCTGCCCCGCGCCACGTCACTCCACAACGTCGAGCTGCCCCTCATCTACAACGGTACTGCCTCCGAGGAGCGCTTGGAGCGCGCCAAGAAGGCGCTCGAGCAGGTGGACCTCACCTCGCGCATGATGCACAAGCCCAACGAGCTTTCCGGCGGCCAGCGCCAGCGCGTGGCCATCGCGCGCGCGCTTGTGAATAATCCTTCGATCCTGCTCGCCGATGAGCCGACCGGAAACCTCGATTCGCAGACGGGCGAAGACATCATGAATCTGTTCGCGCGGCTGCACCAGCAGGGCAACACCATCATCCTCGTCACCCACGAACCGGATATCGCCGCGCACGCTCACCGCATCATCCGCCTTCGCGACGGCCACATCGAAAGAGACGAACGCCTGAAGTAACTTTCGCTTCGCCAGTTCCAAGCTTCATTTCGAAGCGCGACGTCTGGATGCCCGCTCGATCAAAACGACGATGCCTTTACGAATGCGGCGCTCGCGCGTTTCGGGATTTTTCGCGTGCAAGACCCAGCGAAGGAACTCCCGCCGCAGACCGGGCGTGATTTCGCGAAACGCCTTGCGCGCGCGCAGGTTTTTCGCAAGCACGCGACGAAGCTCCGCCGGGAGCGGAAGCTCACGGGATGACGTATCGCGCTGCAGCAGGACGCCGACAAGATCGCCCGCATCCACGCCGGCCGCTTTTCGCATGGCGCTGTTCAAGAACAGGCGATGGCGCCCGCTGCCGGCGGGGACCAGCGTGGTGCGCACGCTTAGTCCCGCGACCACCGCGACGACGGGAGCGTGGCCGCCTCCTCCGAGGGCTTTGCCGATTTCTTCGGGAAGGTCCACGCAGCGGTTGATTCCCATCTTGTAAATCCTCGCCACGAAGCGCAACGGTTTGCTGGCCATGGGAAGCGCGGATTATACCGCGCAACCGATTCGCCGCGCATGCTTAGGGAAGGGGACTGCTTAGGGAAGCGGAGCGAGGTCGGGCGCGACCCATGCGCTGCGCGCGCTCGCGCTGCCGAGCAACTCCGCGGAGTAGTGCTGCGCGAGCGCCTGCGGGTCCAGCAGGCGCGGATGCGCTGCGGCGAATTCCTCGAAGCGCGCGATGGCGGGAGTGGCGCGCCAAGCGCCGGCGACGAGACGCATCCAGGCCAGCGTCATCGTGACGTGGAACTTCCGTGGGCTGCCGTGATGCGTCGCGAAGCGCTCGATGGACTGCGCCATGCGCTCCTGCGAGGCAGGCTCGTCGAAGCGGCGAAGATAGATCCACGAGACGCGAACGTGATCCGCGTGATGGAAGCTTTCGCCAGGCAGGCGGCAGCTTTCGAACTCGCGCAGGAACTCTTCGTCGGTCAGATGGGCGGTGCCCCAGCGCAGCGCGTCCATGATTTCCTCCTTTTTTACGCAAAAGAAAAGGGCCCATTCCGATGCACGGAACGGGCCCTGGCTCGAATTTGAATTGTGGCGGCTACGCTCGTCGCGAAGCGCCGCCGTCTTCTCTATTCATACCGCAAAGCGACAATCGGGTCAACCCGCATAGAGCGCACCGCCGGGACGTAGCAGGCCAGCAGCGCAATCGCGCCGAGAAGCAAGGCCACGCCGCCGAAGATGAGCGGGTCAGTCGAGCTGACGCCGTAGAGCAGGCTTGAGAGGCCGCGCGCCGCGGCGGCCGCGCCGGACAAGCCAAGCGCCACGCCGCCCGCGATGAGGCGCAGGCCGTGTCCCAGAATCAGCCGCAGCACGTCCGCGCGCTGCGCGCCCAGGGCCACGCGGATGCCGATCTCCTGCGTGCGCTGTTCGACCGAATAGGACATCACGCTGTAGACGCCCGCGGCGGCGAGCAGCAGCGCCAGCGCCGCAAAAACGCCCACCAGAACGGCGGAGAAGCGCCGCTGCGCCACCGAACCGGCGAGAAGCTCGTCGAGCGTCGCGATGTGTGAAACCGGCAGCGACGGCTCGGCAGCGAGAATCTCTTTTCGCACGGCGGCGGCCAGCGGCAGCGGATCGCCTGCCGCGCGAATCACCAGGAAGCCCGTCCAGCCGCCGGTCGCGTAGACGTCCATCGTCGGCGGGGCGTCGAGGCCGAACTGATGCACGTTCCCCACCACGCCGACGATGGTTGACCAGCACGGCTTCGGGTCGAGCGAGCATGTGTTGATCCGTTTGCCCAGCGCCTCGCCGTTCGACCAGAACCGGCGGGCCAAGGTTTCGTTCACGACGATGTTGAACCCGGTCCAGTCGTCTTCGGTCAGCAGGCGGCCCTGCAGCAACGGGATGCCCATGACGCTGAAGTATTCCACGCTGGGGGTACGGAATTCGGCCACGGGCCGCAGCCCGGTTTCGGTTTCCGGCTGGCCTTCGACGACAAACCGCGTGCGCTGGCGCGACTCCGCCGCGAGCGGCAGATCGTCAATTCCGCCGGCGGCCTCGACGCCCGGCAACGCCCGGACGCGCGCGGCAATCCGTTCGAACTGGAGCAATTGCTTTTTCGCCAGGGCCAGTTGTTGTTCGGGTGTCATGTGGAGATACTCGGCAGTAGAAACCTCGGGCACCGAGATCTGCACCGTCAAAACGCGCTCCGGGTGAAACCCGGGATCGACCGCCAGCAGTTTCCGGAAACTTTTCATCAGCAGGCCTGCGGCAATCAACGGCACGAGGGCCAGCGCGATTTCCGAGATCACCAGCGCGCCGCGCAGACGCCGGCCAGCGACGCCGCCGGCGGCGGGGTTTCTGCCCGCGTCCTTCAATGTTTCGTTCAGGTCCGCGCGCAGCGTCTGCAGAGCGGGCAGCAGCCCGCTCAAGATGCCGGTCAGAAGCGTGACCGCCATCGTGAAACTCAATACGGCCGAGTCGAGTCCCGCGTTGCTGAGCCCGGAAAGATTCTCCGGAAGCGCAGCCTGCATCAGCGACAGGGCGGACAGCGCAAGCACGATGCCCAGCCCGCCGCCCAGCAATGCCAGCAGCAGGCTCTCGGTCAGTAACTGCCGAAGGAGGCGCCGCCGTCCCGCGCCGAGCGCAATGCGCACCGCGATTTCCTTCTGCCGCGCCGCGTTGCGTCCCAGCAGCAGGTTGACGGTGTTCGCGCAGGCAATCAGCAGCACCAGGCCCACAACTCCAAAGAGCACGAGAAGCGCGGGGCGGAGCTCCGCGGCGAGAGGATCCTGCAGCGGCGCGACGAGCACGCCGAAATTCTTGTCCGTCTGCGGATAGGACGCCGCGAGCCGGCGCTCCATCGTTTCCATCTCGGTTTGCGCCTGCGCGATGCCGGCGCCGGGCTTGAGACGCGCGATGACGTCGAAGGGATGATATTTGCGGCTCGTGAGTTCTTCCGTATCGAGACCGATGGGCAGCCAGACGTCGGCCCAGCGAGGCAGCTCGAAGCCCGCCGGCAGGACGCCGGCAACCGCGTAGCCCTTTCCATCGAGCGTGATGATTCGCCCGACGATGGCAGGGTCCGCGCCGTAGCGGCTCTGCCACAGACGATGGCTCAAGAGCGCGACCGGCGCGGCGCCGGGCGCGTCTTCGGCGGCGGAGAACGTGCGGCCGGCGGCGGGCTTCACGCCCAGCATGGTGAAGAAATCGGAGGAGGCGTTTGTCGCTTGAATGCGTTCGGGATCGCCGTCACCGGTCAGGTTCAACCCGTTCGGGACGTCGCGATAGGCGCCCATTTCGGCGAACGAGCGCGTGTCGCGGCGAAAGTCGGCCAGGTCGCCGCCCGAAATGCCGAGCTTCGGAAACTGCGGGAAATAGGTGTCCGAAATCTGCACCAGCGCGCGCGGATGGTCGTAGGGAAGCGGGCGCAGCAGGATGGCGTTGACGACGCTGAAGATGGCGGTGTTTGCGCCGATACCGAGCGCGAGCGTGAGCACCGCGACGGCCGCGAACCCCGGCTTGCGCGCCAGCATCCGCGCAGCGAAGCGCAGGTCATTCCAAAGAGTGTTCATGCGCGCCCCTCCCACAGGCTTGCTGGCTTAGACGCGCCGATCGCCCGGCGGGTGCTGCCTGTTCTGAAAAACCGCTTTCTTTGGCGATTAGAAATGGTCCCGGGGTTTTGTTTCCAACGAGTTGCGCCGTTTTCTAATTCCGCCGGTTGGCGATTAGAAATGGGGTTTTGGTTCCCATTTGGGTTTTCCTTTGCCGTCCGAATTGTGTGCTGTGCTCGCATTGCGGAATATATTTAGCTCTCGCGCGCAGAAGTGTAAATAGAGCCGGCGTACTTTGTTGCAGTAGCTTCTTTGGGCACAAAGACTTCGCCCATCGCCACTGTGAAACATCCGCGCGGTGGGGCATTTATGAAAACCTGCGCCCATTGAATCATTCGATGATAGACTCAGCATGATATGCGGTTTTTTTCCCGCTGGAATCTTACCGCCGCTTTCCTTTTCATCGAAGCTGTGCTTGTCGTGCTGGGTGTGACCAGACAGTATGCCGCGCACACTCTTGAGCCAATTTCCGTTTCGGTTGCAATCTTGTATATTCCTGCGTTCCTTGCAATTCGAAAGCCCAATGCGAGGAGACGACGTCCATGATTCTCTTGTGCTTCATGCTCTTGCTCCATGCTCAGCAAACTCGTGGCGAAAACATGTTAAACCCTGCCTTCACAGCTTTTACAAAAACTGTGATTGAGATTCTTAATTCCGGCACTGCTATGTGGAAAAGAATCGGAGAGTCACAAGCCAGTCAAACGGTTCAGGAAGTTGTTTCAAAAGCTTCTGATCTGGAGGAAGCTAACGAGAAACTCAGCTTCGATATAACTGGTAACAAGATCCAAACCATAAAAGACCTCCGGACCAGAATTCGCAGTCTTAAAGATCGCCTTGCTGACTTGCGGGAGCCACTCACTAAGTTTGCTTACGAAATTGACAGCCTGTCTCTTAACACCTCTGGCGACCTCCGGACAGCTATCAACAGAATGGGGGATAGAAAACTCATGGAGCTCGATGAGGTCGAGGCTGTTTGGACCCCGCAAGACCCAGCCAGCCATGCCAAAGCTGTGATGGCTCTTGCCTCTGCCACTGCATGTCTTAAGAAAATGCAGCTCGCTGCAAAATGTCTCTCTAATACAATTCGCAACAGAACACGCGACACTGATAAGGTCTGCACTCAGGAATCCATTGAAGCAGATTCTAGTGGCTGCTATAAGAGTGCTACACCAAACGCGCCATAGAAGGTCGAGCGTCAAAAGCCCCTCGTAAAACCGCTAGGATGCGGGCCCTGCTTCTTTTTTTCCTTGACGCATGGCGAGGCCCGGGCCAAGTCTCTTCTTAGAAATATGTACGAGTCGATAAGCATCAGCCGCCAGAATTTATTTACAAGCAGCCCTCTTGACATCGGCTTCTTGGCGGAATGTCTTGTCTTCTACCGAAAGGTCTATGTGATAGCGGATGTCGACTCCTTTAAGTTTCTGGTCAAAACATGCGGTCATGACGTTCTAATTGAGCTGTTCGAGATGGGCGCTCTTGAAGTGCAGTTCTTTGACAACGTGACCGGCGTGAGAACCTTTGACGCGGGGTTCCCAACCGAAAGGCACGATCTGGTAACGTTTGGAGGTAATCAGATCAAATTTCCGCATGTCGCGCGGAGTCTCTTTGAGGAAATGGTAGGCCCATCGGGCAAGGGTTTTTCACAATTGATGCGACGTTTCTCAAAGTACGTGTCACGCTGGGAATACACTGCCCCTACGCTGACCGAGGCGCTGGCTGATATAGGTGATAAAGCCTACATCAACTCGGCGGTTCGAAGCCTATTGGCTTATCTTGCTCCGGAATATAGGGCCCCGGACCCGACGATATTTGATGTGACCTTTGACTCCGACACGATGGTCCATGTGGCGACCAATATAGACTTTGAGGCTGCGACTGCCGCCTACCACCAACGTGTGCCTGCCGAGAGTTCGCCTCTGTCGGTTGCAACAATCTTGGCGCACGTCTCAGATACTAGACGGGATATCGATGTCGCTTCGAGACATTCGTCAGATATGGCCCTTGCTCCAATTCGCTCTGTACTAGGAGCGTGCAAGTTTGCCGAAGTGCTGCGCCATTGTGAAAGGAAGCTGCAAGCCCTCGATCTATTTCAGGAGGTTGTATTCGAGGATTCACGTAGCATTCGAGAAGCAGTGAATTCCGGAGAAAGGGCCTTTTGTGACGTCTTGAGACTTGTGCAACAGGCGAACAAATTCAAAGAGTGGCTAGGAAATCAGGCAGATTCAGACGACTTGCGCGATGCCTATTGTAAGGAGGTGTCTCGATTGGACTGGGCTGAAAAGCTGCCTCCGAAGGCTGTCCGTTGGTTAATTGTGACTGGCGCAGGCCTCGCCGTCGATGCGGTCGCGGGAGGCCATGTGGGTTCTGCAGGTAGTCTCGTCCTCTCGGCTGCAGATGCGCTGCTCCTGGACAGGTTCATGAAAGGCTGGCGGCCGAATCAGTTCGTTGAGGGTCCGCTCAGGGAATTCCTGCGGCTCGATTGAAAAGTAAAAAAGGCCCCGAATGCTCGGGGCCTTTTTGGAGATTTTAATCCTGGCGGCGACCTACGTTCCCGCGCCGTTGCCAGCGCAGTATCATCGGCCCTGCGGGGCTTAACTGCCGTGTTCGGGATGGGAACGGGTGTGACCCCCGCGGTAAGGCCACCAGGAAACTTGTGAGTCCGGACTCGAGAATAGAAATTCGAGAACGAACTTTGCAACCGAAGGAAGAGGCAAACCGCAAATCTGAACAAGGTAGCAACGACGGGTGAGGAAAGTTTTATGGTCAAGCCGAACGGCCGATTAGTACGGGTAAGCTACACGCATTGCTGCGCTTCCACCTCCCGCCTATCAAGGTCGTAGTCTACGACCGGCCTTCTTATCCGCCCGCAGGCGGATTGGGAGACCTTATCTCGAGGCGAGCTTCTCGCTTAGATGCATTCAGCGATTATCTCTTCCGAACTTCGCTACCGAGCGATGCCACTGGCGTGACAGCTCGATCACAAGAGGTTCGTCCATCCCGGTCCTCTCGTACTAGGGACAGCTCCTCTCAAGTCTCCTGCGCCCACACCAGATAGGGACCGAACTGTCTCGCGACGTTCTGAACCCAGCTCACGTACCGCTTTAATAGGCGAACAGCCTAACCCTTGGGACCTTCTACAGCCCCAGGATGCGATG
>Ga0073928_10007022_pt1 | contig 14835 bp, 21 predicted proteins | sample PaiPotPPA55metaG_FD_76969 | JGI IMG/M metagenome (GOLD analysis project Ga0073928, IMG submission 76969) | Iron sulfur acid spring bacterial and archeal communities from Banff, Canada, to study Microbial Dark Matter (Phase II) - Paint Pots PPA... ... | reverse complement strand
ATACAGGCGGTTTTAAACCGCGAATGGTTTGGCGTTGTTATGGATTTGGCCTGGGCCGTACTGCGGATCGCCATCATCTATCTAGTCTTCGATAACTTCGTAGCATGGTCAGGCGCTTTCCCGGCGATGGGACAGATCATTGGCTCTGACGTGAGCGGGTACCGACAAACTTTGGACCATCCGACGTATATGCTCTCGGCTGGCATATCGTGGGTATGCTGTTCACCGCTCGGCACTTCGGGACGTGGTTTTTCCACCCATTCGACGATCTACTTTTCTTGGCCCTAATCGTCGTTACGCAGGTTGTCTGGTTTGCCGCAGGTCTGATTTATCTTTGGATTTTCCTTGAGGCAAAGTGGGTGATCGCAGCCGGTTGTGTTCCTGTGGCGTTCTCAGGCTACGAACATACCTTTCCGATTCTCGACAATTATTTTGTAACGTGTTTGCAAGCAGGCATCCGCCTCCTCGCCGCAATGGTCATACTGGCCATCGGTCTACTTCTTGCCCACGGATGGATTGTAGATCTCGACACTCGCGGCCTCGGAGTTAATACAGACCAAATTGGCTATGGTGCAATACAGCTCGTCGAGGCAGTACTGCTTTTCTATGCCATGTGGTCGTTGCCCAAGAAAGCCGCGCAGATAGTTACCTCCAAGGGTGGCGGCGGAGTTTACACGCACGATAGCGAGGGTGCCGAGGCTATGTTCGCACTCAGCGCGGGCCAAATAAGCAAAGCCGTGAGCACCGGCGTGAGCAAAAGTTTACGCGCGATCAAGGGATGATGTTGGAAATATTCGCACGCAAGTTAGGCTTGCTCTTGTTGTGAGGAGATTAGATTTGATGGCTGCTTTACTGAAACAAGCGCCGGAAACCCCGAACGACACGCCGATATACACCGATCAGGTGATCGCGTGCGGCTACCAACGCACGTGGCTATTGGCCGCGGGACTCATCGTGCTGCTCGCTGGAATGATCGCGGACCGTATCCGCCTCGACCTCCAACCACCGCCGCCCCCCTTTGTGCTGGAGGTGAACGCTCAAGGCAATCCAGTCGGCCAAGTGCTGCCACTCAGAAGCGTGCAGGACATTCCTGATGCCCTGTTGCGGGCACGGCTCGCTGATTTCATCCATGACGCTTTCACCGTCGACCGCGACCCGGACGAGGAAGACTACCTCTACGATAAGACCCAGACGATGGTTACCGGGCAGGCCGCCGAGAAGCTCGACGCCTTCTACAACCGCGACGGCGGGAAACACCACCCCAAGACAGTCGGCCCATATGTGTGGGTCGAGGCTCCGGTGACGGACACCCTCAAGCTATCCGAGAAGGACACGTATCAGGGGGATTACTTCCTAATTATTCACGAACACAACAATCAAACGGTCACCAAAAGTAACTGGCGCGACATCATGCACGTGATTGTCGCACGCTCTAAGGACCCGGAATCGCTCGGAATGTTCATCGACGAACTTGACATTCAGGAGGTTAAGTAGTGAGTAACCAGCGCTTATATGCCGGCATTGCCTTTCTCTTCGGAATTACGGTGTTGGTTATAGGGACCACTCTATTTACCGGTTGCACCACGCAAGCGCCTCCACCTCCACCAGTGGTTGTCGCAGCTCCCGCGCCCACGCCTGTACCGATACCAGATCCGTACGCGCCCCTGTCATCGGACGTGGCAGCGGCCATCAAGCACAACCAGACGCCGACCCTGCAGCATGGAATTACGACGGTTTGGCCCTACAGCGCGGACCGAGTGTATCCCCTCAACTGCGCAGCGCTCCACGTGACCCAGATTCGTCTCCGCGACGACGAAACCACCGACAAAGACAATGTGAAAGTTGGTGACAAGGACCGCTGGGGCACCATCGTCGGCGATCATACCGTGCTGATTTTTCCACTCGGTAGCGTTTCCAGCATCGCCGTTCCAGGCGCGCAGATTACGATTCCGCCTGACCCTCATATGCAAACTAATCTCGCGATCCATACGACCCTACACCTACCAAACGGGGAGCTAGTCGCCGGCAACGACTACATGTTTGACCCGGTCAAGGAGGTCAAGGCCAGCAAGTCCTTCACCGAGAAAGTCGAATTCTACTACCCAGATTGGGTACGGCAGCAGGACGCGGCTCGTAAACAGCAGGAGGCGCAGCGATGACCACGATCATCTCTTTGTTCGGCATGCTTCTCTCTGCGGTCGGAATGGGCACATCGACCGTCTCGCAAATGCACACGCTTCGCAATCAGCCCCCGCCCCAGGCACAAGTGCAGACCTATCAGCAATGCCCGTCTGGCCAAGGTCAACTCCGACAGGCACCGGATGGCCACTGGTACATTCAGTGCCTCGAGGTTCGGCAGTAATGAACACCCCAGGCACAAAAATCAGTCCACGCCTCGAGAAGGTCGGCCTAGCCCTTTTAGTTGGCGTGCCCGCTGGCTTCTTCATCCTGCCTCGACTGTGGCCCGCCAAAGCCTCGATCCCCGAGGTACCGGTCACCCATTTCGCGGCGCCACCGAGCCCCATAGCTACGCCGTCACTTACCAACAAAATACTGCCGATAACGCCCGTACAAGCCACGCCAGCCCACAAGGCGAAGCCAACCCCCTGCCAGCCCTGTATCGAGGCAGCCAACGAGGTTCTACAGCGCTATTTCGCGGCTATTCGTACCGGTGCCGGCGCTGACAACCGGGAAGAGAAGCCTAATGTCTATGAGAGTCCTCAAGTTTATTCCAACGCGAATCATCCTGTGTTCGTGCCTAGCGTTCCTGCTCTACAGCAACCTCACCCTTAACGCGTCGGATAGCGCCACGCCGGTCGGCCTCTATCGCGTCAAGCCGGCCGCGAACCTCAACCGTGGCGAGCTAGCCTTGCTGCGGATGCCGATCAAACAGATTTGGGCTCTGCCGGGCGACCGCGTCCAGTTTACGCCCGAAGGCGTGTATCGCGAGGGCAAGCTGATACCGAATAGCGCCCCGGAGCCGGAACTACCGCGAGTCTGCCCCTTCGGCAACTACACGGTACCGGCCGGCATGTTTCTCGGGATGGGCACGAACGACCCGGACTCATGGGATGCCCGTTATGTCTGCTTTCTACCCCTCAGCCTCATAGCCGGAAAGGTGACCCCAATATGGACACAGTGAAGCGACTCGCCGACGAAATTCCGTACCGCCAATTCCTCAAAGAGTCCGTCGTTGACCTTCGCGACGACGGAATCCTCAAAGGGTACTGGCTGGTTGGTCAATCGCCCGATAGTTGCGATGCTGCGAAGCTCCTGGCGCACGCCGAGCAACTCGGCAAGTCGCCCGTCCATCTCCGCACCGGCGACAGCATCCAAGTCGTGTTCGACCGCCAGCCCGCACCCCTACCACCAGACTTGCACTATGCGCGCCCCGCGGCGGCCATGGTCATGCAGGAAATCCGCGACCGGTTCGCGGCTGAGGAGCATTGGGTCACGCCCACCCGCCTCTACCTCTCACACCAATTTGAGAGACCCATCAAGAACATGACGCGAACGTTTCTCCTGGGCGGCGGCAACGAGCCTCAACGCTTGAGCGACCACAACTTGCTCCGTGCGCACGCGCTCGGCCGCTTCCAATCGCTCGAGGACTCGATCAAAGGCGCAGTCGCCGGGCTCAATCCCATGTTGAACGTCGATATGTTCCGCGATCTTCACCACCTCGTCACGTATAACGACTATCCTGTCGCCCTGCCCGCGCCTCACGTGCGGCTCAACAAAGTCATCGCCAGCGAGTGGCAGGTCAACGGCGAATATCCGATGATGGGCGACTGGCACCTACGACCTATCGTCATCACCGCCTACCCCAGCCAGACCTTGCCGCAGACCCTATCGATCCTATTGCAGCATCCAGGGTACCTGACGCTCAGCATCCGCTATCGATGCCTGAGCCCCTACGACGCCCAGAAGAAGCTTGAGAAAGAGAAACCCTTCTGGAGCCAGACGGCGATCGGCGACTTCATCGAAATTATCAAGAGCTTCTTCGGCGCGAAAAAGGAGAACAGTCAGCACGCATTCGAGCAGATCGCCGAGATACAAGAAGCCATCAACGCCTCCAAGGACGGCACCAGCTTCGGCACGGTCGCGTGTATCGCCATCGTCCGCGACCACGACCCCGCAGAAGCCGAAGCCCGCGCCAACAATCTCACGGGGGTACTGCAGGGCAAAGGGATAATGTGTCGCATCGAGACTGTTGGCGCAGCCAAGGCGATACGCTCGACATGGCCGGGTTACCTACTCGTCAAGGCCGACGAGCACGAGGCGAACCGACTCAGGATTCCACTCACCGGATTCAACTTTTGGGACGTGGCAATGCCCGCGAAGTATTGGCAAGGCACGCCATACATACAGAGCACTATGTACCCCCCCAACACCCCCTCACCCCTCGCCCTTGGCGGTACAGCAGGGGAGCCATTCTATTTTCCGACGCACGTTGGCAGGGTTGCGCATTTGTTGGGCATCGGCAGTACCGACGGCGGCAAGTCCACCTTCGCGGCGCTGCTAGCCTGTTCGATCCAAAGCATTATCGACAGTCATCTCACGTGCCTCGACCTCGGCCATTCGAGCTTTGTACCCGCCCACCTGCTCGGTGCCGAGTATCACGACGTTGGAGACCCCGACTCAACACCCCTATGCCCGCTGGCGCTACTCGACCGGCACACCGGACTGCAATACCTCATGGGTTGGTTTGAGCGCCTCTTCTTCCGACGCAAGGCGTTCGAGCTAGACGAATCTGGCTCGAAGGATCTTAGGAACGCGCTGATGGACGTTCGCATGCGCAAGAACTACCCCGCCTCTGACGGTAGATCAGGTCGCCACTTACACGATCTGTACGCCGCCCTACCGTCCGGCAGAGCCGCAGACGACCAGCGCACCCGCATGCGCGCAATCGTCAAGGAGTTAGCCGAAGACTATGGCTATATCTTCGGCGGTGAGCCGGCCGATGCCACCAACAATCGCATCACGGTCTACGAACTCAGCAACCTCGACACCGCCCCCAAGTACATCTCGACCCCCGCCAAGGAACTTATCCTGTACAACACCATGATAGGACTGAACGGAAAACCGGGGTGGGTGCTATGGGACGAGTTCTGGGATGCGATCGGCGACGAGGTTTCATCCGCGTGGTTCTTCCGAGCCATCCGCACCATGCGACGAATGAACTGCGGGTTCGTCGGCTTCACTCAGTCCAGCGTCGAAATAACCGACTCACCCTATTGCAACCTGCTGCTCGGCAATATGCCCGGCAAGCTGTTCTTTCCTGACCACTCCGCCGATACCCCAATCGTCAGCGACTCTCTGGCTCGACTCGGGCTCAATCCCCGCGAAGTCGGTCGAATAGCCGGCGCACACACCGGCGAGTTCTTCTACAAGAGTCGGTTAGGCTCACGACTCGCGTCCGCATGGCTCGACCCAATCGGACAAGCGATCTGCGCCTCGACCAGCATTCAGAGCGTCGAGGCCATGCAAGAGTTATTGAAGCAATGCACTCCGGACAATCTGCTCAACGAGTGGCTCGCCAAGTGCGGCATCGGCAAGCCCGCAACGATGGAGGCAGCGTAGAGATGCGAGATTCGCGGCGATCATTATCTCGGCAACAACGCTTGGGCATCATCCGGCGACGGCGTGCCTGGCGACAACTGGGAGCTGGCTGGCGGCAGACCACGTCCCTCGGCATCACCATCGGCTAGTCCGCCACCACGTACGACCGCGCCTCAGGGCCCGCGTCTGCCCGGCTCGGTCAAGTCGAACAAGCCAGTCAGCCCGCCCAAACGCGCCACGTCCCAAGGCGCCATCGGTAGCGCCCCGTCGATCACAACATCGGCCTCTTCGACCCCCAACGCGAAGCACAGAGTGTTCACGTGCCTGCAAATGGACAAGCTGCTAATGGGCGGCGAGATGGAGCTGTCACGCATCAACATCTCGCTCACTATGGCAATCGGACTCTGGGCGGTAATGACCCTGAGCTGGCATCTCGCGTTGGTCGCCATCCTCTTCGGCGGGCCTGTTCAATGGGGTATCCGCATCATCAGCGAAGGCGACCCCGACCGCGTCAAAGTCTATATCGAAGGCCTTCGGTGCCCGCATCTCAGAGAGCCTGAATAAGGAGCTTAACATGAAACGTTATCTCTCAACTGTCGCGGTAGGCTTAATCCTGTACGCAGTACCCGGTTATTCTCAAACCGCACAATTTGAACACTCTATCCCCAAAGCAACCCCAGTCGCACCGCGTGTTGCGAAGACTATCGATGCGCCGCCGCTCAATTACTGCATGATCGAAATACAAACCCCCAGCTTGAAAGGGGTGAAGCCTGCCGAAGAGTGGAGTTCGGGTTGCGAGCGCCGGGTCGATATCTATTGCAAAACCCACGACACTGGCGACGAGGATGATACGCCCAGCAACAGCGAGCGCGATCATTTATTATCGGCCTGCAACAACATCTCCTACCCCGCCGCTTGTAAAAGAGCCTTTCGCGAAATGTGCTCCGCGCTCGCTTCATGGCAAGCAACTAATCCCTAACGTAGGACTCATCCGCACTACGCGGTGAACATAGGAGGTAACGAAATGGCACTCACACGAGAACCCGAGAAACCCGAAAGCGAGAACTTCCAATGTGCGCTACCCGTTGCGTGGTACGACGTTGGAAAACACTCATGGAACGCGCCAGCAAGCAACGGGTGAACCTGCGTAAGACGTTCGGTGAACACTTTCCCACTTGGCTCGATGAGGTAGAAGCCGATCTCAATGCCATGACCGTGCGACCGATCCGCAGCAAGGTTGAAGAGTAAATCTATGTGGCATGGCATGCGGCATATTATGGCTCATGCCATGAATCCCGCCATAGACCGCACCATGACGCAAATATAGTTCGCTGCATGGCCAAAATATGGGAGCGCCCATGAGAGCGTTCATGAAGGCGAGAACTGTTGCGAACCTGCGATTGGCCTCGACGTGCAAGGCACGTGTCTTCAATCATACTGAACGGATTGCCTCCGCAATCCACTTGCCGATACCCAGGCCAAACACGGCAGCGAGCAGCTCTAACAGTCCGTTAGCATATGCCAGCGTGTCATAGGTAGTAATAAGGCATACGATGCGGATTCGAAGATCATCGGCAGCAGAATTTCAGAGCATGCAGACCCGTGCGATCATGGGCGCGGCGCTCTGGTCGAAGCACTCGGCACCGTCTTTGTGCTCTGGATCTTTCTCACGCTGAGCCTGGTTTGGCACCGCGCCCGACCCGAGGTTCAGCATTGTCGTGGCGCGCAACCACCGGGATCGGGGCTTACGGATTCGGCAGCGACCTGCTGCCAGTCACGGCCGGCGTCCTACTCTTAGGGTGGTGGTGGCGCCGCAATCCGGACGCCGGTCACCACATCCGCGGGCTCACTCTAATGAACGCCGCCGAATTCAACCGCCACGTGAACAGGGAAATATGAGACTAACCGAAGCATTCCGCAAAGCCTTCCGTGACCCGGCACCTAACGCGGGCAGTCAGCTCGGGTAACACACCATCCCGATTCACAAACTGTTTGAACATGTGATGGTCAGCGGAAACCCCGGAAGTGGAAAATCTACATTTATCCGGCAAATCGCGAGACAGGCCGAGGCCCAAGGTTGGCCAGCCATCGTTATGGATATCGACGGCGAATCCACGATGGAATTTTACGACGAAAACCGGGGCGACGTGATCCTCAATGCCCTGGATTCCCGCTGCCCGTTCTGGGGGCCACAATTGAAATTTCGCGGACCAACCATGCCTATGGACCGCGCGGCCATGGCCGCATCGCTCATCAGGGATCTGCCCCGCACGTCGACAGAAAGATACTTCTTCGACAGCGGCCGGACGGTAATCGAATCTCTCTTAGAGGTGGTGACAGACGAAGACCCGCACGCCATCAGCGCGCTTCTCGAACTACCCCGAGCGCAGATTCACAAGGCGCTACGCGGTACCAGGGCATACCCTTTAATCGACCCCGACATGAAGGAAACCGGTCAAACAATACTCTCGACCGCCGTCAATGCCATCAAGCCATTTCAGCATTTACCGAAGTGAACCAGACCACTCGGCGCTGGAGCGCGCGGGAATGGGTGGAACACCGGAAGGGGTGGATCTTTCTGCCTTCCAGGGCGGATTCCGAGGCCGCAGTTCAGGCTCAACAAGGAGTGTGGCTGGACTCGCTCGTTCGATGGCTGTTAGCGGCCGAGATCGGCTCGGCTCAAGTCCTCGTACTTTGCGACGAACTGCCAGCGATGGGCAATCAGCCAAACATCACCTCGTGTTTGGCCCGGGGCAGGAAGCGCGAAATCGCCTGCGTCATCGGATTTCAAAGCATCTCACAACTCAGATTGATATACGGCCACGACGGTGCGACCGTCGTCACCAGTTGCCCGACCACGCAGATATTCTTAAGAACCCCGGACCCCGAGACATCAAAATGGGCGAGCGATTCGATCGGCTCCCACGAAGTCGAGCGACTTGCGATCAGCCAGCTCACCGGCCTGTCGAATTACCGCGAAGGCCTTACCCTCAACCCGCACCGCGCGGTAGAGCCGCTCGTCATACCCGGCGAACTGCAAGCCCTTGAACCGTTCGAGGGGTACATCTGCTGCGGCGGCGCGAGGTCCACTATCACCATTCCGAGGATGCACCTTATCAAGCGCAATCCGGACTTTATCCCACGCATATCGACGACGGCTGGCACGGGTGAGCCGACGTCACAACCCGAAGGTAAGGAACCCAGCGACGCGGTAATCCTCGCACAAATGACGACACGCGAGATCGGGTCCTCGACGCGCGCTGAGGAATAGCCCCCTTATGGTGACTTTTTCCAAGGCGCTGAGCATCGCAAACGCGGGTTCCTATTATCGTAACCACTACAGCGCAACGGGCGAGTATTACGCTCCAACGGAGGCCCCGACCATCGGCCAAACTATCGGCAAAGGGGCCGAGGCCCTCGGGCTCGCGCGCGACATTACCGCTGAGCAATTCGAGGCGTTGCTCAGCGGCCGAGACCCGATGACCGGCACGGTCCTACGGGTGCGGGCAAACCACGGAGACGTGGAGCGGGCCGGCTGGGACATGACCCTCTCCCCACCAAAATCGGTGAGCATACAAGCGCTGTCGCCGGCGACACGCGGCTTATCGAAGCTGCGCGCCAGGCCGCTGAACGAGCGATTGGGGAAGTAGAGAGGTGCGCTTTGAGCTATCAGCACGGGGGCACGGAAAAGATCCAGACCAGCAACGTGTGTGCGGTGATCTTCGAGCATTACGACGCGAGGGAATCGAAGCAGGGAGAGCACGGCCCCATGCCCCAACTACACCACCACACCTTCATGATGAACATGACACAACGCCCAGACGCGCAATGGCGAGGTCTTGAAACCTACCAGATGATGAAGGCGCGGCCCTTCATTGACGGCGTCTATATGAGCGAGCTTGCCAAGAACGTGCAGCAACTCGGCTACTCCATCGTCCGCGGCTCTGACGGTTCCTTCGAGCTGGCAGGCTTCACTCGCACACAGATTGCGGCTTTTTCTGAGCGGTCGCAGGACATCATGCGACTCAAAACCGAACGCGGCATTACTAGCCCAAAGGCCGCCCGCGATATCGTGCTGGAAACGCGACGCGCGAAACGTGATCACGACCCGGAAGTTCCTAAAATTGAGCGCGAAGCGCTGGCCGCTGAACACGGAATCTCCCTCGGTAACCACCCCGCGGTGCCGGTCGTGCGAGCTTTCGCGGTTACCCCAGAAGAGCAAGCCCGGAAGTCCCTCGACTTCGCAATCCGTCATACCACGACGCGATCCGCCGTCGTCGACCACCGCGAGATGGCTTTGGCCGCACTGAAGCATGGACTCGGCGCCACCGATCTCGACCATGTACGGGCCCAGATGGCCACCCAGCAACAAAGCGGCAATCTCATCTCAGCGGGTAGCTCGCACCTGCACCCGCTCGAGAAATACACTACTCGCGAAATGGCGCTTCTCGAGCGCGAGAATCGGACGCTGGTGCGGGACCAGATGAACCATGGCCGCCCCATCGCCGGCATCGCCATCCGAAGTGCAGTAGACGGCACAGTCTCATCCACCGGAGGGCAGGAAGTCCGCGAATGGGCAGCCGGCCGGAAGCTTTTCCCGGACCAGACCGAAGCTGCAGTTCTAACGCTCACCACCCCAAAATGGGCGAGCGCGATCGAGGGATTAGCGGGCACCACCAAGACGACGTTGGTGGGCGCTGTGAAGGAATTCGCCGAAGAGCACGACTGGACCGTGCGAGGTTTTGGCACGACAACCGGCGCCGTAAGCGCGCTAACCGAGGCGGGTATAGATAGTCGAACAATCGCCAAACTACGCGCTACTCCCCCACCTCCAAAGCGCGGCCGAGAGCTTTGGATCGTAGACGAGAGCAGCCTGCTCGCCACTGTACCGGTAAACGCACTCCTCAAGCTCGCGCAACAGCGAGGAGTCGAGCGCATCCTCTTCGTCAGCGATCAGAAACAGCACCTCGCCATTGAGGCCGGCTCACCCGTGCGGCAGTTCCTCGCCGACAACATGGCCGTGGCGCGACTCACAACTATCCGCCGCCAGCAGGATCCAGAGCTTAGGCGAGTCGTCGAACTTAGCGCCAATGGTCGTACTGACGAAGCGATCGACCTGCTCACCGAGCAGGGCCGCATCGTCGAAGTTGCGAAGTCGGCTGAACGCTATGAACGCATAGCCAGCGATTATTTGGATGCCCACCAAGCCAAGCAGAACTGCCTCGTGGTCTCACCCGCAAATGACGAGCGCAAGGCCATCAACCAGGCCATCCGCTCCAGGCTGGTTCAGCACGGCTATGTCGCAACGCTGGGTCGGGAACACCAGATCCTCATTCTCCGCGACATGACCGTCGAGCAGCTCAAGCACGCTCGGAGCTACCACGAGAACGACATCGTCTATTTCAGCCGCGGCAGTAAGAAGCAAGGAATCCCGAAACGCGCATACCTAACGGTGAGCGCGGTTTCACGACGAGAACCTCACGTTGCGCGCCGAAAACGGACGCCTCATCCAATTCGACCCAACGCGCTTAAAGGGAATGAACGTCTATACCAGCGAAATGCGCACGATAGCGGTTGGCGACCGGCTACAATGGCGCGAGCCCGACAACCGCCGCCGCATCGACAACGGCGAATACGCCACGATCAAGCAGCTCGATAGCCGCAACATCCAAGTCAAATTCGACAAGGGTCGCACAGTGGCCATGCCGCTATTCGACGCGCGAAAGGTTGACCTCGGTTACGCCAGCACCAGCCACGCGAGCCAGGGATTTACCGTAACTCGCGCCATTCTCAATATCGACAGTACCCGCAGCCCCGAGATCGTCAACCAGCGAATGTTTTACGTAGGGGATTCCCGCGAGCGCATCGAGCTGCGGGTCTATACCGACAACGTGACGGCGATGCGCCGCGCTGTCGCACGAACACAGGACAAAGAACTCGCGCTCGACGTCGTGGAGAAACACCAACAGCGCCAATCAACCGCATTGAGGATCTGAGGTATGAAAAAGCGTTATCTGACCCTCCAACCGACGCGGAAATCCTGGAATTCTTGAAAGCCCGCGCTGAGCACCCCCTACCCGAAATCGACGAAGAAGCGCTCGAACCAGGTCCTTACAGCGTTCGGCTCCAACTGGCTCCAATGCTTTGCTGGCGTTGTGGCCAACTCGTCAAGGCCGTACGCGGCTATCTTACCCACCGCGCTTTTGTATCACTCGCGGAAGTCTCCAATACGCGTACACTAAGCGCCTTCGTCATCGAACTGCGCAAACGCGACCCAAAAGTTTCCCCCGTCAGCCAGCGCTACAGCAAAACAATTCAAGGACGATACTTTGCAGCGGAGTGCCCTGAGTGCCGCGCACTGTTCGGTGATTTCTTCATGACCCACGAATTCTTCACCGAGAAGACGACCTGCGAATATCCGAGCTGCGGATGCAAGAACCCCGATCTCCAATGCCGCACTTTTCAGTATCACGGCCTGACCCTGAACATCGGACGTAACGAAACTCAGACCATCAGAGACCAGGGCGGCCTGGTGTAAATGGCATGGAACCGTTTCAAATCGAGGTCCTAGCGCACCAACTCATCGAGATCGGAACACGTCTTCAAGCCGCGGCGTTCGCGATAGCTGAACGTATGGGACACCCGTCGGGCGAGGAATTGACCGAGACCTGCGAGCACGTCGCGAGAGAGACGCTTCGATTTCTCGATCACTTCCAAACACAGCTCTCGCCGCCAAAAACGAAACTGCCTTGGCCATAATCCAAACTGAATTGAGCGTCCGCCTCTTCCGCAACCGCGCCATCGAAGACGCTGTCACGGATTGCCGTTTCGAGTTCGGCCGGATGTCGATTCTAGCCGACGGACCCGGTCTCGGGTGAGGGCCGTCGGGGAATAGTGTTTGTGAATTAGGAGGCAATCCAATTGCAGATCAAACACGTATGCCCAAGTTGCGGTGAGCTGCTGGTCGTGCACGAGCATTCGAGTTGGCAAGAAATCAAGGACTGTGACGCAGGCCGCCGTGCTCTATGCGATGCGTGTAGATCGTGGCTGGGATGCCCGCTTCCCGAGGATGGGCCGCGCGGGCAGGAGGTAACGCGATGAAACAATGCATCCAATGCGATCGCGAGTATCCGGACACGGAGAACTTTTGCGAAATGGACGGCGCTTATCTGCTGCCGGTCGAGGAAGGCGACGAGCTACCGCCAGGGGTGTGCCCTGCGTGCATGGGACTTTCACCGGGAATCGCTATAGACGGCGAGACGATTATGCACTGTCCCGTTTGCAATGACACCGGCAAGGCGGACGACGAGGTATCGTGAAACCCAATCCGCAGCAGCTCCCGCTATTTTCGGCTCGCGGCGCCCTACCCTCGCGGCCGTTCTCGTTGGACCCGAGTCCGGATGAGATTCGGCTGTGCTCGGCATGCGGCAAGCAAATTATCGTGCAACGGCGCACGGCTGGGGGCCTGGTCGTGAGTGAATTCGTGTCGGCTGCGGGCGAATGCTTTCATTGTGCGCAGCCGGAGGGCTGATATCGAGCAAGGACTGCCAACATTCGCGAGGTGGAGCAATGGGGCACTCACTCACGGCCGGGCAGTCTACAGGTGCTACGCTCCCGGCTCGATTCAGCAGTGCGCGCACCAAGACCCGCTGACTTACGACGTGCCTTTGAGGGATAGCCCGCGGTAAGCAGCGCTCCAGGTGGCTGCGTAATTGACAAGGAGAGAACCGTGTCGGTCAACAAAGTGATTTTAGTCGGCAACCTCGGGCGCGACCCCGAAGTCCGCAGCACGTCCTCTGGTCAGAGCGTGTGCAACTTCTCGCTGGCCACTACCGAGCGTTTTACCGGGCGCGACGGGCAGTCTCACGAGAACACCGAATGGCACAATGTGGTGGTCTGGGGAAAGCCGGCTGATGCCTGCGGTCGCTATCTCAAGAAGGGCAGCCAAGCCTACGTCGAGGGCCGCATCACCACGCGCGAGTACGAGGCCCGCGACGGCAGCGGCAAGCGTCAACCCACCGAAGTGGTGGCGCAACGCGTGCAATTCCTCGGCGGCCGTCCTTCCGCTAGCTCTGACGACGGCGTTCCCGATTTCAACTCCGGCCCCGATGCGCCGCCCCCGCCGGACGACGACGACATTCCCTTTTAACGAGTAGCGCTCCGCAGATTATGTTCGCGACTGCCAGCCCGCGACGCCGGGAACCACCGATGGCAAGCGCTGGGGCGAGGCGGCATCAAGGTCGGCAATGGCACTGACGCGCATGCTGAAATACGACGCTGGCAGCGGCGGACTTCGCGGCAGTAACGTTATGTCAACTTAGAGAACCAACTTGGCGTGCTCAAGGTCCGCAGACAGACGTCCCATCCAAAATGTGACCGGCTAGTCCACAGGGAGGACTAGCCTCGGACATCCAAGATGAAATTCCGGATAACTCGTTACTGCACTATGTTGATACCAGCGCGGATGATAGCTTATGGTGATAGGCAGTACTTATGAAAAATCAGATGCCCCTTGGTCGCGGCTTTGTTGCAATCCTCGCTTGTGCAGTGCTTACCGGTTGCTTCTCCTACACAAGAGAAGTGGACACGCATCCGGTCCCCGTGGTGGTTCAACCGATGCCACCGTCAAGCCAAACCACGACTACGACAACTACCGATGAGACCCCTGTGCAGAAGCAAAAAACCACGACTTGGGGCAACGGCGGAACTGTGCAGAGCCAAACGACCACCACTACGGATGGCCTTCAGAAACAAACCACAACCAACTGGGATAATGGCGCTGTACAGAAGCAAACGACGACGACCTACCCAAGTCCGTAATGGGTGGGATATCAGGATGCCTCCCGTCACGAGATAGTCGAACAGCTGGCGGATCGCAGCCGGGTGTTGCTCGACGCTCGGCTTGGCCAATTTCGGAGCCCAGCTCTTCGATGTACGCAGCGATGGTGATCGCCTCGATATCATCGAGCCCGGTGCCTGCTAGACGCGAACACCGCCCCCTTTTGTCGATGCCGAAGCACCGTGGATCAAAATCGGGCTAAACCCTTGCCGAGGAAGGCCGTTCGTTTTACAGGATGAGTTGGCAACGAAGAGTCAAAACGGAAATCCCAGTTTAACCCGACCCGATGAATTTCTGCACCGACGCGAATGAAGTAGTCTTTGGTCGTCCGCCGTTTCAGCGCGCGACGGCGAGCCGATTGACGCCCGTTGTAGTCGCAGCCGGGGGCCGTATATGTGAGCCGTTGAGAATCGCCAGATTGACCCGCGCGGGTATGT
>Ga0073928_10007021_pt1 | contig 14840 bp, 7 predicted proteins | sample PaiPotPPA55metaG_FD_76969 | JGI IMG/M metagenome (GOLD analysis project Ga0073928, IMG submission 76969) | Iron sulfur acid spring bacterial and archeal communities from Banff, Canada, to study Microbial Dark Matter (Phase II) - Paint Pots PPA... ... | reverse complement strand
CTGATTTCGCGGGATTCTCCCGGCATGAGTTCGAAGTAATTGTCGTCCCATAACACGGGCAGAATTTCCGCTGCCTGGTTCTTTTGGCGAATTCCCAAATGAACTTGAAAGGCAAGGTGTTCGCTAGGATTTTTGAGGGCGACGCGCACGCGCGGGCCTGCGTCATCCGGCATGATTGCGGCATCGGCTTGCAGCTTAACGCGGGGCAATTGGTTAAGCGCCGTGAGATCGTCGTAAGGCGAAGCAGGAGTGAAGATCGAAGTGCCGCCGGTGTCGCCGTCGAAGTATTCCGTTTTAGACCATAGGATATTTGCGGCCTTGCGAGGAAGCCAGTAGAAATTGGAACTGACGAGTTTGCCTGCGGAGTCGCGCAAGGTGAGGCTAAGAAAATAAACCGGAGAAGATGCATCGCTAGGTGGGGGAGGAATCGTAGCTACGCGGCGCACTGAATCGGAATCGATGTCGAGCGTCATTTCGCTTGAAAAGTTTTTGCGCAGATTGAAATCGTAGAGTTCGGCTTTGACGCTCAGTCCGGAAAACTTCTCGTACAGGATGTTCGAAACTACCACGCTGCGGTCGTCGTAGGAATACTGCACGTGCAGCGGCTCGCAAGCCTTCTTCGTTCCAAAGTAACCGCCCGCGGGCTGGAGATAATAATCGTACAGATGCCAGAAGAGCGAGGGCCAGGCATTGTTGATCATCCACTGGATGACGCCCGTGGAGGTGTAGCGGTTGCGTGCGTAGGCCTCGAACATGGCGCGCTGGCCGTCGTAAGCCATCGCTTGTGATTTCGTGACGTATTCTTCGAGGCTCGGAGTGGCGCCGTAGGTGGCGTTGAGCGCGCCGGTGAAGCGATCGAGATTCTTGAACGATTCCGAAGCGGCATGATAGTTCCAGAAATTATCGATGGGCCAAAGATGCTCGGGCGGGAGCATTTTTTGCAAACTGCCGATCAGCGGAACGGCGGCGCCCGGGCCTGTCTCGGTGTTGAACCCAAACGCGCCGCCGAATTTTCCCGGGTCCGTGAGCCAGTACGACGGAGGCTCGTAGTCGTAAGGGCCCGTCATTTTGACGCCGGACGGCCCCGTGACCGTGGTTCGGTCGGGCCCCGCCGAAGAGACGGAGGGGTTTGGCCAATCCAAATCCGCGAGAATTTTGAGGTAGGCTTTTTCGACTCTGGCCGGCGGCGCTTTATCACTGCCGTTGAGCCATGCCAGCATGCTGGGGTGGGAGCGCAAGCGAAGAATCTGCGAGCGCAAGGATTCGACAGCGACGGGCAAATCGGCGGGGCGCCACTTCTCCCATTTCTCCCAGTAGGTGCAGCAAACCCAGCCGGGCATAACGAGAATGCCACGCTCGTCGGCGAGATCGAAAAGCTCGTTGCGATCGAGCTGGCCCTCGAGGCGGATGGTGTTGAGATTCATATCGCGGACGTAGCGGACTTCCGCGTCGGCTTTCTGCGGGGAGTAACGCAGAAGCATGTCCTGCGCCCAGCCGCCTCCGCGAATTAGAATCTTCTTTCCATTCACGCGAAATTGCCGGTAGCCTTTTTCGTTTAGTTCAGAGGTGATTTCGCGGATGCCGAAACGAGCGGCGGCAGAATATGAAACTTCGTTCTGCACCGCGACGCTCAGGGATAGCGAATGCAGATTCTGCGGGCCAAGCGAGTGCGGCCACCAGAGTTTGGGATGCTCGACGCGGAGTTGAGGAAAATCGGCGGGCAAGAAACGCACGGCGCGAGTTTCGTTGGGCTTGAGCGTTTCGGTGTGGCTGAATTGGATTTGTTCGATTTGGCCGCTTACGACCGCGGCCACTTGCTTGTTTGTGGCGTTGTGAAGTTCGGCGATTACGGAGAGATCCGCGCGGTCGAGTGAGGCGTCCGGGAAATGTGTGATCACCTCGGGATAGCGAATCGTTACTGGGCCGCTCTGGTCGAGGTAAACGTCTCCGAACAAACCCATGTCGCGATCGGGAGGAGCGGGATTCCAGTCCTGAAAATTGATACCGAGATCGGTGTCGGTTTGCGCAAATGTTTCGACGGCTAGAACATTTGTCTTGCGGGCGGCAATCTGCTGCGCGATATCGAAATCGTAAATTCTGTACATGCCTACGACATCGCGTGTGCCGGCGATCTTGCGTCCGTTCAGCCAAATATTGGCGCGGTAATTGATGCCGTCAAAGTGAAGCCAGATGTGGCGGCCGGGATTGCCCTGCGGCAGGCGGAATTCGGTTCGGTACCACCACGAGCAGCGAAAGGGACTGTCCTTGGGCATCGGCACGTCGGCAAAAACGACGCCGATCGGGTAGGTGGCGCCGGGAATGTTGCGAAGATTCATTCCGAAGTCAGGATCGGGGTAGGTCTTATCGGCGACTAGCGCAGCAACCACTGTGGAGGGCACATTTGCGTTGTGCCAGCCGGGCGTTTGAAAGTCAGGCGCGGAGATTTTCTCACCCGTTGCTTTTATCTGACAAGAGGATTGGAGCGCCCATCCGGCGTGGAGAGGAATTTCGGAATCAGAGTGGTCCGGCGAACCTGCGGCGGCAGCCGCGAGAGAAAATGCCAACGCGAGAAGAAATAAGGAGGAGAGCGCGACGCTTGATACTTTTGCTTTTCCCCAACGCAAAAATTCCTCCGCAGAGCTGAGCCGCTGTTACGGGCCGCGAGTCAGAGCGAGTTCATCTTTATCACAGGCGCGGAAATGGAGCCAGAGGAACAAGGCGGTCGCCGACTTGCCGGCATGGGCTCGCCCAGAAAGCTAAACGCGAGGAATTTGAGATACGTTCCAGCCGCCGCCGATCGCTTTGATCAGCAGCACGCTGGCCGTCATGCGGCGCGTGAGGATGTCAACGGCGGTGCGTTCATCGGCGAGAGCCGCGCTCTGCGCGGTGGTGACTTCAAGATAGTTGGCGATTCCACCGCGATAGCGGTTGAGCGAAAGGGCAACGGAGTGTTCGGCGGAAGCGACGGCGCCGTTCTCGACTTGCGCTTCCTCCTGCAAGATGCGCAGCGCGGCAAGATTGTCCTCGACATCCCGAAATGCGGAAAGAACGGTTTGCCGGTAGGTTGCCACGTTTTGGTCATAGGCCGCGAGAGCTTGCTGCGTGACTCCGCGGCGGCGGCCGGCGTCAAAAATGGTCTCTACGGCGGCGCCGCCCAGAGACCAGAATCCGCTGGGGCCTTGAATCAACGTGGTAATCACCGCGCTTTCGAAGCCGCCGGTTCCCGAAAGATTGATCAGCGGGAAATACGCCGCGCGAGCGACACCGATTTGTGCGTTGGCTTCTTGCACGCGCCGCTCCGCGGCGGCAATGTCGGGCCTTCGCTCGAGCAACTGGGAGGGCAGCGCCTCTGGAGGCGGAGGAGGAGGCACCGTGAGAGGCGTTGGCTGCAAACTGAATTCGGACGCCGGCTTGCCAATCAGAACGGCAATGGCATGTTCGAAGGCAGCGCGCTGAACGCCGAGGTCGACATCCTGAGCGCGCGTGGTCTCGAGGATGGTTTGCGCCTGTGCAACGTCCACTGCGGATGCGACGCCGCCCGTGTAACGGCTGTTCGTCAGGTCGAAGGCTTTTTGGAACGATACGACAGTGGAATCAAGCAGTTGTTTCTGCGCGTCGAGACCGCGCAGCTGGAAATAGTCGAGGGCAAGTTCTGCGCGAAGGCTAAGTTCGACGTTTGCCAAATCGGCGGCAGAGGCCTGCGCTTCCGAACGGCTGGCCTCGACAGTGCGGCGCACGCGGCCCCACACGTCGGCTTCGTAGGAAGCGTCAAACGGGATTTGGTAGTCGGCGTAATTCTTCGTGGTCGAAGTGCTGAACAACGGGCGATTGCTGGATTGATGGAATTGGGTGATCGAGACGCCACCGGTCACGTTTGGAAAAAGTGCTGACCGAGCGATGCGTACGGCGGCGCGCGCTTCCTGAAATTGCGCCTGCGCTACTTTCAGGCTTTGGCTTGAGACGCTGATTTTGTCTTCGAGCGCATTGAGCTGCGCATCCTGGTAGACCTCCCACCATTTGCCTTTCGAGATGGCGTCACTCGGCTCGGCGTTCTTCCAATCGGCTTCCTTGTAGGAAGACGGAACTTCCGTGGTGGGGCGCACGTACTTTGGTCCTACGGTGCAACCACCCAGAAACATGGCGCTCAGGCAAAACAAACGAGTATAGGTTCGGAGGCGGCGACTTCGTTGAAAGCGATCTCGTCTGGAGAGCCAGATCACTGCGAGGCTCCTCCCTGCTTTGGTCCTTGAGAGGTTCCGGCAGGCGCCTCAGGCGCAGCGATCCGGACCGATTCACCCACGATCAACGAATCGGGGGGTTGCATAACGATTTGATCCTGATCATTCAGCCCGGAAATTACCTCGACTTCCGCTCCAAAATCGCGGCCCAACGTGACGGACGACAAATTTATTTTGTTGTCCTTGTCCACCGTAGCGATTTGAAGTCCTTCCGAACGAAAGATCAACGCGCTCACCGGCAGGATGTAGGCGGGCACTTCCGTCGGCAGTTTCAGATGAACCTCGGTGTAAGCGCCGGGCAGAAGTTCGCCGGCCTGGTTTTCCACGTCCACTTCGACGAGAAGAGTGCGCGAGGTGGCGTTAATCGCATTCGCTGTTCGCACGAGCTTGCCGTGGAAGCGGCGCCCGGGAAACTCCGCAAGCGTCAAATCAGCAATCAATCCAGGCCTCGCCGCTTGCGAGTATTGCTGGGGCACGTAGACGTAGACTCGCAATTGCTTCGTGGCGGCGATGTGGAAAAGCTCTCGCACATTGCCCGAATTGGAAATGGGCGCTCCACCGTTGCCCGAGCCTCCGCTCGCACCGGAATCGATGAGTTGGCCCACGTCGGTATTTCGCGCGGTGATGACGCCGTCGAACGGAGCATAAATTCGTTCGAACGACTGCAATTGCTCAAGGCGTTTCACGTTGGAGTCGGCCGAAGCAACCATGGCCTTCTGCGCCTGATAGGCGCCGACGGCATTGTCGACGTCCTGCTTCGAAACTGAATCCGTGCTCTTAAGGTCCTGATAGCGAGTCGCAGTAATTTCCGACAGATGATAGTTTGCCTGCGCAGTATTCAAGTCGGCGCGCGCCTGAGCGAGCTGCTGGTCCACTTCCGGCGTCTCAATCTCAGCCAGTAGTTGGCCGGCCTTCACATGCGAGCCGATGTCCGAGTACCACTTTTTCAGATATCCGTTCGTTCGCGCGTACACCGGAGCATCCGTGAACGCCTGAATGTTTCCCGGGAGCACAATTTCCTGCTGGGGCGCGCCGCGTTTTGGATGGACGACCTTCACGGTCGGGATGGCAAGATCATACGTCTCGGTGCGCAACGCTGCCTTTGCCCGGATGCGCGGCACGATTCCGGCGACCACAACTACTGCCACAATCAGCAGCAGCACAACGGCAATCAGCCAGCCGTGCTTTGACTTCCTCTCCAATGTAGCCTGCTCAGTCATGAATTCCTCTTCCGTTTTGGCCTTTTCTAGAATATCAAATTTGAGCTTACGTTCCTCAGTGAGCAGCGGCCGGAGCCGCCGAATCCTTCCGGCGCCAGCCGTGGACGAAGCTGAAGAACACTGGGACGAAGAACAGAGTTGCAACTGTAGCAAAAAGCAGCCCGCCGATCACCGCGCGGCCTAGAGGCGCGTTCTGTTCGCCGCCTTCTCCCAGCCCAAGCGACATCGGCAGCATGCCGATGATCATGGCGAGTGCGGTCATGATCACGGGACGGAAGCGCGTGAATCCCGCTTCGAGCGCCGCTTCCGCAGGCGTCTTCCCTTCCTCGAGCTTTTCCTTCGAAAAGCTGATTACGAGAATGCTGTTAGACGTCGCCACGCCCATGCACATGATCGCGCCCGTCAGAGCGGGAACGCTGACAGTGGTGCCGGTGACGAACAAGAACCACACGATTCCCGCTAGCGCCGCGGGCAGAGCCATGAGAATGATGAAAGGATCGAGCCAGGATTGAAAGTTGATCACGATCAAGAGATAAACGAGGACGATTGAAAATCCGAGGCCTGCCAGCAGCCCGATGAACGAGGAGTTCATGGTCTGAATCTGGCCGCGCGTGATGATTTGCGATCCCTTGGGCAGATCTTTTTCATTTCGCTTCAGGATGGGCTCGATGTCGCCCGCCACCCCGCCAAGGTCGCGCCCTTCGACGGCGCCGTAAATATCGATGACGGACTGAATGTCGTAGTGAGAGACAACACCCATCTCAGAGCCGCGGCTAAAGGAGGCAAGACCGGCGAGAATTTGAGGAGCGCTCGTGCCGTTGGTTATCGGAATATTTTCGAGGTCCTGCAATGATTCCACGCGGTACTGAGGCGTCTGAGCGGCGATGTTGTAACTTACGCCGGATTTAGGATCGAGCCAGAAGGTGGGCGAGGTCTGGAAGCTGCCGCTCAGCGAAATCAGGAGGTCGTTGGCAACATCGCGCTGCGCGAACCCAACTTCGTTTGCTTTTGTGCGGTCCACCTCGATATGGAGTCTCGGATAATTGAACGGCTGCTGGATTCTCAGGTCGACCGCGCCCGGGATGAACTTCAGTTCGTTCATCAGCTTTTGGGCAAATTCCCGGTTGGCAGGCAGGTTTCGGCCCACAACCTCAATATCAATCGGCGCAGGCAAACCGAAGTTCAGGATTTGAGTGACGATGTCCACCGGCAGATTGTAGAAAACGACCCCGGGGAAGTCCTTCGACAATTTCGCACGAAGGTCGTGGACATATTCCTTCGTCGGCCGATGGTCGGGCGCGAGTTCCACTTGGATATCGGCGTCCGCCGGTCCAATTGGAGCGGACGTGCTGTAGGAAAGATTGATGCCGCTGTAGGGGAGTCCGATGTTGTCGATGATGGTGGTTAGTTCCTTCGGAGGAATCTGCTTGCGAATGTCGTCTTCGACGCGATCGCACAAAGCCGCCGTTTCCTCGATGCGCGTTCCAGTGGGTGCGCGCATGTGAAGCTTGAACTCACCGCTGTCGACGCTCGGGAAAAAGTCTCTTCCCAACCACGGCAAGAGCAAAAACGAGAGCAGGCAGGCAGCGAGAAATAAGACAACGAAGACGCGGCGATGGCGAATCGATGCATCGAGCAGCCGATGGTAGCGAGTGCGAAGCCCCTCAAAGCCGTGTTCGAATTTCGACTGGATTTTTACGAACGGGTTTCGGGATTTCGCGGTCTCTTCGCGGCGTTCTTCTTCGGTCTGCGATGCCAGCAAGTACTTGGCCATGGTGGGAACGAGTGTGCGCGACAGCAGGTACGAAGCGAGCATCGCGAACACCACCGCTTCGGCGAGCGGCACGAACAAATACTTGGCGACGCCGGACAGAAAAAACATCGGCACAAACACGATACAGATCGAAAGCGTCGAAACGAGGGCCGGTACGGCAATCTGCGAAGCGCCGTCCAGAATCGCCTGAACGATTTCCTTGCCTTGATCGATATTGCGATTGATGTTTTCGATTTCCACGGTAGCGTCGTCGACAAGAATGCCGACAGCGAGGGCGAGACCGCCGAGCGTCATGATATTGATCGTTTCACCCAACGCGCTCATTACGATGATCGATGTGAGAATCGAAAGTGGAATCGAAACGGCGATAATCAGAGTGCTCCGCCAGCTCCCCAGGAAAATGAGAATCATCAAGCCGGTCAAGCAAGCGGCGATCACTCCCTCGCGAATGACGCCGCTAATCGATGCGCGAACGAACAGCGACTGGTCCGACAGAGGATGAATATCCACCTGGGTAGGCAGCGACGCCTGCACGATCGGCAACTTTTTCTTGATATTCGAAATGATATCCAGCGTTGACGCATTCCCGTTCTTCAGCACCGACATCAGCACCGAGCGCGATCCATCCACCCGGACGATATTCGTCTGCGGTGGATATCCGTCTCTCACGAAAGCGACATCGCGCATATAAATCGTCGTATTGCCCACGGTCTTGATCGGGACGTTGTTCAGATCGCTGACCTGCACCGGCGATCCGTTCATGTCCACCTGATATTCAAAAGGCCCGATCTTGGCGGTACCTGATGGCAGAATCAGATTCTGTGCGCTGATCGTGTTCACCACGTCCAACGGCGACAACCCTTTGGATTGAAGTTGAGTGGTATTCAAATCCACCATCACCTGCCGTTGTTTTCCCCCATAGGGATACGGGATTGCGACCCCTGGGATCGTCACCAGATTCGGCCGAATGAAATTGACGCCCGTATCGAAGAGCTGCTGCTCGTTGAGCTGGGGGCCAGACAGCGCGAGCTGTAGGATCGGCACCGTCGAAGCGTTGTACTGAATAACGAGCGGCGGCGTTGTGCCAGGAGGAAGCTGCCGAACAGCCGTCTGAGAAATAGCGGTCACTTGGGCGACTGCCGCGGCAATCTGCACGTTCGGCTGAAAAAAGATTTTTATGACGGAGATTCCATTCAGAGATTGAGACTCAATGTGCTGGATGTCGTTCACGGTCGTCGTCAGCGTCCGCTCGTATCCGACGACAATCCGGTTAGCCATGTCTTCAGGCGAAAGGCCGACGTAATTCCAGATCACGCTAACGACGGGGATATTGATGTTCGGGAAGATGTCGGTAGGGGTCCGCAGGATGGCAACCGGCCCGAGGATGAGCAGCAAAATGGACGTTACGACAAACGTGTAAGGCCGGCGTAAAGCGAGTCTGACAATCCACATCGGCCGCTCTTAACCCCCTAAAATAGAACAACTCACCAAAGACCGTCCTCGGGCCCGCAAAGTATTGCATAGAGCGAAGCTTTTAGATTTGACGTCCTTCTCCGGCTATGCGTTTCATAACCGTTTCATAACAAGCACATTATCTCCTCCGAACGCCGCCGCTTACCGAAGCTCGAAATCGGCCTGCAACCTTCTTTGATGAGCCGGGTTTAATTGTGGAACCAGGAATATTGCGGGAGGGAATACAGTATTAGGAACGAGGGATCGAAGACTTAAGGTTACGGAAAAGGACAGTGATGCCAGCCACTGTGATGACGCTTTTATTCTTGCTTCTGTTCCTTGCAATCGCAATTTTGAGCATCCTCGCCCCTTTTTTGGGCTTGGGCTTCATGATTTGGAAACGCCATCGTTTTCCGGGTAGTGCGCGGGTCACCGAGCATGACTTTCTGAAGCAATAAATAGCATTCCTGAACCTCCCTCCAACTCCTTCTCCCATGCAGGCCCGTGCTAAAATCAGCGCAAGCGCGCCAACTCGATCTTGGCGCATGCGGCGAGGCGCGGTGATGGCGAAACCGATCGACCTTCAGATCAACGGTAAACCATATCAGATTCACTCCGATCCGGAGACGCGCCTGTTGTATGTGTTGCGCGACGAATTGGGGCTCACCGGAAGCAAGTATGGCTGCGGCGAAGGACAGTGCGGTGCCTGCACGGTTCTAATTGGCGGGAACGCCCGCCGTTCGTGCCAGATCTCACTAAGCGCGGCTGCTGCGAAACCAATCACCACAATCGAAGGCCTCGAACAGAACGGAAGCCTCCATCCCGTGCAGCAAGCCTTTGTTGACGCCGGCGCGTTCCAATGCGCGTATTGCACTCCCGGCATGATCGTGAGCAGCGTTGCTCTGCTCGGCCAAAATCCAAATCCTAGCGAACCTGAAATCGTGCAATTCCTTCAAGGAAATATTTGCCGTTGCGGCACCTATCTGCGCATCGTCGATGCGGTTCAGCACGCGGCGAGAATGATGCGGGAGCAAAAGGCATGAGCAGCCCCCGGCAGCATTTCATTCCCGAACCAGAGCGCTACGAGTTCCGCGACCGCTTGATTCATCAATTCGAATGGACGCGCCGCAGTTTCTTCAAGGCTCTCGGCGCGGGGATTGTGGTTTTCGCCGTTGCGAAAGAAGCGCTCGCGCTGCAGGAGTCGGGTAGCGCGCGCCGTCCCGGTGAGCAGGAAGCTCCGAAGGAAATCACGGCGTGGCTGCATGTGGGCGAAGACGGCAGCGTAACCGCGTTCACGGGAAAAGTTGAGATTGGACAAAACATCCGCACGTCCCTGGCCCAGAGTGTCGCAGACGAACTTCGCGTGCCGTTTGACAGCGTCCGCATGGTGATGGGCGATACTGCATTGACGCCGTACGACATGGGCACCTTCGGCAGCCGCACCACTCCTACGATGTCGCCGCAGCTTCGGCGCATGGCGGCCGCTGCGCGAGACCTGCTCGTGCAAGTCGCTGCGAAGGAGTGGAACACTGCGCCGGAGAAGCTAACGACGGCGGATGGGAATGTCACCGACACCGCTGCCGGCAAATCGATTGGCTATGGCGAATTGGCCCGTGGCAAGGCACTCGCGCAAAACATTCCCGATGAAGATCCTGTTACGCCGCCGGAGCGCTGGACGATTGCGGGAAAATCGATCCCGAAGGTCGACGCGCGCGCTTTTGTAACCGGCAAACACGAATACACTTCCGATCTGCGGCCTGCTGGACTTCTGTACGGCAAGGTATTGCGGCCGCCATCGTTCGGCGCAACGCTTGTGTCGCTAGACGCGAGTGCGGCGGAGGCAATGCCGGGAGTTGTAATTGTTCACGACGGCGAATTTGCGGCGGCTGCGGCGCCCAGCGAACGCGAAGCTCAAAAAGCGTTAGACGCAATGCGCGCGGAATGGAAAACGGTGCCGCAGCCGTCGAGCAAAGAACTGTTCACCTTTCTAAAGCAGAACCCTGAAAGCGGCGATCGCGAGTATCACAAGGAAGCCGGTTCGATGGAAGACGGCCTTGCGCGCGCCGCGCATCGTCTGGAACAAACCTACACCGTCGAGTACATCGCGCACGCGCCTCTCGAGCCGCGCGCCGCCGTAGCGGAGTGGAAGGACGGTAAGCTCACGGTTTGGACCGGAACGCAGCGCCCGTTCGCGGTTCGCGACGATCTCGCCGAAGCATTTCATCTTCCCCACGAGCGCGTGCGCGTGATCGTGCCCGATACGGGTTCCGCCTACGGCGGCAAACACACTCCCGATGCGGCGTTGGAAGCCGCGCGGCTGGCCCGTTCAGCCGGGCATCCTGTGAAAGTGGTTTGGACTCGCGAAGAGGAATTTACGTGGGCGTATTTCCGCCCCGCCGCCGTGATTGAGATCAAGGCGGGCGTCGCAAGCGACGGCACGCTCACGGCCTGGGAATTCCACAACTACAATTCAGGCACCGCTGGAATCGGAACTCCGTATGACGTGCCGAACCAGAACGTCCAATTTCACGCTGTTCGTTCGCCCCTGCGGCAAGGTTCCTATCGCGGCCTCGCGGCCACCGCGAATCATTTCGCGCGCGAATCTCACATGGACGCGCTTGCCCGCTCCGCGAAAATCGATCCTCTTGAATTCCGGCTGAAGAATCTTTCGGACGCTAGGCTGCGCGCGGTGTTTGAGGCGGCAGGAAAATCGTTTGACTGGCCGGGGGCAAAGTCAAAGCCTGGGCAGGGATATGGCGTGGGCGGGGGAGTCGAGAAGGGCGGTTACGTAGCCACGTGCGCGGAAGTAACGGTCGACCGCGAATCGGGCGAAGTGCGCGTCGTGCGCGTGGCAACGGCATTCGAATGCGGGGCCATCGTGAATCCCGACGGTCTTCGCAATCAGATTGACGGGGCGAATATCATGGCTATCGGCGGCGCACTCTTCGAGGCCATTGCATTTGAGAATGGCCGCATTACCAATCCGCGGTTCTCGAGCTATCGCGTCCCGCGTTTCCGCGACGTCCCTCGAATAGAGACTGTGTTGATCGATCGCAAGGACATTCCGTCGGCCGGCGCCGGCGAGACGCCGCTCCTGGGCCTTGCACCTGCAATCGCCAACGCCATCTTCGACGCGACGGGCGTCCGGCTAAATGCGATGCCGCTGGCACCGAACGGCCTCAAGGCGTAGCGATACACTCAACTTTGGAAGCGAGAGATCTCTTTTACGGCACGATAGGCTTGATCGATGGCTTCGCTGGTGTAGGCGAAAGCGCCTGCGTCTGAATTCGCGATCGAGATACGCCCAAAAGGCTGGCGGCCGACAACACATGGCTGGTGATCGGCCGGCCAGTCGGGATCGTACAATGAGTTATATTCATAGGCGTAACCGTGCGGCCAGCGATTTACGGTTATCCCCTGGATATCTCGCGCAGGATCGAAGCCGCCGCCTCCCAGAATTCGTCCCAGTTGTTCGCGAATCTTGTGCTCGAAGGTTTCATACGGAGTCTGAAACAGTTCTGTCCTGCCAGCCACCTGCTGTTGTCGGGCCGGCAATCCCGGTTTGCACGGTACCCGCTCCAGGTGAAGAACGCATGGCTCGTCCGAATTTCCGGTGAATTTGTAGTCGCCCATGCTGACCGGAAAATCCATGCCGACCGTGTCGAAGTAGCTTCCCGGGCAATCGGCCACGCTGATACCAAGCTTTTCAAACGCGCGCCAATTTCGAATCAACACGTTGGTGTATACGAGAGGCACTTTCGTGCCGTACTCGAGGGCATCTTTTTGCTCTCTCGACATGTCGGGACACAGATACGGAATCACCATGTTCCAGCATGCGAGAATGCACGCCCCGCCGCGAACAGAATGCGTTTGGCCGCCTCGCACGTAAGTGACTTCCACTTCCTTTGGCATGGTGATATCGCCAAGATTGCGCGCGGCTACGGCCGTGCTGTTCAGACGAATCCGCACCGGAGATACGGAATCATCGAGGCGCGCGTAGTTCATTCTCGCCGTCACGATGTCTTCCATCGTGTGGCCGGGAGCGGCTGCCGGGATCAACTCGCGCACCAGCAGGCGTGCAATTGAAGCACCGCCGTCGGGAAAATGATAAATGTACGGAGCGCTGTCGTCCCGTTTCGTGATCTCGGCTCCGATTCCTGGGCCGGGCTTACCGGAAAGGTCCATTCCGTGGAATCCGGGGTATCCGAGTCCGGCGCAATCGCCTGCCGGAACCGCGTCAATGCCGACACCGTAGAGCCCATAGGTTCGTTTCTGAAGGAATGGAATCGCGTCGGCACGCAGTTTGACATGTTCGAGGAGATAGTCCTTGTAACTGATTTTCGCGACGAGAACCTTCTTATCCCATGAAGACATTCCCGGCAGGTAGTCGACCTTCTGGGTGAAAAGGCGAGCGAGGTCTCTCTGAGCTTCAGGCGAAAGGGGAGTCTTCGCAAGAAACTCGGGCCACGAAGGCTCACCGCGCCCGGCCACGAGTTTGTCCGCGCCGAATGTTTCCTTATCGAAGAACACGCCGGAAGAAAGCCCGCGTGACTTGTAGAACCCCCGGTCAAAGTATTTTTCGAAACGCTGAACCTCGATTCCCAGTTCCTTGATAAGCCCCGCGGCCTCGTTGCTGTATCGCAGCGGGGAGTCAATCGACTGTGTGCCTCCGTACCCGAGAATCATGCGATTCCCTGCGTGATACTCGTTTCGCTTGGCGTGCCCTCCAAAGTCGTCGTGATTGTCGAGCAAAAGAATTTTGGCCTTCGGACCGGCGGCCTTCCGATAAAAATGCGCGGCAGAAAGGCCGCTGATTCCCGCGCCGACGATAATCAGGTCGTACCTTTCGGAATCCGGAGCCGGGTTTGGCCAGTCTTTGCCATCGCGCAAACTATGGGCGACTTCCCACGAACCATCGTGGCTGCCTCGCATGCCACTTCGTGTGGGCGGATAGTACTTGGGATCTTTTTCAGGCTCGAAAGGCGATTGCGGCAAACCGAAAATTTCGAGCCATTTGGAATGCAGAGGAAGAAGTGATGCTCCGGCGGCGATTGCGAATCCGTTCAGGAAATCTCGGCGGGTGATGCTGCAGTCCATCCCGAGTTCATGGCCCGGCTTCTCATACTTCACGATCTCCTCGCAGAATTTTGACCGCCGGGAACCACGAGCCGTTATCGGCTCCCCCGGCTTTAGATTTTTAGGAACAAAGCATACTCCAGCCGTTCGGCACTTGCAGAAAAGTTTTCGAGGCGATTGCGATTCCTCTCAGAACGTGGCGCAGGATTATCGGGTAAAATTCGCGGGAGCAACTACAGGCTCGTGAAGAGATTAGTAGGGGTTATCCGCATTACGCGTAAGAACGCGGATAACCCCAAAACCTCACCGGGCGGGAGCGGTCTGCATGAACTGGAATGCGTCGTCCATGGATCGCGGCGCGGCGTGAGAGCCTAGTCCGTTCGACTCCACCTTCGTAAATTGAGGCCGGCGGCGCGGAGAAAACTTCGCGGGGTCAAATGCGCCTCTCTTCATTTGGAACACCCACACGTACTCATGCTTGCTCTTATCGAGCGCGTACGCTGAGACCACGGTATCGTCCGCTCTGGTCATGGGATTCCAATCCGAGAATCCGTTCCTGTCGATGTGGACTGGACTGGGCATCGTCGAATTATAGAACCCTACGTCGTGCGTGAATATGACGACGAAATCCACTTTGCCCGGCGCCGAGGCCGGACAGATACCGGGATACTTCTTCTGGCGGTTGTCGACAATCCACTTATATTGCATCGGCGAAAGGCCGTAAGCGGAAAAATAGGTTCCGCAAGCTGGGTTGGCACTTTCGTCTTCGATCAGACGTTCGGGATAATCCTCGGACTCAGGTTCCGTGGTTGCAGCCACGGTACGCGTAGTTGCCACCGGCTCTGACCGAAGCGTCGCCGATTTGGTTTCGACTGCTGTCACGGTTCGCGGAGTTGTGCTCGCGGAATTGGATGCCACGATAGCCGAACGCTTTCCGTTGTCCGGCGCCGTTGGGCTTGTTCCGGGCGTCGCCGGTGCGAGATTGGACGCGGAGCTTGTCGTACTCGGTGGAACGACCGCGGGGCGCGCCGGTTTGGCAGGAACAGGTTGTATCGTTTTCGCTCTGCTCGCCGCCGCCTT
>Ga0073928_10007018_pt1 | contig 14847 bp, 11 predicted proteins | sample PaiPotPPA55metaG_FD_76969 | JGI IMG/M metagenome (GOLD analysis project Ga0073928, IMG submission 76969) | Iron sulfur acid spring bacterial and archeal communities from Banff, Canada, to study Microbial Dark Matter (Phase II) - Paint Pots PPA... ... | reverse complement strand
TTGATCGATATCGATTACTTCAAGCTTTATAACGATCGTTATGGTCATCAGGCAGGTGACAACTGCCTGAAGCTGGTTGCAAGGGCTCTATTTGAAGCGCTTCGACGGCCGTATGACAAGTTGGCCAGGTACGGAGGTGAAGAGTTTGCCTGTCTCTTGCCGAAGACCGAACTCGCGGGAGCGAGCGCAATGGCGGAAAGAATGCAAACGCGCGTGAGCGAATTGAACGTGGAGCATCTTGGCTCCGATGTTGATCAGGTGGTGACCATCTCCTTGGGCGTTGCTTCCATGGTGCCGACGCCCTCTGTCACGCCTGAATTATTGTTGAAGGCCGCTGACCAACAGCTCTATGAAGCGAAGCGCACGGGCCGTGCGCGTGTCTGTGCGTTGACGACGTCGTAAGCCGTGCGCGAGCTACTCGCACACGCTGAACTGATCAACCCTATTAGCTGTGATCTGAACGTTTTCACGGCGGACAACGGCCCGCACTTAAATGATGCGATTCCAATTCAGGGTTACAAGGGATGTTTGTGTTCGCGTGCCGTCGCTTGCGGCGAATCAGTGTCCACCGTTTGCCAATATTGAATAATGGCGTGAACTTCCGCTTCGATGCGTCGCGCGGTGTCAATGATGCTTTGAATACGGGCTTGCAGGACTACAGCCTTGAACGGTTTGGCGATGACATCGGCTGCCCCGAGGTCGAGGGCGCGCTGTTCAGCGTCGATGTCGGCCGCAGCTGACATATAAATAACAGGTACATGTTCGAGCGCCGGCTCGGCTTTCAGCGCCGCGCAAATTTCAAACCCGTCGTTGTGCGAGGTATGCGTGTCGAGAAGAATGACGGTTGGCGCGTAGCTATGCGCCAGCCGCAATGCTTCTTCGCGGGAGGCCGCAAAATGTAAGGTGCCTGTATTCTCCAGCGTTCGCCGCATCAACTGGATGGTGGAAAGATCATCTTCGATAATCAGCAGGTTAGGCCTTGCAGGCGTCACCGGCCATGTTCGTGACTTGCCCGCTCGACAGTCCCGATCAATATCTTTCACGATCTGTCTCACGCGAAGTTGAGCGCGCACGCGAGCCTTGAGTTGCGCGGCGATGAGCGGTTTCGTGACGTAATCCGCGGCTCCCAGTCTCAGCGCATCAACTTCCAACGCGGGCGCGTCATGGCTCGTCACGAAAATGATCGGGACGTGTGCCAGATTTGCGTCGGCCTTAAGGACTTCGCATGCGTCGAATCCGGTCATGCCCGGCATATCGGCATCAAGGAGAATAAGGTCCGGGGGCGAATCCTTTGCAAGCGCAATGGCAGCTTCGCCCGAGGTGGCGAACCGTTGATCAGGGTAAGCGTCAAGCATTTGACTCATGATTCGAATCGTCAACGGATCGTCGTCTACTAAAAGAAGTCGCGCACTGTTTGCTGACATTCGGTTCTTCCTCAGGATTTTTAGTGTACGTCGCCATGATGCGGCATCCCGATGCAGCTTGATCGGGAGAAATGCGACGGTATGGGACCTTAAATCGTAGCTTGACGCGGCCGCTAAAATGGAGCCTTGCTGCATTCTAATATAGGGCGGCCCGAAGGTCTGTTGGTTAAGTGTGAAAGTCGAATGCTCCAAAACGCGGTATTCAGTGCGATCGCGATTGTTGCTCAGATTCGATTGCTCACGGTCCGGTTAAACTGAGGTCGGTTGAAAAAAATGGACGTCCATATTCCGTAGAGGTGAGGGATGCAGGCGTTGATGAATCGATTTTCCCGGGAATGTGTGCACGGAGAAATTTCGTTAGGAAACCGTAAAGTGAGTAACGGCCGAAGACGCTGACGTATCAGAAGCCGCGCACTAATTGGCAATATTCGTAGAGACGTTGGCGACCGCGTGCATGCCGTATCCATGTTCCGACCGAGCAGTAAGACGGCATTATTAACTGATTGAATATTGGATAAAAATAATCTGACGGACTTCTAGTATACGTAACGGCATACGGAAAATGAGCGGACGGCGGAGGGCGTTGTCGGACGACGAGGAAGCTGTTCGAACTTGGCCCATCTAGCCATAGTTCACTTCCTTGAAGTACTTTGCTTCGGCTTGAGCGCGCTCGCCGTAGGTGTGAGTGAGTTCGGTTCCGATCTCGGCCAAAGGGCTCGGAACTCATTAACGTTCCCTGACGTGATCGCGTATTGGAATGAATCCGAAGAGCAAATTTGCTCGAAGCAGACCTTGATGCGCGGATCACAGATCGCTAGTCGCGCCGGTCGCTTTCTCGCGGGTCGACAGCGCCGCCATCGTGCTGCATCGCACAACAGAAAAGTACAGTGTTTCCGGACGCGGGGCCAAGACCCATCCATCCCTTAACGTAAATACCTAGTTGCCAACTGTTGACAATTTAATTGAATATGTAAAAATAAACTGTCAACAATTAACAGTTGACACAAATATTATGTCTAATCAATGAAACTCGCTGAACGAGCATCTCTCGCCGAAAGGGCGACGATAAAAACTGGTTCAACGCGGACCATCGAAAAAAGGGCAAACATGAAGCCGTTCAATTTCTCTTATGTCAGCAGGACGATGGCGCTCGGCATCCTCGCGCTAGCCACGGGTTCATTTGCGCATGCGCAATCTCACTACGCATTGATTAAAACGATCGATTTGCCGGGGAAAGGTGGCCATGGAGACTGGGTCACGTTCGATGAACCCACTAATACAGTGTGGATAGGCCAGGCGCCGGCGCATAACGTCGTCGTCCTCGATGCTGAAAAGTTGACGGTGAAAGCGACTATTCCGGGTGTCAAGGAAGCCACCGGTATCGACCTGGACGATGCTTATGCGTACGTCTCCGATGCTAAAAGCAACACGATGGTTGTGATCGATAAACGCACGTTCGAGAAGGTCGCGACGGTGGATTCAGGCGGTGAATCGCCCGATGGCATTAGCGTTGACCGACGCACCGGAAAAATTCTTTTGGCGAATGACGATAGCAATAACGAAGTGATGTTCGATGGCAAGCCGCCATTCACAAAAATCAGCGCGATCGAGTTGAAACCGCGTCCTGCGAAACACGGACCGGACGTCGGCTTGTACGTGCGGGAGCTGGACCGTTTATATCAGCCGGTGGACAACATGATCGACGTCATCGATCCAAATACGAACCAGATAGAAAGCGTCTGGGACTTAGGGGTGAAAACCGATGCCAAGCCCATGGCGTACGACAGCAAGACCAAACACCTGGTGATCGGGACGCGTGACAAGAAGATGCTGATCGTCGACCCCACAATGGGAAAAGTCATCGCGACCATCCCGTTTGAGGGCGGTGACATTGACGAGACTGCAATCGATGTCGGCGCTCGTCGCGCTTTCATGGGTGACAAGTCAGGCAACGTTGAAGTCGTGGATCTCGATGCCAATACGGTAATCGATCACCTGATGACGGAAAAAGGCGTTCACACGCTGACGGTTGATCCGAAGACGCACCGGATCTTTGTCTATCTCAACGTTAGTAACAAGGTTGCGGTATTCGAACCCACTTGAGGCTCAGAGGCGACCGGCAACGCCACGCAGGCGTAACGCGGAACGCAAGCGGGCGGGAGCGGCAAAACCGTGGATCTAGCCAGTATCCCGATTGGCCGCAAAGTGCCGCGAAAAGGCAGTTGTAGGCTAAGCCCCCGTCCGTGCCAACAGCGTTTATCAAAGTGTTGACAGTTTGCAAAGTGCAATTTAGTATGACTCCATGACAACCGACTACAGTACCTCAACCGTTACCGTCGCCGAACTCCAGTCACATACGCTGACCGGAGTGGTGCAGAACGAGATCGAAAAAATGATCCTGCGGGGCGAATTAGCCCCAGGGCAGCGCTTGAACGAGAAACTCATTTCCGACAAGTTGTCGGTCAGTCGTGGCCCGGTGCGGGAAGCATGCCGGGCGCTCGCAGAACTGGGGCTCGTCTATTTGATTCCGAACCGCGGTGTCTTTATCAAGCGGCTGACGAAGAGCGATGCGATCGAGGTCTACGATCTGCGCGCCGGGTTGATCGGCCTGTCGGCATCGCTGCTGGCGCCGATCCTGACCACGCAGGCCGCAGCGAAGCTCGATGCATTCGTCGACGAAATGGAAGACGCGGCGGAGAAGGGCGATTTTTCGCGCTTCGATCCGGTGAACCTCGAGTTCCATGACTTCATCGTGCGCTCGACTGAGAACACGCGGCTGATCAAGTTGTATGGGAGCCTCGTGAAGGAGTTTCACCTGTTTCGCGCGCACGGACTGGTTCAACGCGGTTCCCTGTTGCAATCGAATCGAGAGCATCGCGAGATTGTCGTGGCGTTGAAGTCGAAGGATGCGAAGCTGAGCTATGAGGCTAGTTTCAGCCACGTTACCCATGGCAAGGAACGCATGCTGACGGCGCTGGATGACCTGGCTAAAAACGCGTCTTCGCCCGTTAAGCACTCGGAGTTGAGCGACCCGATCGTGTAGCACGGGGGGCAGAAGGGACGATTGAATCTGGAGGGTCAATTACAAATTGGCCGGTCGAATTATTACGGTCTACGAACTGTATTGGATGTGCATGCCCGGAGATGCTGATTTGGGCGCCGCTATAAGATGCTGTCAAAGAGGTTTGCCAATATCATGCTTGAGCTTTCGTTAGCATGCCAAATTACCGATCGGACCCGGGCACTGATTGACGGCCGCGTAAGCGTCGGTGGATGTCGGATCAATTTTGTTCATGGTCCCGCGGAGGAGCTGTTTCAGCGAGCGTTTCGTCATGAGGAATTTGACATCTCGGAGCTGTCGCTCGGCACGCACTTGCTCACCACGGCCCGTGGCCAGAGCCGCTACATCGGCGTGCCGGCTTTTGTGTCGCGCTCGTTTCGCCACTCGGCCATCTATGTGCGCGCCGATCGCGGGATCGACTCAGCCGAAGCGCTGCGCGGACGCAAGATCGGCGTACCGGATTTCCAGCAGACGGCAGGGGTGTGGGTACGCGGTTTTCTCGACGACGAACACGGCGTGCGTACACGCGACGTGCACTGGTTCACCGGCGGGCTTGAGCAGGCGGGGCGCGAAGTGCGCATGCCGCTCGATTTGCCTGCGGACATCAGCATCGCTCCGATCGATTCGGGTGCGACGCTTTCAAAACTGCTCGATGCCGGCGACGTCGACGCGATCATCGCGCCCAGACCGCCCTCATGCTTCGGCCGCAATCCGAATGTCCGGCGCCTGTTCCCGCATTTTCGCGAAGCCGAGGAAGCTTATTTCACGAAGACGCGCCTGTTTCCGCCGATGCACACCATCGGCATCCGCCGTTCGCTGGTGGAGAGATACCCCTGGTTGCCCGTGAACGTATTCGCTGCTTTCGTGAAAGCGAAGGAGACCGCCATGGCCGAACTGACCATTACCGACACGCTGCGCATTACGCATCCGTGGATCAACGCGGAGGTGGACCGGGTCAAGGCGCTGATGGGCGATGACTACTGGCGCTATGGGCTCGACGCCAACCGCCCCGAACTGGCCGCACTGCAGCGCTATGCGAGAACCGACGGGCTCATCGGTCAGGAGGTACCGCTCGAAGAGCTTTTTGCCGCAACCACGTTTGATGGCTTCAATTTCTGAGTGACGAAACGTCGATCAAAAAACAATCAGGAGACGATGTAATGGGCAAGACCAGTAGTACCCGCTTCAATCGGCACAGCGCGGCGCTGTTCTCATGCGTAGTGCTTCTCGCGATCAACTCGATAGCTGCACGCGCCGCCGACGCATGGCAGCCTCATCGGCCCGTTGAGATCGTGGTGCCGAGCGCGCCCGGCGGCGGGCTGGATCTCGTAGGACGCACGCTGCAAAGCGTCATCCAGCAGGACAAGCTCTCGAGCAAGCCCGTCACCGTCATCAACCGTCCGGGCGGCGGCGGTACGGTTGGCATTGCGTACATCAACTCGCATCCCGGAGACGGCCATTACGTCAGCGTGCAGGCGCTACCGCTGATCACGAACCGTATCACCGGCATCAGCACTGTAGGTGTAGACGACGTGACGCCGCTGGCCGTCTTCGTGACCGAGCCGGTCGTCTTTGCGGTTGCGGCGTCGGGGCCGATCAAGACGGGCAAGGATCTTATCGCGATGCTGCAAAAGGATCCCTCGGCGGTCAGCATGGCGGTGTCCAGTTCGCCGGGTGGCCAGAGCCATGACGCCGCCGCCCTGGTACTGAAGGCTGCTGGGCAGGACCCGAAGAAGCTGAAAATAGTGTTCTTCGATTCAGGCGGCGAAGCGGTCACCTCGCTGATGGGCGGGCACGTCACCGCGAGTGCAACACCCGCGGGAGTCGTGCTTGGACCGAGTCAGGCGGGTCGCGTCAGGATGATCGGAATTCCTTCGGATTCGAGACAAGCGGGTGATCTGGCCAATGTGCCGACCTGGAAAGAGCAAGGTGTGAACGTGGATTTCAGCACATGGCGGGTGCTCGTCGGGCCGAAGAACATGACCCCGGATGAGATCGCCTGGTGGGACAACGTGTTGAAGAAGGCCACCTCATCCCCCGAATGGAGCGCAGCAGTCAAGCGTAACCTCTGGACTGCTGACTATAAGAATAGCGCCGAAACCAAAGTTTTTTTGAATGGGGAACAGAAGCGGCTGACGTCGCTTCTTACAGACCTCGGTCTCGCAAAGTAGCCGCATAGCGGAGATATTCGTAAGAGTTTGCTCCACCCCTGACTTTTCCACCGTAGCAACCAACGACATGGAGAACCATATGTCACGCATTGTCCATCTTGCCGTCAAGGTCAACGATCTCGAAGAGGCAACTAAGTTTTATACAGAAGTATTCGGTTTCACGGAGGTGAAGACCGGCCGCAACCGGGAACACATCTCGCGGCATATGACCGACGGCCACATCGACTTCACGCTGATGCAATACGACAGCGAGGATTCGCATGAGGCGACCATTGCGGGAGAGGGACCGCGCCTGCATCACTGGGGCGTGACCGTGGACGATCAGGAACTGGCGGCCGAGAAGATCAAGCAATATGGCGGCACGATCCTCTCGGCCAAGGGCGAAGGGGCGCTCAAATTCCGCGCCCCGGATGGCACGATTGCCGAAGTCGTGAAGCCCGGCCGCTACAACGAGAAATAGAGCGCGGAATAACGTAGCTCCAGCGCCAGTGCAGGACCGGCGACGCCTGTGTAACGGGCGCGCCGGAGCATGGAAATCTAAGGAGGAGACGTGAAAAGCTTAAAGGGTGACGCGCAGCTTGCCATCGGCGTGATCGTGCTCGCCGCCGTATATCTGTACATGGACATGCGCCTGCCGGAAGTGCGCCTGAGCGATCCGCTTGGACCCAGGGCTTTTCCGGCGCTCGTCGGCGTGGGGTTGATCGTGTCCGCGTTGTTGCTGCTGCTCGAACGGCGGCACAAGTTGCGGATCAATCCGCTCGCCGAAACACCGCCTGCGGTTGATGAGCCGGGCACCAATCCAGGTAAAAGTACCAGGCACTCGCCGCTGGTCCTGGTCGGCATGGTGGCCTGGACGGCGCTTTATTACGTGTGCTTCGATCGTGTTGGCTACCTGATTGCTACGACCGTGTTCCTGCTGGGTCTGCTCACGTATTTCAACCGAAACCGCCACAAAACGAATATTGCGGTCGCACTCGGTTTCACGCTTGTTTTCGACTTGCTGTTTTCCCTGGTGCTGGGCGTTCCAATGCCCGCCGGCCTGTTATCGATCTGACGCGGAGCACCACATGGAAAGCTTGTACGGGATACTGCATGGACTGGCTGTTGCCATCCAGCCGACCCACCTTCTCTATACCCTGATCGGCGTGTTCATCGGTACGATGATTAGTCACCTGCCAGGCATCGGTCCATCGGCGGGGATCGCGCTGCTGATTCCGGTCACCTTCGGCATGGACCCGATTACTGCGCTGATGATGTTGACCGGCATCTATTACGGCTGCATGTACGGCGGCGCCGTTACAGCCATTCTGCTGAACGCCCCGGGCGATGCCGCTGCTGTGATGACCGTACTCGACGGCTATCCTATGGCGCGCAAAGGTCGTGCTGCGGCCGCACTCGCCATTGCCGGCGTGAGTTCGTTCATTGCCGGCATGATCGGTGTGACGTGTCTCTCGTTCGTCGCCGTCCCGCTCGCTGCGGTGGCGCTGCACTTCGGCCCGACCGAATACTTCGCGCTCATCTTCTTCGCTCTCTCGACTGTCGGCGCGCTCAATGGCAACTCGATTGCAAAGGGCATGATGGCGGTGTTCATGGGGCTGGGCCTCGCGACCATTGGCATCGACCTGCAGAGCGGCGTGCCGCGCTTCACCATGGGCCTCGCACAACTCCAGGACCGGGTGAGCTTTCTTGTGGTTGTCGTCGGGCTTTTCGCGATCGCCGAGGTCAGCCGGATGGTGGAAGGCACGCTTGGTGGGACGCTGCATTCAGTGAAGGTGGAAGGCAAGCTGTGGTTCACGAAGAAGGAATGGAAACGCGCCCGTCCGGCAATCTTCCGCGGTACGGCGGTGGGCTTCCTGTGTGGTGCTGCGCCAGGCCTGGGCGGCACCTTGGCGGCGATGCTGTCGTACGTGCTGGAGAAGAAGATTTCCAAACATCCCGAGGAATTCGGGCACGGCGCGGTGGAGGGTATTGCTGCCCCCGAAGCCGCGACCAATGCCGATACCTGCGGCGCCTTCGTCCATCTGCTCGCCCTCGGCGTGCCGGGATCCGGGGCGACGGCCGTGATCATGGGCGCGTTCATCATGTACGGCATCCAGCCCGGACCCATGCTGTTCCACACGCAGCCGGATCTTGTCTGGGGGCTGATCGCGAGCATGTACATAGGCAACATCATGCTGCTGGTGCTGAACCTGCCGCTCGTAGGCATTCTCTCCAAGATTCTATATGTGCCGCCAGGTATCCTGCTGTGCCTGATCCTGGGCATAGCTTCGGCGGGTGTCTATTCATTCAACAACGATGTCTTCGACCTGTACCTCGCGCTTGGCTTCGGCGTAGTCGGTTTCCTGTTCCGCAAGCTTGACGTGCCTAAAGCGCCGCTGCTGTTTGGGCTGATTCTCGGGCATACGCTCGAGCAGTCGTTCAGGCAGGCGCTGACGATCTCCAATGGCGACCCGACCGTGTTTGTCCGCAGCCCGATCGCCGCGGGCCTGCTGTTGTGCGCTCTCATCATGACCGGGGCTTCGATCTGGAGCAAGCGTCGTCCGGTCAAGGACCTGCAACTGGCCGAAGCCCGCATCGCGGAGCAACGTCTGGCGGAACAGCACCTCGCGGAACAGCGCCTCGCCGAACATCGGCACTGACGCTGCCTGATTGATATCTGAATGAACCTGCCGGGGGCGCGGATCTCCGCACCGCCAGGGGGCGGCTCGCGCTGAATTTACCCGATTGATCACGGGAACAACAATGAATGTCTATCGACTATCACTAAGCTTAGTGATCCTTATGTTAGAGGGATCGAACGCCTGGGCGCAAAGCAGCGTCACCCTCTATGGCACGCTGGACGACGCGGTGGCCTATTACAACAACGTAGGCGGTCACTCAGTGATCCAGATGCAAGGCGGCGGGCAGGAAGATAACAAGTGGGGGCTGAAAGGCGGAGAAGACCTGGGCGGGGGCATGAAGGCGGTTTTCGCACTGGAAAATGGCTTTGTGATCAACAACGGCACGCTGGACCAGGACGGCCGCGAATTCGGGCGACAAGCCTATGTGGGCTTGTCGAGTGAGGCGCTCGGAACACTGACTTTGGGACGTCAGGACGATCCGATCGTCGACCTCGTTCAGCCCATCACCGCCGACGGATATGGGGCTGCGTTTTCAACGCCTGGCGACGCGGACAATAACGATAACTCGCTGTGGGTCAACAACGCGGTGAAATATCTCAGTCCAAGCTACGCTGGATTCCAGTACGAGTTGCTTTACGGGTTCGGTGGCGTGCCTGGCAGCACGACATCGGGTCAGACCTATTCAGCCGCGGTCTCTTTTACCAACGGCGGATTCAGTGCTGCGGGCGGGTATTTCTTTGCGAAGAACGATCGCGGTGCAGCGGGTTCATCCGATCCGATCGCCGATAATTCAGTGACGCCATTGAGTGGCGCAACTGCCTTTGTGGGCTCGCGCCAGATCGTGCAGGCAGGCGTGCAATACGTATTGGGCGACTTCACTGCCAATGCACGATACAGCAACGCCCAGTTCAAGCCCTATCTGAATTTCGGGGCGTTCAATCGCACTGAGACGTTCAATATTGGCGCGACATCGCTAGGGTGGCAGGCAACGCCCGCGCTATTGCTTGCGGTCGGCTACACGTATACGCGATCCAGTGGAAATGCTTCGGCCACCTATAACTCGGGGGCGGCCACGGCCCAGTACGGCCTATCCAAGCGCACGAACTTTTATGCAACCGTGGGCTACACGCACGCCAGCGGTACCTCATTTTCTACCGATGGCTCAACGCTCGTGCCCGCCGGAGGCGCGGTCTCCGACCTTGCGCCGACCTCGGGGACGCCCACTCAGGTGGCGGTGATGCTCGGCATCGCCCATAAATTTTGAACGCGCATTCGACTATCTTTTCTGCGAACGTATAAAAACTGCGCAGTTAATAACAAATGCAGGAGGTTCCCGGGCTAAACCTACTTGCACACCCAATTACTTATGTATATTGTCAACAGTTAGCAGCTTAGCGTTTACAGTAAGAGCGGTAAAACGGCTATTAAGCGGATGCGTGGTACAGGCGAAGCGAAAGAGCCGCGGAGCAAACAGCGCGCGGCAGAGCCGGTGGAAATAGTAGGTGTACTAATAAAAATGAAATCAATAAAACTTATCAATATTGACGGAGATACCATGCGACGCCTCGTGATTCCCAGTCTTGCCTTGGCCGCATTGAGCGGCGTTTCGACTTCCTACGCTCAAAGCAGCGTTACGCTTTACGGCGAAATAGATAACGCGTTCGCCTACTACAACAATGTGGGTGGCCATTCGCTGTTCGCCATGCAGGGCGCGGACTTGACGGCTAACCAATGGGGGATCAAGGGTAAAGAAGATCTAGGAGGGGGATTCTCAGCGATCTTCAACCTGGAGAATGGCTTCGATATCAATACGGGCACGTTGCGCCAGGGCGGTCGTGAGTTCGGCAAGAACGCATGGGTCGGGCTCGCGTCGAAGTCCCTCGGGACGATCACCATGGGTCGTCAACTCGATCCCACTGTCGACCTGGTGCAACCGATCACGGCTGACGCCTACGGTCCGGCGTTCACCACACCGGGCGATGCAGACAACAACGACAACACGTTCCGGATCGACAATTCGATCAAGTACACGAGTCCGAGCTATAGCGGTTTGCAGTACGAATTGATGTATGCCCTTGGGGGCGTGGCGGGCAGCGTCTCATCGCAAGACACAATTTCCGGTGCTGCGGCGTATACACGCGGACCATTGAGCGTAGCGGCGGGTTATATCTTTGCGAAGAATGACGGAGCGGCCGGGGTGGGGACAGCGGACCTGACCCATAACAATTCGGTCACGCCACTGTTTGGCAGCGTCTCGTTCGTCGGCTCGCGCCAGATCGCCCATGTAGCGGCGCAGTATGTAATAGGGCCGTTCACTGCGAACATTCGTTACAGCAACGCGCAATGGAAGCCGTACATCAAACTAGCGGCGTTCAACCGGACGGAAACCTTCAATACTGGCGGAACGTCGCTCCAGTACCTGCTTACGCCTGCACTGGCGTTCAATGTGGGATACGTCTATACAAGATCGACGGGTGCGTCATCAGCCACTTATCACACGGTTGCCGCCAGCACTGAATACTCCTTGTCGAAGCGCACCACGCTGTATGCCATCAGTGCGTACTCGCATGCACGAGGCACGACCTTCAATGCAGCCGGTACCGGTATTGTGTCTGCGGCCGGTTCGATCGGTGACCTCGAGTCGAGTTCGAGTACGCCCAGTCAGGTCGCTGTCATCCTGGGCATTACCACCAAGTTCTGAAGATGACCTAGCGTGGAATATGTGCGGAAATCCATGACTTGCACTGGCGGATAGTGCTCGGTGCGGGCGCGGCGAGCAGTTGATCAGCATGGCGTCGAGTTCGATATCCTGCTGCAGAAACGTCGGGACAAGGCGGCAGCCAAGCGGTTTTTCAAACGGGTGCTTGCCGCCTGTCCCGAAGCGTCGCGCAAGATCGTGACTGACCAACTTGCGCGGCGATCTGGCGGCAAAGTAAAAACTCCGGATATTACTGGAACACCTCGGAATGCAAAAAACAAAAAACCCCGCAGGCTCAAGGCTTTACGGGGTTTTCTTTTTACTACACCGACTGTCTTACTGACTACGTGTTGGTGCCCAAGAGAGGACTCGAACCTCCACACCTTGCGGCGCATGGACCTGAACCATGTGCGTCTACCAATTCCGCCACCTGGGCCAACCGATACAGCGAAGAGTGCTATTTTAGCGAACGATTCGAAGCTGTCAATGGTCGCTTAAGAAATGGATCAAAGAAAGGGAGGGAACGGCGTTTGATCGCAGCGTTTTCGACCTCGATCCGGATGCGACTATCAATCCTTCCAGCAAGTTCGCCATGCACATTCAGCGATCTCAACCCGCTGGCAGCCGGTCAAGCCGCGCGGTAGTGATGCCGCGTAAAAAACCGGTCGAGCTCACGCTCTTCCGGGCGGCGCCCGGTAAAGACCTCGACGTACTCGCCAATACGCATCATGCGCACAGATAGCTCCTCTTCGCTTTTCATCGAGATGTAGCCCATCTGCGTCAGGTAGATGGCCCGGGCGCGTACATCGGCGGAGATTGGCTCGTAGTCGTAACGCCCGAACAATTGCGTGAGCGCTGCAATGCGCAGTTGATCCGCCACCTGGATCTCGCCAGCAATCTCGGGCGACTGCAGCGCCCAGCTGCGGATGGCCGCCTCAAACCGTGAGTCGAAGATCCGGTCATCCAGCCAGCAATCAAACACATTCAGAACCGCTTCGCAGATTGTTTCGGCATAGGCTTCGGTCTGCTTGACCCAGTTGCCGGTGTTCTTGGCGCGCCAGCGCTCCAGCAACGCAGCCAGTAGCTCCTCGCGGTCCTTGAAAAACCAGTAGAAACTGGTTCGCGACAGATTCAGCTTCTTGGCCAACGGAAGGATCCGCACGGAATCGACGCCGGCATCGCGCAGGCTTTCGTAAGCGACCTCGAGCCACGCTTCGGGCGACCCTCGTCCGGCATCCGCAGTCGGTAGATCCATAGGTAAACGATTCCTTAAAACAGTCGTGATCGCGAGTCCGCGAAGCGACGGCCCATCACGAAAGCGACGACATTTTGGCGTGTGGACCGGGATCGGTCAAAGCGCTTTCGCCCTTTATTTTCTCCTTGCCTCGTCTTTTACCCCGCAGCGCAACCCCGCGCCATTGATCATCCCGGCATCCTGATGTTCATTGTAGTCGAGATACTTGACACAGGTGTACGGAGTGAATAATCTTGATCGCGTTCCCCCAAACAATCGTCAAAGGCCACGTCATGTCGTCAAGCGACCCGCTCCTTCAGCCTTACACCATCAAACATCTGACGTTCCGCAACCGCATCATGACCACGTCGCACGAGCCGGCGTATGCGGAGGACGGCATGCCGAAGGAGCAGTACCGCGCGTATCACGTCGAGCGCGCCAAGGCGGGCATCGCGCTTACCATGACGGCAGGGTCGGCGGCGGTATCGAAGGACAGCCCGCCGGTGTTCAACAACGTTCTCGCTTACAAGGACGAGGTCGTGCACTGGATGAAGGATCTCGCCGACGAATGCCACGAGCACGGCGCGGCGGTGATGATCCAGTTGACGCACCTGGGGCGTCGCACGCGTTGGGACAAGGGCGACTGGCTGCCGGCGGTGTCCCCCTCGCACAATCGGGAGCCTGCGCACCGCGCGTTTCCGAAGAAGCTCGAGGATTGGGATATCGAGCGCATCATCAAGGACTATGCGGACGCCGCAGAGCGAATGAAGGCGGCCGGTCTCGATGGACTCGAGCTGGAGGCCTACGGACACCTGATGGACCAGTTCTGGTCGCCGCTCACGAATACGCTCGATGCACCCTACGGCGGCTCGCTGGACGACCGGATGAAGTTCACTTTCGACGTCCTGACGGCCATTCGCAAGCGGGTGGGTCCGGATTTCCTGCTCGGTATTCGATACACCGCCGATGAGATTATCGAAGGCGGCCTCACGAAAGAGGATGGGCTGCATATTTCGAAGAAGCTGAAAGAAAGCGGTCTCGTCGATTTCCTCAATGTGATTCGCGGCCATCTGGAAACCGATGCGGGCCTGACCGACATCATCCCGATCCAGGGCATGAAAAGCGCTCCGCATCTGGACTTCGCTGGAGAAATTCGCAAGGCGACCGAGTTCCCCACCTTTCACGCCGCGCGAATCCAGGACGTGCCGACGGCGCGGCATGCAATCGAGTCAGGCAAGATCGATATGGTCGGCATGACGCGCGCACACATGACGGATCCGCACATTGTTCGCAAGATCATCGAGCACCGGGAAGACGATATTCGACCGTGCGTTGGCGCGAACTATTGTCTCGACCGCATCTATCAAGGTGGCGCGGCCTACTGTATTCACAACGCCGCCACGGGCCGCGAAATTACCATGCCGCACGACATAAAGCGGGCACCGTCCAGGCGCAAAGTGGTGATCGTCGGAGCAGGGCCCGCAGGGTTGGAGGCGGCCCGCGTGGCGGGCGAGCGAGGACACGAGGTCGTGGTGTTCGAGGCCACGAACCACCCCGGCGGCCAGATTCGCCTGACCGCGCAGAACGTGCGGCGCAAGGAAATGATCGGCATCATCGACTGGCGGATGTCCCAATGCG
>Ga0073928_10007014_pt1 | contig 14854 bp, 10 predicted proteins | sample PaiPotPPA55metaG_FD_76969 | JGI IMG/M metagenome (GOLD analysis project Ga0073928, IMG submission 76969) | Iron sulfur acid spring bacterial and archeal communities from Banff, Canada, to study Microbial Dark Matter (Phase II) - Paint Pots PPA... ... | reverse complement strand
GGCCTGCGGTGATCCCCCCGAAAACCGCTGTAACGATACCCGCCCAGACAATATCCAAGGGTCGCCGCCAGATGATCGTAATCGCCAGGTTCCAGACGCCAGGCGATCGTTTCTGGCAGCTGCAACGGCAGGTTGCCAAAGACGAACGGCGACGCATCACCGCCGATCCCCAACGCAGCACCGGCCACACCGTCCGGGCCGGGCAATAATCGAAGCTCGCCTTGCTTCGCACCGAACGTGGAATCACGTAAGAAGCCGGCCTGAGCGGACGGCAATGCATCGAGCAATTCGGCGAGCCGCTCTGGCCGCACGACATGCACCGGGCGCGTGCCATCGGGGGTATCGACAATGAAATCAATGGTCTGATCCAGCATGGGCATAATCCTCGAGCTCCGCGCAGATAGGTGACCGGCCGGTTTTGTCACCCGACCGGTCCCGCGAGGATAACGTCGCCAGGCAGGCGGGGACTACCCCAGGCTGCCGGCCAGCAACGTCGTGACCCGCCGGGCGAATGCGGCGGCGTCGGCCGGGAGATCGCCCTCCTGCACCTGCGCCAGGTCGAGCAGCGTCTCCGACGCCTCGGCGATCAGCGTCGTGTTGTCCAGCTTCGCCGACAACGCCTCGATCAGCTTGTGCCGCGGGTTGATCTCCAGCACCGGCTTTGACGGCATCATCGCTCGTCCGGCGCGGCGCATCAGCCGCTGCATCGCCAGATCCGGACCGCGCCCATCGGAAGCCAGCACAACCGCGCTGTCGGTCAAGCGGGCCGTGGAACGAACGTCCGACACCTTGCTGTCGAGCGCCGACTTCATCGCCGCCAGCAGCGGCGAAATATCCGGCTGATCCTCGCCCTTGCCCAAATCCTCGGCCGCCTGGGTGACGCTGCGCAGCTTCTTGCCCTCATACGTGTCGAGCCGTTCCGGCCAGAACGAGTCGATCGAATCGGCCATCAGCAGCACTTCTATGCCCTTGGCGCGGAAGCCCTCGAGTTGCGGCGAGGTCTTCAGCGCATCGGCCTGTTCGCCGGACAGGTAGTAGATCGTGTCCTGGCCGTCCTGCATGCGCGAAATGTAGTCCGGCAACGAGGTCCAGCCATCCTGGGTGGAGGATTTGAACCGCAGCAGCGGTGCGATCTCGGGACGATGCTCGGCATCCTCCCAAACGCCTTCCTTCAGGATGGCGCCGAAGTTTTCCCAGAATTTGTTGTAATCCTCGGATTCCTTGGTGCGTGTCTTCAGCTCCGCCATCACCCGTCCGATCAGCGCCTTGCGGATGCGGGCCAGCACCGGCGTCGTCTGCAGCATCTCCCGCGAAACGTTCAGCGGCAGGTCCTCGGTATCGACCACGCCGCTGACGAAGCGCAGCCAATGCGGCAGCAGCTCGGCCTTGTCGGTGATGAACATGCGCCGGACATGCAGGCGCACATGCGCGTCACGGTCGTTGTCCACCGGGTCGAACGGCTTCATGCCAGGGATGAACAGCAGACAGAAATACTCCAACGTGCCTTCGGCCCGCCAATGCAGCGTGGCCCAGGGTTCGTCGAAGAAATGGCCAAGGTGACGATAGAACTCCTTGTATGACTGCTCTGTCGTTTCGGACCTGGCTTTGCGCCACAGCGCCGTGCCCTCGTTGGCCGGTTGGTCCTTGCCGTCCTGTGCGACGGTAATCGGCAAGGTGATGTGGTCGGCCCATTTGCGGATCACCGTCTCCAGACGCACCGGCTCGAGATACTCCGAGGCGTCGGACTTCATGTGCAGCACGATGTCGGTGCCAGGCTGCTCCCGGGTCGCTGGCGTCAGGGTAAATTGGCCGGCGCCCTCCGAAGCCCAGGTAAATGCCTGCTCGCCGCCGGCCTTGCGTGAGGTGACCTCGACCCGATCCGCCACCATGAACGCGGAGTAGAAGCCGACACCGAACTGGCCGATCAGGTTGGGGCGGTCTTCCGGCTTCGTGGTCGCCAGGGTCTGCGCGAAGACGCGGGTGCCCGAGCGGGCGATGGTGCCCAGATTGTCGATCATCTCCTGCCGAGTCATGCCGATGCCGTCGTCCGAGATCAGCAGCGTGCTGCCCTGCTTGTCCGGCACGACGCGGATCTTCGCATCGGGCGGCGGCGCCAGGCTGGCATCGGTCAGCGCCTCGAAACGCCGGCGATCGACCGCGTCCGCGGCGTTGGCAACCAATTCCCGCAAAAATATCTCGCGCTCGGAATAGAGCGAATGCACCACCAGATCGAGCAGGCGCCCGACCTCGGCGCCAAATGAATGTTGTTCCACAACTGTGTCGTTCATGCGTGACCTCCTTGCGCGCGCGCGATATGCGGTCGCAGCCTGCCGGTTTCAATGCGTCGGCGCATCTTCGTCGGCTAAGCGAACGGCCCGACAAATCGCCGTGCCACCAAGGTCGCCCGCGGCATGTCCCCGGTGCAAGCGGCAAAGCTGGCCACCCAGGAGCAACAGCCGCCGCTTGTCCCGCTAGCGCATTGCGTCTGTCATTGCGGGAAACGCAACGACGTGACAATCCCCCACAGAAGCCCGCCCTTTCCGGAGATTGCTTCGCCGCCGGACTTCCCGCCCAGACTTCCCGCAATGACTGACCCAGAACACTACCGCGATCGAGCGTGTTTCTGCTCCGTGAGGCGCGACAGAGCCGCGGCGACCGTGACCGAGTGGCTGATCTGGGCGGCCTCGTTCAGGTGGTCCCCGGTGTCGAAGAACGCCGTCCGCGGATAGCGGCTGTGGTTCGGCAAGTCCAGGAAGCCAGCGCCCTGGTCGCGGTAGATCGAGCGGATCGCGGCCAGACTGTCGTCGGCGATGGGCGAATCGGCGAACCCGGTGGGCAAGCCGCCGATGGCGCGCACGCCATTCAGGTCAGCCCAGTGCAGGAAGTCGGTGATCAGGACCGTGCCGTAGCCGGTGCGGATCTGCGCCGCGGTCGGATGAACCGGCGTGATCGCGGCCAAAGTGGACTGATTGAGAGCCGCCAGCATGGCGGTATGGCCGACGTGATCGCCCCAGGCGTTATAGCCGCCGTTGGCCGCGGCGCGCGGGTCATGGAAGCCGTCGTCGGTGAGTGCGGTTTCGATCAGGCTCATGATCACGGCGGGCAGGTCGGCAGCGAACAGGGCGGCGATCTGCCGCCGCAGCGGCAACGCCCACAACGTGGCGCGGTCGTGACGCAGCATGATGCTGGCGTCGGGTCCCAGATCGCCGGTGGCGCGCGGACGCGCGTACTGCGCTTCCTCAAGCGGCAAATAGACGATATCGCCCGGGTTCAGCAGCTTCTTCCAGCGGGTGAAAAGATAATCCAGCCCGACACCGACCGCGACACCGGCGTTGATGCATGGCCGGTCGATGATCGGTTCGATGATCTCGCAGCGGTGCGAATACGGGCCGTTCGATCCGGCCAGGATGACCAGCTTCGGTTGCTGGATGGCTTCGCCGCGGGCGAGGCTCGCTTCGATGCGGGCACCCAGGGCGCCGAGGGTCAGCGGTCGGTCCAGCAGCCAGGTGAATGCGCCAATATAAAGCGCCAGCGAGGCGGCGCAGGCGAGCAGGATGCGGCCCATCAGAACTGGAAATACAGGAACGGGGCGACGTGCGGGGCGAACAACAGCGCCTGCACCGACAGAGCGAAGCTGCCGGTCAGGCTCCAATGGCGGGCGCGGTCGGTCATCCGGTGGACGTTCGGCAGGGCCAGCACGATCAGCCAGCCCAGCAACAGGCAGGCGGAGATTTCCGGGAAGCTGAGCGTGCGGGCATCGCCTAGGAACGGCATCACGCTGACCGGATCGGCGATCGCGGCCAGCGGCGGCAGGGCGGAGACGATCATCCTGGGCAGGGTGATGCCGCTCAGGCCCGCCATGCCGCGGAGCACCGTCAACGTGTTGTGCACGGACCCGGCGCGGAACGGCACCCAGGCGAGAATCACAGCCAGAAGCGTGAGCGCCTGGCCAAGCCCAGCAGGCAGCGGGCGGAACAGCCGGCGGTACTGGGCATGGACTGCCAGGAACAGTCCGTGCAGTCCGCCCCAAACGACGAAATTCCAGGCCGCCCCGTGCCACAGGCCGCAGAGCAGCATGGTCGTCATCAGGTTCCCGGTCCGGCGCAGCGCGCCGGTGCGGCTGCCGCCTAGCGGAATGTACAGGTAATCGCGCAGGAAGCCGCCTAGGGTGATGTGCCAGCGGCGCCAGAATTCGGCGATGTTGCTGGCCTGATAGGGACTGTCGAAGTTCAGCGGGAAGCGGACATTCAGCATCCGGGCCAGCCCGATGGCCATGTCGGAGTAGCCCGAGAAATCGAAGTAAATCTGCAAGGCGTACGACAGAGAGGCGTACCACGCCTCGAAAAATGTCAGGCTCGCTCCGTTGGCCGCGGCGTTGAAGCCGGTATCGGCGAAACCGCCGAACGTGTCGGCCAGCACGAGTTTCTTGCCAAGACCCAGCAGGAAGATAAGCAGGCCGTCGGCGATGTTCTCGATGCAGGGTCGGGCGAGGCCGGCAGCGCCGAGTTGCGGAAGAACCTCGGCTGGCCGGACGATGGGGCCGGCAATGAGGTGTGGAAAGAAGGTGACAAAGGCGGCGTAGCTGAGCAATGACGGCAAGGTTTCCGGACCGGTCGTGCCAGGAGCGGTGGTCCTCCCATCACGCATTGGCGCGGCCATATCCACCAGGAACATGATCTGCTGCAAGGTGAAGAAGCTGATCGCCAACGGCAGGGTGACGTGCAGCGCCGGGGCGTTCGGAGCGACGATATGCCGCAGAAAGTCGGCGTATTTGAACCATCCCAGGAGCGCCAGGTTCAGCGCAATGCCGACCGTCAGCCAAGCGCGGGGCGCGCCGGTATGCCGTAACTTCCAGGCAATGGTATAATTGAGCGCGACCGAACCGGCCAGCAGCACCAGGTGCTCGGGGTTCCACCAAGCATAGAACGCCAGACTGCACGTCACCAGCCAGCGAAGCGCCCACTCCGCGCCGCAGCAACGACCGAGCGCAAAAAAGCCCGTCACACAGATTGGCAGGAAGCCAACAATGAAAGGGGCGGTGTGAAACATCATGGCATGCGGTCGATATGTTTTTGAGCTGACCGGAAACCAGCGGCTCTAGAGAGCCTGCGTCCATTCGTTGTCATCGCAAGGAGCGCGGCGACCCGCCGATCTCCCATTGTCGTCGCGAGGAGCGCAGCGACGCGGCGATCTACGCGACCGTGCTTACCTAACGGGGATTGCCGCGTCGCTGGCGCTCCTAGGAAGAAAATAGGTGGGCCCGCCAGTTTCATCCGGGGCGGGTCGGCCGCCGGCCGGTGTCCAACTCGCAATGACAAACCGGCACCCATTCCAGTAAGCGTGAAACTATCTTTAATCTATCTCCGAAACCGGAAAGGAAAGGTTAACGGCGATCTGGCGGCATGCTGGCAGAGTTTGAATGTCGACCACGATGTGGGCCTCGTTCGTTAATCCGTCCTGGGGGCGGTATGCCTTCATGTCCTCGGTTGCGCATCGGGACGCGCAATGGTCGGCATCCCGTTTTCAGCAGGCCCGGTGGCGTGTGGCGCAGCGTGCAGGCCTATCGGCTTGCTCCGCCTCCGTCAGCCATTCCAGCGCGTCGGGGCTCGCCAACCGGCTCGTCAGCCGGCGCAGGTGACTTGGTCGGCCGGCGGTGCTGGTTCGCCAGGGTGAAGCTCGAACAGGTGTTTCCCGGTCCGCCGTTTGCTGGTAGCTGACGCCTGAAATGACCGACGATCTTCCCCCCAACCCAGCGCTTCTGCCGGCTGGCCTGCGCGATCTGCTGCCGCCCGACGCGGAGACGGAAGCCTCGGCGGTCGAGGCGCTGATGACCGTGTTCGCCGCGCACGGCTATCAGCGCGTGAAACCGCCGCTCCTGGAGTTTGAAGACAGCTTGCTCGCCGGCTCCGGCGTCGCGGTGGCGGATCAGACCTTTCGGCTGATGGACCCGGACAGCCAGCGCATGATGGGGCTGCGGGCGGACACGACACCGCAGGTCGGACGGATCGCCACCACCAGGCTGGCCGCCGCGCCGCGCCCGCTGCGCCTGTCCTATGCCGGCCAATGTCTGCGGGTGCGCGGCAGCCAGCTCGCCCCTGACCGGCAGGTGGCGCAGGCCGGCGTGGAACTCATCGGGCACGACAGCCCGGAAGCCGATGCCGAAACGGTACTGGTTGCTGCCGAGGCGCTCGCGGCGGTCGGCCTGACCCGGGTCAGCTTCGATCTCACGCTGCCGATGCTGGTGCCTTCCCTGCTCGACGATGTCGGGCTGAGCGGCCCGGATCGCGCGGCACTGGCTCGGGCGCTGGACCGAAAAGACGCGGCGGCGGTATCCCGCCTTGGCGGTGCCCTGGCGCCTGTGCTGACCGAGTTGTTGCTCGCGGCCGGCCCAGCCGATCGCGCCCTCGCCGCGCTGGCCGGCGCGAAGCTGCCCAACCTCGCGGGAACCCTGGCGGAGCGGGTAGCGGACACGGTCGCGGCCATCAGGGCGGCGGCACCATCGCTGCGACTGACCGTCGATCCGGTGGAATTTCGCGGCTTCCGCTACGAGACCGGCGTGTCGGTCACGGTGTACGCGCCGGGACGGCATGAGGAGCTGGGCCGCGGCGGACGTTATGTCTGCGGGGACATCGAACCGGCCACCGGCCTGACGCTGTATCCTGATGCGATCCTGCGCGTGGCCCCCTCGCGTCAGGCGCGTCCTCGGGTGTTCGTGCCGTTCGGCGCGGATCGCCGCACCCTCGCTGGTCTGCGTACCGACGGTTTCGCCACGGTTGCTGCCCTGGCGCCGGTTGCCGATGATGCCGCCGAGGCGAACCGCCTCGGTTGCTCCCACATCCTGCGGGCCGGAATGGCCGCGCTGCTTCACATCGAGGGCTGAGCACAATGGCCAATGTCGCCGTGATCGGCGCCCAATGGGGCGACGAAGGTAAGGGAAAGGTGGTCGACTGGCTGGCCAGCCGAGCCGACGTGGTGGTGCGGTTCCAGGGCGGCCACAACGCCGGACACACGTTGGTCGTCGGCAGCGAGACCTATAAGTTGTCGTTGCTGCCGTCCGGGCTGGTGCGCGGCAAGCTGGGAATCATCGGCAACGGCGTCGTGGTTGATCCCGACGCGCTGCTGGCGGAGATCGCCCGGGTGCGCGCGCAGGGCCTGACCGTCACGCCCCAGACGCTGCGCATCGCCGAGAACGCCGTGCTGATCCTGCCGCTGCACCCGGCGCTCGACAAGGCGCGCGAGGAAGCCCGCGGCGAGCGAAAGATCGGCACCACCGGCCGCGGCATCGGCCCGGCCTACGAAGACAAAGTCGCTCGGCGCGCTATCCGGGTCGCTGACCTGGCCGAGCCCGAGACTTTGTCGGCCAAGCTCGACGAACTGCTGCTGCACTATAATACGCTGCTGCAAGGCCTCGGCGTCGTGCAGTTCGACAAGGACAGCTTGCTGGACGGGCTGCTGAAGCTGGCGCCACAGATCCTGCCGTACGCGGAGCCGATCTGGCAGCGCCTGGACGAACTGCGCCGCGGCGGCAAGCGCATCCTGTTCGAGGGCGCTCAGGCGGTCATGCTGGATGTGGACCATGGCACCTATCCGTTCGTCACCTCCTCCAACACGGTGGCGGCGACCGCCGCGTCCGGCAGCGGCGTTGGCCCGGGAGCCGTCGGCTTCGTGCTTGGGATCGCCAAGGCCTATACTACGCGGGTTGGCTCCGGCCCGTTTCCGACCGAATTGCATGACGCCATTGGCCAGACGCTGGGCGATCGGGGGCACGAATTCGGCGTGGTCACCGGCCGTCGCCGGCGCTGCGGGTGGTTCGACGCGGCCTTGGTCCGTCAGGCGGTCAAAGTGGGCGGTGTGCAAGGCATCGCGCTGACCAAGCTGGACGTTCTGGACGGGTTGACCGACCTCAAGATCTGCACCGGCTATCGGATAGACGGCACCTTCTTCCGCCACCTTCCGGCGGCCCCTGGCGCGCAGGCCGCCGCGGTTCCCGAATATGAAATCATGGGCGGTTGGTCCGGTTCCTCGCGCGGCGCCCGATCCTGGGCCGACCTTCCGGCACAGGCGGTAAAATACGTGCGCCGGATCGAGGAACTGGTGGAAGCCCCGGTCACCCTGCTGTCCACCAGCCCGGAGCGGGACGACACGATCATGGTGAAGGACCCGTTCGAGGGGTAGTGCCGCCATGGCGCCTCGTTAACCGTTGGTCAACCTTTGCTCCGCTAAGCTGCCGCGGCCCGACCCAAATGGTTCGACCGCATGGCTGATGGTTCTCTCGTCGCGCTTTCCAACACGCTGATCGGCGGCCGCTTCGCGGTCGATACGTCCCAGGTCCTTGCGGACGCGGGCGGCGGACTGCCGGCCTATCTGGCGCGCGATCGCGCGGCCGCCGACGGCCGGCGCGTTGCCCTGGCGGTCTCCCGGGATGCCTCACCGCGTGCCCGGCACCTGAAAATGCTCGACGAGCCCATCGACTACCTAATGGCCCCGCTCAGCCACGGTATCGCACCGAACCCGGGCGGTAATGGCGAGGGCTACTTCGTCGTCTGCACAAGTCCGCCTGGTCCGCCGGTGTCGGCGGCGTTGAATGTGTGGCCTGAAAAGGCGCTGATCGATCTCGTGCTGAGGCCGATCGCCGCGGTACTGGACATCCTGCACGCGCGCAGGCTGACCCATCGGGCAATCCGCCCGAACAACGTGTTCCAGGGGGCGCCGGGTCAGCCGGTCACCTTAGGGGCGGCGTGGGCGGCGCCCCCCGCCATGCATCAGCCAGGTGTTTTCGAATCGCCTTACAGTGCGATGTGCCATCCGGCTTGCCGCGGCGATGGTTCGATCGGTGATGATGTCTACGCGTTGGGCGTGCTGTTGCTCACCTTGTCGGGTGGCAAGATCCCGATGGCCAGCATGGACGATGCGACCCGCGTTCGCTGGCAGCTCGATCTGGGCAGTTTTGCCGCGCTTACCCGGGAGTTCTCGCTGTCCGGGGCTTTGGCCGACCTGCTGCGGCTGATGCTCGCCGAGGACCCGGAGCAGCGGCCGCTGCCAAGCCAGCTGGTGGATCTCGCCACCACCCGCGGCCGCCGGGTCGCGGCTCGTCCCGCTCGCCGCAGCCAGAATCCGTTGATGCTGCAGGATACCGCAGTGTTCGACGCACGTACACTGGCTTACGGGCTGTTCCTTGACGAAAAGAAAGCCGTTCAGTTCCTGCGCAATGGATTGGTCACCCAGTGGCTGCGCCGCGGCTTGGGCGATGCCGGTTCGGCGACCCAGATCGAGGAGCTGGTTCGCGGCCGTGTTGCCGAAACGAAGTCGGGATCCTGGAGTGACTCGCTTCTGCTGATGCACACTATCAGTGCGCTCAATTTCCGCATGCCGCTGTGCTGGCGCGGCATCGCGCTGTGGCCCGAGGCTCTGCCGGCGATGCTGGCCGACGGGATCGCCTCGAACGCCGAGCTGCTGGCGGCGGCTGAGGAGTTGCTCAGCACCGACGTTGTCACTTCCTGGAGTGAAGCGGGTGCTCGATCCCGCCGTCCCGACGCACCCGACCTGCCGTCGCAGCGGCAGGTTTTGCAAGGCGGTGGCCCTGGCGCGTTACTGCGTCTGTTCTACGCGTCCAACCCGTTGCTGCCATGCCGATCTCCAACAACGACCACGGCATGGGTAGCCACCATGCCGGACCTGATGCGATTCTTTGAAACTGCGGCGGAACGCGAAGAAGACAGCCTGATCGACCTGCATATCTCGGCCTTCATAGCGGCCCGCGGCGATCGAAAGATTGAGCTACAGGTCAGCGGTTTGGCCGGCGCCAAGGACGCGGAATCATTTCGCCGCGCCGAACTCGCTCTGCTGCAAGATCTGCAGGCGCGGTATCACCCGTCTCCGATGCCTGCGCTGGCGAAATGGGTGGCGGGCCGCCTGCGGCCGGACCTGCAGCGGTGGCGCAACAAGCCCCGGCGCGAGGCGATGCGCGCGCGGCTCGACGCGCTAACCCAGTCGGGATCTTTGTCGCGACTGCTGGAACTGGTCGAGGACCGGTCGGCCTGGGTGCTGGATAGTGCCGGGGCGCGACTTGCGGCGAACGAGGTGGCAAAAATCGACGCGGAAATGGCCGCGATCGATCACGAAGACAAGGCGCGCTTCGCCGAGGCGGAACGGTTTGGTCGGGCGATTGCCGGCGGGATCGGGCTGTCGGCGTTCATCCTGATGGTGATGTCGGTCCTGCTGTGATGAGCACGGGATCAAAGCTCGGCCGCGGGATGCGTGGCCTGATTGTTCTGTTGCTGGGGCTGGCCGGAGGCGGTCTAATCGCGCTTTCGCCGGATATCGCGCTGCCCTTGGCCGTGCTGCTGTTGCCGGGGCTGCTTGCCTTGGTGCTCGATCGAACGCCGGGTTGTAGCGTTGCCCGTGCGATCCTGTTGTTCCAGGCGGCCGCATGCGTGCATCCGGTCGTGGATTCGTGGTACCGGTGCGCCGGGATCGACGGCTGCATGAGCTATCTGGCGGAGTGGCCCACCGTGCTGCGATCCTGGCTAGCCGCGGCGGCGGCCTGGGTGGTGAGCCAGTCCGTGCCGCTGGTTCTCAAGGTGCTGGATGATTACCGGTTGCGCTATCGCCGTTCGGCGCTTGTCGCCAAGCGCGAAGCGCTGGCCGCCGAGTGGGGACTGGGAGACGGCGAGCAGAGGTGACGCACAAGTCGTGATGGTAATAGGCCACGACCCGGCGATAGGCGTCATACCCGGCGCGTTCGAGGATCCTTTGCGGCGCACTGCCGGGACACACTGGCCGGGACGAGGCGGCCTCAGGCAAGCAAAATGCCGGACCGCCACATCCGCAAACCCCGGATTCTAGACGTGCTCTCCGGCCACCGCACCCTGCCGGTTTCCGGCGTTCAATCGCCGCTCGGCGATCTGTGCCTTCATCGCCTTTTGCAGCTTCTCGAAAGCCCGGACCTCGATCTGGCGCACCCGTTCGCGAGAGATATTGTATTGCTGCGAAAGGTCTTCCAGCGTCGTCGGGTTATCCTTCAGGCGCCGCTCGATCAGGATGTGGCGTTCCCGCTCATTCAGCGATTTCAGCGCGCCGGTCAGCAGCGCTTTGCGGCCGGTTAGTTCCTCCCGATCCGCGATCGAGGTTTCCTGAGTTTCCGATTCGTCGACCAGCCAGTCCTGCCACTCACCTTCGCTGTCTTGTCGCACCGGAGCGTTCAGACTGTGATCCGGCGCGGCGAGGCGGCGATTCATGCTGACAACGTCCTGTTCCGGCACGTCCAGCACGCGCGCGATCTTAGCCACCTGCTCGGGCTGCAGATCACCATCATCGATCGCCTGCATCTGGCCCTTGAGGCGGCGCAGATTGAAAAACAGCTTCTTCTGCGCGGCGGTGGTGCCCATCTTGACCAGCGACCAGGAGTGCAGGATGTACTCCTGGATCGCCGCCCTGATCCACCACATGGCGTAGGTGGCCAGACGGAACCCACGGTCAGGATCGAAGCGTTTCACCGCTTGCATCATCCCGACATTGCCTTCGCTGATCAGTTCGCCGACCGGCAGGCCGTAACCCCGATAACCCATGGCTATTTTCGCCACCAGCCGCAGATGGGAGGTGACAAGCGTGTGTGCCGCCGCCATATCCTGTGTGTCGCGCCAGCGGTGGGCGAGCGACAGCTCCTCCTCCGGGGTGAGCATGGGAAACTTGCGGATCTCTTGAAGATACCGCGACAGGTTGCCCTCTGGGGCAATGTTGAGGACGGCAGAGGCCACGGTTTAAGGCTCCTTTCGCCAAGCCGGACTGCTTGCCCAATGTGGCGCAAGATCGCGGCGGGAATGTGACTGAGGCCAGTCGGGATGTAGGGCGGGAACTTCACGTCCCGGTGACCCGCTCCAGGCGGCAGCGGCGTATCCGGACGTCCCCATCGAAATGGATATCCTCCAAATCGACAATCTTCCTATACAGGACTGAAATAGTCCTGTCAAGATTAACGTAAGGTTATCCGCCGGGCAGCTGCGCTTCGATATCGTCCAGCAGAGCCGCCATATCGGTCGGCAAGGCCGCTTCGAACCGCATCGGGCGGCCTGACCTGGGGTGCTTGAAGCCCAGGCTGGCGGCATGAAGAGCCTGCCGCGGAAAGTCCAGAAGCTGGCCGCGGAGCGGCTGTCCGATGGCCTTTGCGGCCGCCGGTATTCGACGCAAATACAATGGATCGCCGACGACGGGGTGCCCTGTGCTTGCGAGGTGCACGCGTATTTGATGGGTCCGTCCTGTCGCCAGGCGGCATTCCAGCAGCGCCAGGCTGGTCTGCCACGCCCGCATCGTTCGGTATCGCGTCAGCGCGAACTTGCCACCCTGATCCGCCACCGCCATTCGCTTACGGTCGCGTTTGTCGCGCGCGATTGCTGCCTCGATCTCCCCGCTCAGCGGTTGCGGCAGGCCCCACACCATGGCTGTATAGGCGCGGTCGAGGTCGCGGGTGGCGAACGCCACGGTCAGCGCATCGTTCGCAAGCTGGGTCTTGGCCACCACCATCACGCCTGAGGTGTCTTTATCCAGCCGGTGCACGATGCCGGGGCGGCGCTCCGCCCCGATGCCGGTGAGACCGGGTCCGCAATGGGCGAGCAGCGCGTTGACCAGCGTGCCATCGAGGTTGCCCGGGGCCGGATGAACGACAAGCCCCGCGGGTTTGTCGAGGACGATCAAATCGGCATCCTCATACAGGATCGGGAACGGGATCGGCTGCGGCCGCGGCGTCGCCGGAATCGGAACCGGCAGGTCGAGGATGTAGGTGCTGCCCGCTCGCACCGGTTCGGCGGGCTGGGTGATCGGGCCGATGTCGCCACGGAGCCGGCCGTCATCGATCAACGTCTTGACCCGGGATCGCGACACCGTGCCCAGCGTATCGGCGAGGAAACGGTCGACCCGCTGGCCGGCCTGTTCTGCGGTGGCGGTGATGCGGATCGGTCCATGCGCCACTTGTTCGGCAAGCGACAATGGTTCGCTGTTGGCTGGCATAGCGAAGTGGGATAACCCGGATTGGCTTCGAATGGGAGACTGCATGCGGGCGTTGAAGATCGCGACCATCGTCATGGGGATGCTGATCGTGATCGGGACGATGGCATTGATCATCGCGGTCGCCCGCCGGGCCTCGGTGCCGGCGCCCCAAGTGGCGGCGTTGCCAGCGCCGGTTGCTGCAGTGCTGGACGAGCCGGCGGGTACCCGCATCGCGGGGATCGTCGCGGTGCGAGACCGCTTGGCCGTGCAGCTAGCGGGCGGCGGGGTAGACCGGGTGGTGCTGATCGATCCCGCGACCGGCGCGGTTGCCGGGCGGATTTCCCTGGCTCGATAGAATTGCGCCTGCCGCTGCTTGAGGTTGCCGGGGTTCCGGGCTAGAAGCCGGTCACGGCCGATGTCCCGTTCGTCTAGAGGTCCAGGACAGTGCCCTCTCACGGCACCAACAGGGGTTCGAATCCCCTACGGGACGCCAATAAAATCAATTATTTGGAGTTTGCTCGCCGTGTGTCTGACACAAGGGCAGGCTTCATGCGCCCTACGGGGGAGGATGCCTCGGCCGTCGCGCCGCGAGTTCCAGGTCGGAGTGGGGTGGGAACTACGGGGTTGGAGACAAGTGATCGTTCCTTTGGGGCCGAGTACTGACGATATTGGGGATACGACGGCTGCTGTCAGTGCTGCGGATGCTAAGCCCGGTGCCAGGCGGGCGATGCTGGCGTATTGCGAACGCTAACTGCCGACTGCAATGGGACAAGTGCCGAGCACGCCGGCTGAGACATGAAACGGGACACGACGACGGCCCCGGTGGCGAGGAAATCATCTCAGGGATCAGGACGCCGTCCTACCACCCGAGGACTCGCCCACAATGCAAACGCATCACCATGGGACGCGACAACGTCGTCACGGGACGTGAAGACGTTGTTCTAGGCGGGGAGGACATCAGTCAAAGATGCGGGACCGCGGTCCGGGACACGAGGACGCGGTCCGAGGACGTTAGGCCATCGTTGGGCCCCGCATGAGCGCCCGCCCAAGTGGCAAGGACATCGTCCTAGGAAGGGAGGACGCCGTTCGAGTACGTGAGATCGTCGTCTGCGGACGCAAGTCGAGGACGAGGACGAGGACGCGGGGCCGTCGGGCGCCGGTCTGCCCCTCCCCCGTCCCGCGCCAGGCCTTTCCACCAATGACCAGCGTCCAGACCAAGTTTGCAAACTCGGACTTTTCGTTTCGAATGCCAAAATAGTGTGGCGCCCGGTGGGCGATTCTTCACACGCACGTAGCGAAACCAACCAGCATGCCCAAAGCGGCAGGCTCCGGCCGGCCCCAAGGACCGATCGTCCAAAGCGGTGCTCGTCTGAGGACGTCGGACCTGCGCCGAAGTCCGGCTTGCTGGCCGAATCGAATCGTCGAATAGAGCCAGTGACCGGGGTGCCCGCCACTGAATGTGCCGTTGGGTCGGTCGGTGATCCCAGTACGCGCTTATGCCGACATGCTCCGCGCTACGGATAAGTGGACGGCGCCACATGATCCTTCAGGTCCCTGCAACATCCACGGTTGCGGCGGGAGGGTTATTCGCGGCTGGCGCGCATCCATACGCACCAGACCTTAATCTCGGGGCCGTGGCTTCGAATCCCGCCGGGCTCACCAATACCAAGGTGTTGATATACATTGCTGAAACGCCAGTATTTCGCAACTTCCTATCAGCGCATCGTGAAGCCTGACGGGACAGGGAGGTAGAAGACCTCCCATGCTGAACAGTTGCGAGGGCTGGTAGCTGAGCGGGATCGGTGCTCGACCCCGACATGCTCGCCCCTTCCCAATCAGCGGCGACCTCGGCCTGAGCGTGACCAAGCGACAT
>Ga0073928_10007013_pt1 | contig 14856 bp, 15 predicted proteins | sample PaiPotPPA55metaG_FD_76969 | JGI IMG/M metagenome (GOLD analysis project Ga0073928, IMG submission 76969) | Iron sulfur acid spring bacterial and archeal communities from Banff, Canada, to study Microbial Dark Matter (Phase II) - Paint Pots PPA... ... | reverse complement strand
GATGGCCTCTCCGAAAACTTTGTGGCAGGTGGGACGGCCTCGGCGCAGGTCGTCGTTATCGAGCGCCGGAAGGTCGTCGTGAATCAGAGAGTAGGTGTGCAACATTTCAAGGGCAGCGCCCAGTTCTTCGATACCGGGAGGAAGAGAGCCGACGATCATGCGGCCAGCCTCCATGCAGAGGATGGGACGCAAGCGCTTGCCTCCGGCAAAGACGCTGTGGCGCATTGCTTTGTGAATGGAAACGGGGCAGTGTTGCGCTGATGGAAGCAGGCGCTCCAACGCTGCGTCCACCGTGACTCGACCGTGCTCTAGAGTTTCCTCGAGCATGACGGTGAGTATAGCAAGCGCGGAAATGAAGGGATGGTCGGAGCCGAGAGCAAGATCAAAGGCGGCGGACAGGAGTGTCCGCCCCACACGTTCCATCTTGTTCTTTACACTGCCGGGATCATATTCTGGGACTATTCTGTTCGGGTTAGGACATCCCAAGGCACTGTCATGCGAAGAATTACGATGATCTTGGCCGTAGCCGTTCTTGTTCTGACGATCATGGCGGGCCGGCAGATTGGTGCCTGGGAACTGGCCAACATCAACCTGCAAGAGGATATGCGGGACCTGGCATCTCAGGCTGGAGCGCACATTGGGGTTGTTGCGCCGATGACAGATGAGGACCTAAGCCGCGCCATCGTCAGAAAAGCAGGGGACCATGGGATTGAGCTCAAGCCTACCGAGGTAACAGTGCGACGCACAAATACCGGAGAAACATCGAGGCTGTACCTCGCGGCCGATTACACGGTGCCGGTGAATTTGGCGGTCGTTTCTTTTAGGCTTCACTTCACTCCGTCGAGCGACAAGAAGTGAATTGATTAATTACGGTGAGTATAACAAGCGTGGAAATGTGGGGTGGTCTAGGCCAAGAGCAAGATCAAAGGCGTCGGACAAGAGTGTCCGACCCACACGGTCGGGGCGGGCACTCTTGTTTCTTCTTTACGCGGCGACAGTATTCTTTCGCGCCGAACTTGCGAGCGCGGCCCTTGCAATGCTTCTTGTGTCGGACGATGGGCAGCAGTCCGCCGCTCCCGCATTCATCGTGGCGGTCCACATGTCCTCATCAGCCAGGCGATGGTTGCAGACGATCGAAACGTCCGGGAACTCGCGGGACAGCTCCTCCACATCCGCGAGAGAGGACGCTTCCAAATCGAGGATCACAGCACCCGCATGGTGGCTGACTATGCTGCTGCGCAACTCACGTCTCGATCGAGCCGTGTAAATCTCATTGGTCGACTTGGACAAAGAAGCGATTAGATTTTGTGATATTGCGGAGTCACTCTGCAGGAGAACGACATTGAGAGGTTGCATACTTCCCTCTAACTTTCGGCCATCACTTACTTTGTGATGGCAGCTGCTGTAGCCAATTTCACGGGCGCGAACGCGGCCACAGACGTTAATACGGCGTCTTACTTGCGGCCAGACGCTTTCTCAGTAAGAGTGTCGAACGGTTCAGCCTGAAGCTTTCCGTTCTGCTTTAAAAGGATTTCCACTTTGCCTTCGGCTTCCTCTAATTCTTTTCGGCAACTCGCCGAGAGCTGCATGCCCTCTTCAAAAAGAGTCAGAGATTTTTCCAGCGGCACTTCACCCTTCTCCAGTTCCTGCACAACTTTCTCCAACCGCTGGAGGCACTCTTCAAATTTTGGCAAGGAGAACTCCCTTTCAATATTCTACTGTCGTATGGCCGGTGAATATCAGGGAAAAACTGTAGGTCGTCCCTAAGTGGGATCGGGTAGACCACCTAAATTCCGGCGGCGGATTGCGAAACTCCTCCAAGGGCCTCAAGTACATCCACCGCCGAAGAGTACTTGCCCTGAGGGGCGCTGATTTGGGCGCCTTGCACCATCCCCCGGACCGCGATAAGCATTTCGCGGGCGATGGCAATGCCCTCTTCGCGAGCAGCTTCCGGGCTTGGTGCACTGGACATTCGTCGCAAAATGGCGTCCGGGACTGACACTCGCAGCTCATTTTTCATGAATTCGGCATTCCGTGCGCTTACCAGGGGCCAGATGCCAGCGATGACGGGAATCCGGACGTGCTCGATGCGGCGGAGAAACTCTTCCATCAGGCTGAGATCGAATACGGGCTGAGTGACGGCGTATTCGGCTCCTGCTTCGACCTTGTATTCGAAGCGGCGGACTTCCTCATCGAGGTTACTCACCCCGGGATTCGCCCCCACGCCGATGACGAACGATGTGCCGGCTCCGATTGCGTTGCCGCCGATATCCAAGCCACGATTCAGGTTGTGGACAATGTTCACCAGGCCGATAGCGTCTACGTCAAACACTGCCGTGGCATCCGGATAGCTGCCCATTTTCGGGGGATCTCCGGTTATGCAGATCAAGTTGCGCAAGCCGGTTGCGGCGGCTCCCAGCAGATCTGACTGAATGCATAACACGTTGCGATCACGGCATGTGTAATGCATGATCGTTTCGATACCAACCTCTCGCTGGATTAGTAACGAGAGTGCCTGGTTACTCATCCTGGCGGAGGCCCGTGGACTATCCGGGATATTGATTCCGTCGACTCCCACGGATTTCAGAAATCGCGAGCCTTCGACTTCTTTGCGAATGTCCGTACCTTTGGGGGGAACAATCTCCACCATCGTGACGAATTCGCCTGCGGCTAGCTTTGCGCCAAGGGCAGAACGCTGTTCCAGAGGGGCGGCCACAGCCGCAGCTACAGCTACTCCGCCTTTAACGTGGGCACTCGTTGTCTTGGAGCGGGCTTCGCTGGCGCGCAGCGCGGACTTCATAACGCGGATGTGCTCGGGAGTGCTGCCGCAACATCCGCCAATGAGCCGAACGCCCGCATTGACGAACTTCCGGGCATAGCTCGCCATATATTCCGGGGAGCAAAGATAAATATTGCGTCCTTCCACGGAGCGCGGGATTCCGGCGTTGGGTTGGGCGGATAGAGGCAGCGAGGTGGAGGCACGCACGCGCTCCATTGCTTCAAGCATAGCCACCGGACCGACGCTGCAATTGCAGCCAATTACATCGGCTCCCCACTCTTCCAGCCGCGGCGCGAAAGTTTCGGGGGTCGAGCCGTCGAGGCAGTTAGAATCTTCGTCAACTGTGACCTGCGCGATCACTCGAATCTTGGGATCCACGTCGCGGGCTGCCAGAATCGCCTGATGGAGTTCTTCGACGTATCCGAAGGTCTCCATTATCAGAACATCGACGCCGCCCTCCACGAGAGCTTCAATTTGCTGCCGGAAAGCGGTGCGAGCTTCGGCGAAAGAAGTCTTACCAAGAGGTTCGATGCGAATGCCAAGCGGCCCCACTGCTCCCGCTACTAATACGTCAAAGCTTTTCGCAGCTTCCCGTGCGAGATGTGCGCCCGCCAGATTAATCTCTCGCACACGATTGGCCAGACCATGCCGTTCCAGGCGAAATGTGTTTCCGCCAAAAGTGTTGGTTTCTATCAGTTCAGCGCCCGCTTGCAAGTACTCGTGGTGAATCCCGCGAATTAGCTCAGGTTGGGACAGGTTGAGTTCGTCATAACAGCGATTAATGAAGACACCTTTGGAGTACAGAAGAGTGCCCATGGCGCCGTCGCAGAGAACCGGCGACTTTTTGAGACGCTCCAGTAGATCAACAGCCATGTATCGAGAATACAAGATGATCGCTGGGTTTGCACACTGGGAGCGGGTTCCGAAATGTGTCAAAAGGCTCTGTTATAATCCGCTTCTTTGCATCCAACTCACCAGCGCTCGTGCCTTTTGGAGTTCCCGGGTTGAAAAAAACCTTCGGCAGGATTTTTTGGTTATTGGTGGGATGTGTATCCATAATCTCTTGTGGCAGCAGTAGCCCATCAACCACCACGACCACAGGCCCTAGCGGACTGCCATTTCGGGCGTTTGTTTCCAATCCATTATCCCCAACCGTTGGCGCCGCCCAGCCGGTCCTCAATATCATTAATGCGACTACGGATGTGGAGTCGGCGTCGGTGGTGAATTTGTCGGGAGCCGTTTCGAACGCGGGCATGATGGTCCTGTCACCAAACCGGGGCTTCACGCTGGTGCTAAATCCCACCGGTACTTCGGTAGCGGTAGTGAATAACTCGGCTGAAACTGTAAATTCCACGGTCACTTTGCCAGGTCCCACTCAGAGCATGTTTGTTTGGATCGACAATGGGACTGGCTATGCCGCCGTGCCGACTGCACCGGTGAGTGCAGCCCAAGGGCCAACGCCGGGTGCGGTGGTGGTGATAAATCTGGCAAACTCGAGTACGCTGGCCACGATTCCGGTTCCAGGCGCCCGATACGTCGTTGAGAGCCATGACGGGAGCAGAGTTCTCGCTTTTGGCAATAATCCGCAAGCCGTGACCGTAATTTCAACCAGCCAGATTGGAACCACAACCGACCCGCGGACCGTGCTGTTGAACACCAGCTTTGATCATCCGGTAGGGGCTGTATTCAGCAGCGATGACACTATCGCTTACGTTCTTAACTGCGGGCCAGAATGCGGTGGGTCCGCGGCGAGCGTGGCCGTCCTCGATATGACCCAGAGCCCGCCACAAATTCTCACTACGGTTGCGGTTCCTGCGGCGACGTATGGGATTTTGAACGGTTCGACGCTGTACGTAGCGGGAACTTCGTCGACTGGTGGGAGCCTTTCCCTGATCAGTGTGGCTTCAAATACGGTTACGAATACTAGCGCAATCGCAATCAGCGATGGATATCACAATCGGATGGCGGTCGCCTCGAATGGAAGGTTATATATCGGTGCCCGAACCTGTAGCGGCGGATGTCTCTCCATCTTCAATATCGCGACCGGTACCGTTGACATACCGAAGATCACCGGCGATGTGACCGGCATTCAGCCTATTACCGGGCGGAACGTTGTTTACGTTTGTCAGAATGGCGCGTTAAATATTTACAACACGGCAAACGATTTGCTGCAGACCACACCCACGATAGATATTGTTGGCCAGGCTATGGACGTGGAGCTGGTGGACTCTCCGTAGGGTTCACGACTTCGCATTTATCGGAGTTCGGTTCCGTTTTCTGAACAGGTTTCCACGGAACTGCTGGTCTTGACAATTGCGGTTTCGTCGGAACAAAAAACCCTCGTTCCGGTTTGATTTCGGGTCAGGGGAGAAGCGAGCACCTGATATTTGGTGATCGGCATTCCAGACGCACCGTCGGAACATGCCCTCAAGTAAAAACTGTAGCCGTCTTTTTGACCATCCACCAACCGGTCATCGATGTCTTCACCATTAAGGTCCGAGAGCGAGCAAGTATAGCCGGCATCGCGGTGCGATGCGGCGTAGCGGGCTTCCGCGGAAGTGATAACCCGAATTGAACCGACAGCTGAAGATTCATTGGCGGCAATCCGCGCGCGCAAAAGGTTGGGAATTGCGATAGCGGCAACTATCAAGATCACGGGAATGAAAGCGAGGCCCATGTAACCCAAGATCAGCCCCGCTAAGGCTATTCCATTTCCGGTTATACGTCCGGCGCTCTTCCGTATATTGGACCTGGCAATATGCCCGAGCACGATGGCTGCAAGGGCCGCTGGAAAAAAGAAAGAAAAGATGCCGGATATGAGACTTCCGATCGCCATCCCACTGGTTGCCGGAGGAGTTGTACCAGCGGTTGGCGTTATGGGAACTGCTTCTCCGCAGCTCCCGCAAAACTGGCTGTTTTCCAGCAACGGCTGTCCGCACCTGTTACAAAGCATCAAACCTCCTCATGCCCCCGGCTGCACAGATCGGCCGCTCGTGGCGATGGACCACAACCTACGCCGGATGGCTTTCTTCGTCAATCCGTGGCACGATTCCAATTGCCGGAAGGTTTAAACTCTGATAACTTTGCGCCCGTCCTTCGCGGAACTCTCGCGGAGTTGAATCAAGTTCGGATTGGAGACCTTTTATGGCATTTTGCAGCGCATGTGGAGCCCAGATTCCAGATGGCTCGACCGTCTGCCCCGCTTGCAACCGTTCAACTACTGCAGTCCCGAACGCCGCTCCGGCGGCTAGTAGCGGAGGCTTGGCTGACAATGTGGCCGGAATGCTTGCCTATGTCACGATCATTCCTCCCATCATTTTTCTCGTGACTCCGCCATATAACAAGAGCCGCTTTGTCCGGTTCCACTCGTTCCAGTCGATTTTCTTCATCATCGCCTGGATTGTCCTCTGGACGGCATTGCATTTTCTCGTGGTGATCCCAGTTTTCGGATGGCTGACTGTTTTTTTGTGGCCGTTAGTCGGCCTCGCGGGAATGATCATTTGGGTTGTTTTGTTACTTAAAGCGAATCAGGGCCAGATGTACAAATTGCCAGTCATCGGTGATCTGGCGGAAAAGCAGGCTGCCGCTTTTTAAGCGCGGAAATTTTCAACTTCAAAATAAATCTGCGATTCCGGGCTGGCGGGGGAATCTACTCTCCGTAATCGTCCGACAGACCCGCGACCGATGCCCTTCCTATTAGTTTTGGGTTCTTCACATTTTCAGGTAGTCTGCATACTTGAATCTGGACTCAAAAACTCGAAGGGATGTGGCTTGAAGGTCAAAGTTTTTTATCACGACAAGTGTTTTGATGGGGCATCCTCAGCTGCTCTTTTCTCGCGCTTCTATCGCGAACGGATCCGCGACGAAGCCGAATTTGTCTTTTGCGGGTTGCTGCACCGGGCTGGATCGCTCTTCGATAACGTCGTCTTTGACGGCGACGAAAACGCCATAGTGGACTTCAAATATTCCAGTTCACCTAAACTTACCTGGTGGTTTGATCATCATCAGAGCGCGTTCTTAAGTCCTGCGGACGCAGCGCATTTTGAGCAGGATCAGAGCAACAAGAAATTCTACGATCCTGATTTCAAGTCGTGCACCAGCTTTATTGCGATGATCGCCGAGCAACGCTTCGGATTCGATCCATCCGCTGTCGCGGAATTGGTTCACTGGACCGATATTATTGACGGCGCAATGTATTCAGACGCATGGACGGCTGTCGAAATGAAGGCCCCAGCCATGAAGCTCACGATGGCGATCGAGTCATCTAAAGATCCAGCGTTTATTCCACGCCTAATCCCTCTCATCGCGACCAAACCCCTTGCGGAGGTTCTGGAGGAACCTTTTGTTGCTTCACTCTTGCCGCCACTGCTGAGCCGGCACGAGCAGTCGATAGAAATTCTCAGGAAGCGCATTGAAGTCAAAAATGGAACGCTCTTTTTCGATGTGACCGATCTGGACCTGGAAGGTTATAACAAGTTTGTTCCGTATTATTTGAGTCCGGAATCCATTTACAGCGTGGGTTTGAGCAAGAGCAGTTTTCGTGTGAAGGTTTCGGTGGGCTCCAATCCCTGGGCTCCGGTTGAGCCTACGGTTAATCTTGCCAAAATCTGCGAGCGTTACGGAGGCGGAGGGCATGCTCGCGTAGGGGCGATTTCCTTTGACGTCAACCAACACGATCTCGCACGGAAAGCAGCGGCGGAAATTGTGGACGAGCTGCGCGCCAGCGTCGGCGTCTCCTAGCCAGGACCGGTGAATGCGAATCCCGTGAGTAACCCCGATTCCATTATTCTCCGCACTGAAAACTTGACACGGGCTGCCAATGGTAAGGTGTTGGTCGACGATGTCACGTTCGATCTTCGGGCGAGTGAAGTACTGGCGATTGTCGGTCCTAGTGGTTCGGGAAAGAGTTCGTTGTTGCGGCTATTGAACCGTCTCGATGAACCCGGCAGCGGCACTGTTTATCTTGAAGGAACTGATTATCGCCAGATTGATCCGCGCGTCCTACGCAGGAAACTTGGCCTCGTGACTCAGCGTCCTTACTTGTTTCCCGGCACGGTCGGGCAGAATCTGAAATTCGGACCTGCGCAACATGGAGAAGTTCTTTCCCAGGAATCTACCGATGACCTGCTTGCTAAGGTAGGCTTGCGAGGATATTCGACCCGAAATGTCGCCAACCTTTCGGGAGGAGAAGCACAACGAGTTGCCGTGGCGAGAACTCTTGCCAACTCTCCGTTAATACTATTGCTCGACGAACCGACCTCGTCTTTGGATGAAGCATCCAAGTTCGAGATCGAAGCGTTGCTGCGAAATATCGTGCTCGGTCAGCGGCTCACATGTGTGATTGTGACTCACGACAAAGCCCAAGCTGCCCGGTTAGCTGAGTGCGCGCTCGTGCTCGAATCGGGACGTGTTGTGCGTATGGGCGCCACTAGTGAGGTGCTTCATGCTTAAACATCTCTTCACCAATCCACTTCACTTGGTGTTGGTGCAAGCGGGATTCGCAGCAGCGGCTGCGATGATTGTCGTGCTTCTTGCCCGCAAACGCGGAATACACCTTGAGAGCGAAACGCTGATTGCTATGATTCGCGGGCTCATTCAAATCATCGCGGTCGGGTCCATTTTGATCCTGTTGCTTCGAGGCCCGCGTTGGACGGGAGGCTTGTTATTGGCGGTTATGATTGTTGCCGCGGGAGCCACGTCCGCCAGACGCGCTAAAGGCATTCCCGGCGCCTTCACGGTTTCCACCTGGGCAATTGCATTCGGAGCCGGCTCTGTCATTGCCGTTATGACTTGGCTGGGAGTGATTGATAGCGCCATCACTTCTCTTGTGCCGGTGGGCAGCATGTTGATTGCAAATGCGATGAACACCAATGGACTCGCACTGAATCGCCTTCGCGGGGACGTGCTCGCTCACAGCGGAGAGATCGAAGCGGCATTGGCCTTGGGAGCGGAAACTAAAGTCAGTGTTTCTCCGTATATTCAGGCAGCGTTCGAATCGAGTTTGATTCCTGCTATCGATTCGGTACGCTCTCTCGGAATCGTCTGGATTCCTGGGCTAATGGCAGGTATGCTGCTCTCCGGCGTTCGGCCGTTGTATGCGGCGATTTATCAGTTTGTCGTATTAGCTATGATCCTTGCTGCATCTGGTTTGACGTCGCTCGTTAGTACGCTGTTCATTCGTGCGCGGATTTTTACATCTGCGGAACAATTGATTCTGCAACCTGGGAGATAATTACGAGCATGAGAAGTATGGTTCACCCCGGCATTTCTGCCGTCCATTGTGAGCAGCCTCCGCATATCAGGGTATTGCGCGCTGTAGCTTCGCTGGAATTGATCAAGGGGCTTATCGTCCTGGCAGGTGGGTTTGGCATTCTCATGCTTACTCACAAGGACCCGGGGGATGTAGCTGATTGGTGCCTTACGGTTCTGCACATCAGTCCGGACCACCATTTTGCGCAGGTCTTCCTCGACTGGGCGGACACCTTAACTGACACGAAGTTGTGGGTAGTCGCGGGCGTGGCGGCCGTTTACTCGACCCTGCGCTTCATTGAAGCGTATGGCTTGTGGAAGGCGAGGGCTTGGGCGGAATGGATTGCCTTAGTCTCGGGAACGATATATTTGCCATTCGAGATATATAAGGTGATGCAAACTCGAAGCTTGTTTCATATCAGTGTGCTCGCCGTGAACCTCGCGGTTGTACTCTATATGGCGTATGTGTTGCTGGACGCTCGAGCGACGAAGGCAAGACTCCAGACATGACTTCGGGCAGGTATTTTAGTCGGACACGTTGGCACTCGACGGTGAGAATAGCGTTTCAGATTTCAAAGATCGACCGCCTTGCGGGTTCTGAACTCCGAATGCGTTTTTGAATTCTCACCCAGGGCGTGAAGGAGACGATCGACAATTTCTGCCACCGTCTCGATATCGCTTTCCTTCTGGGCTCGGGCACACAACTCATGAAAGCTCTCTGGGGTTTCTGACTGCATGCAATTCCGTCCTCCTGCCACAGTTTTAGATTGTCACGATTCGTGCCTAACCGAAAGCCTTATCTACCTTAGTTCCCTAAACTCATTCCCAAAAAGTCACCACTGCCCAAAACGGTAATTATGGGGGATAAATGAGCCGGTTGTTTCAAAAAGAACAGTTTTGTGCGATGAAGGTTCCAGCGGTTTCCAGAGGCGCGATCTGTTGCGCTACGCCATAGTTCCATATTTACAACATGCTAAACTGCCTTTTGCCGCTATCTTTCGCCTGACTCCGGGGATTCTTGCTCAATGCCTGTACTGCGCGTCACAATTCTGTGGCATCAGCATCAGCCGTTCTATAAGGACCTGGTTACCGGAGAATATCGCCTGCCATGGGTGCGTCTGCATGCGTTGAAAGACTATTACGGGATGGTCAAACTGCTGGATGAGTTCCCGAACGGGTCCATCTTGTCGGCGGTGTAGCGCTGAATATTCGACTCGACGTGAGATTTGTAGGTCGCACCTTTGGCGATGCCCGCAATAAATCCTCCCCAAATGCCGGAACTGGCGTGGGGATGAAGTGGATGCGACCGCGGCTTCCATCCCTTGAAGCTGCCGATTACAGAGACTCTTTGGTGTTCGGCGCCCAGACGCCAAACGAAACTCCAGTTTCGTCGCCAATTCTCGTGAGGTGAGCGCCCAAACTCTTGTAGGCGCGAAACTGGCGGCCCTCATTGAAAAGATAGAAGTTCTGATCGGTGAGCAGGCCTGGCCGGGACGGCGGACTTGAAGTTCCGGATAAAACTGTCTTGATCATTTTGGCTGATCGCCGCTATATCGACTCGGACAATTGAAATATCCAAAAATCAGATTATTAGGATGCAAAGCTTTAGCGTATCGGAGAGTCCGCAATTATGAGATTCTGCGGTCGTTAGCAATTGAAAATTTAACGGGACTAGATTTTTTTGCGGGCCCGAGTTGCGACCCTGGAAACGCCAAGTAAAGCGAGAAGTTCACTACCTAACAGCAAAAGGCTGGAAGGCTCTGGTACATGGGCGGGACTGGAATAGTTGGTCCCACTAGCAGTCGTGTAGCTTGCGCCTGGCGTCAAAGAGTCGATAAAAACTTGCGCCGAAGGGTCAATGGATGACGATACAGTGAGTTCATTCAGGCCTGCCGCGCTTGTGACTAGGTTCAGTTGACCTTGAATTGGAATCGTCGCACCAACATTCGTCAACACGGTTAAGGTCTGCGATTGTTTAAAAGCTGAATTACAGACCTGGTCTGACAATTGTGCGCTGAATATGCTTCCAGTCATTGATGCCACGGCGCTTACACTCGCTTGGCCTGAATCCGAGCAAGTCAAGTTGAGGTCCGCAGAAAGGAGGAAAGCGAGCTCCACAGGTTCTCCCGCAGCCAGGGTATTGGAGGTTACAGTTAGTTCATCCACCCATGTGCCATCAAACTCAGCGCTTCCTGCCGCATTAGTCAGTTGTACTCCAGGTGGGAAAAGCGAGGAAGACTCGGAGGAGGTCGCTCCGAGAGCCCCGGTGATGGAGCCAAACTGAACTTCCCCTGACGCCGACGCTGCGGCACCGGAACTTATGCCGAACTGGTTGATCGCAAGGGCGGCATTAAGAGGAACCACCGTGACTGCGCTCGTAGAATTGGTGACCAAGAATTGTTGACAATCGCATTGATTGCCGATAGCAGCCCCCGCTGCCGCAGAAACCGTAATTCCATCCGCAAAGGCCACAGGTTGGGATACCAAGAATCCGATAGCCAGAACAGAGCTGCAAACCGCCCACTTACAGCTTCGTTGTAAGAGCACTTAGGCCTCCTGACCGATCAATCAACGCGGTAACCCCTCGTGTATATTTCATCACGGACCGTCTGTCAACAAGGTTTGCATATAACTAAGCCTAATGAATTAGCCACATGAGCAACTAACACACCTAAAGACAGCCGTCCCCGTCTCTCCGGTTAGAACATACCCAGGAGCGACAGCCCCATAATCTCGATGTTAGACTGCATGGTGCCGCTCTTCTCATTACCTCACCTTAGGATTACTGCCTAGATGCCTGTACTGCGCGTCACTATTTTGTGGCATCAGCATCAGCCGTTCTATAAGGACCTGGTTACCGGAGAATATCGCCTGCCATGGGTGCGTCTGCATGCGTTGAAAGACTATTACGGGATGGTCAAACTGCTGGATGAGTTCCCGCACGTCCACCAGACTTTCAATCTCGTGCCGTCGTTGATTGCGCAGATTCAGGATTACGTGGCGGGAACGGCGGAGGATCCGTTTCTGAGTGTGGCGGCAAAATCGGCCAAGGAACTTAGTCCAGAAGAGAGACGTTTCGCGCTGAAATATCTCTTCCAGGCCAATCAGGCACACTTGATTGCCCGCTATCCTCGATACCAGGAACTTTGGGAGACGCTTCAGAGTGCAAACTCCGCTCCCGAACGGGCCGACAAATACTTTCAGCCCCAGGACATCACTGATCTGCAAGTGCTTTCGCAGATTGCCTGGTTTGATGAGTTCTTTCTGGAAGACCCGGATATAGCAGCTCTTGTCGCCAAAGGGAAAAACTATTCGTTGGACGACCAAAGTTATGTAATCGGTCGAGAGCGGGAGTTGATCGGCCGAGTGCTTCCGGCACATGCGGCGGCGGCGCAAAAAGGGCAGGTCGAGATTTCTACATCGCCTTTTTATCATCCCATTCTGCCGTTGCTTTGCGACACAAACATCGGCGCGGTCTCAGCAACTGGATTGCCGCTTCCCCAAAATCGTTTTCGTTATCCCGAAGATGCCCGAGAACAAATCCAGAGGGGTTTGAACCTGCATCAAGAAGTCTTCGGAATTCGTCCCCAGGGAGTGTGGCCGTCCGAGGGCAGCGTTTCGGAGGAGGCGCTCAAAATAGCTTCCAGCCTGGGAGTGAAGTGGATGGCGACCGACGAGGAAGTTCTGGGCCGCACCCTAGGAATTTCATTTTCTCGCGACGGAGCTGGGCGATTGTCGCCGGATGCAGCCGCGAAGCTCTACACCATGTACCGCTATGAGAGTAGCCAAACTGAAATGCACCTGATCTTCCGCGATCACACGATTTCGGATCTTATCGGCTTTGTGTATTCCGGAATGCCACCGCAGGACGCGGCGAATCACCTCGTAACCAGCATTCAACAGGCAGCACAACCCGTCCTGGACAGTGGACGTGATGCTCTAGTTTCAATCATCCTGGACGGGGAGAACGCGTGGGAATATTATCCCCGCTCCGGCAGGGAGTTTCTTCGCCGCTTCTATGACCGGCTTGAAAAAGACCCCGGAATTGAGGCGGTCACCGTATCTGAAGCAATCCAGCAGCACAAAGATGTCGCTGAACTGCACTCGCTGGTTCCCGGATCATGGATTCGCGCAAACTTCAATGTTTGGATTGGTGCCCGCGAAGACAACCGGGCCTGGGACTATCTTTATCACGCCCGCAATTTCTATTCGCAAGTCTCCCCGCACTGCAGCCCGGAACAACGAAAACTGGCATTCGAGGAATTACTCATCGCCGAAGGCAGCGATTGGAACTGGTGGTACGGCCCGGAGCATTCTTCGGCAAATGACCGCGAGTTTGATGAGCTTTACCGCAAGCATCTTTCCAATGTTTATCAGGCGTTGGGAGCGGTCCCGCCAGATTATCTTGCGCAATCAATTAATCGCGGCGGAGCTAATCCACTTTTTACTCCGCAAAGTGCCCATATTCATCCGCGGATCACCGGGGATTCGGTGCGCTATTTCGAGTGGATGGGAGCAGCGGTTTACACTCCCGATCGCCGAGCCGGTGCCATGCACGGCAAGCAATATCTGCTGGATTCAATTCATGCGGGGATAGATGAGTCTTTCCTTTATGGGCGGCTCGATTTCACCGACAAAGTTCCTGAGAGTGATTTTGAAATGGTCGTTAACGTAGAATCCCGGGCCGATGGTGAACAGAATCCGCGGCGCTCGGTCAGGCTTGACGCAAGGGCAGAGGCCGGTCAAATACAATCGTGGAACTTGTGCGTTCCTGAAACGAAGGAGCCGATTGCAACTTCGAATGAACGTCGGAACGACATACGAGTTGCGCTCGGTCGTAGCTGGGAGTTCAGGTTGCCGCTCGTATTTTTGTCCGCGCAACCTGCAACGTCCAATCGCACAACGACTACTGGTTCCGCCAATAAACTTCGTCTAAGGTGCAGTCTGTGGCAGAATCGGCTTCCGGCAGACGCGCTCCCGGAAGAGGGATGGATGGAGCTTCAGTTGGAAGCTGAAGATGAGTGGGTATCGCACTGAGCGGCGTCTACCGATTGAATGGAAGGGTCAAGATGATCTTAGTGCTCCGCTGATATAATCGCTGGTTCCAGCGACTCAATACTTAAATCAGAAAACTTTCGGAATTGCGCGGGAAAGTTCTGTCGAGAGATCATCCGGCCAAAAATCGCACCAGCAGAGAGGAATTTTCATGAGCAATATTATCGACATACATGCGCGAGAAGTGCTTGATTCTCGCGGCAATCCTACAGTGGAAGCCGAAGTAATTCTCGGTGATGGAACACAGGGGCGAGCAATCGTTCCCAGTGGCGCTTCTACCGGAGAGCATGAAGCTGTCGAATTGCGCGATGAAGACAAGAAGCGCTTCCTCGGCAAAGGCGTGCTCAGCGCGGTAGAAAACGTGAATGGCGAAATTGCGGAAGCCCTGGCCGGTTTCGATGCCGCCGACCAGCGCACTGTAGATCAAAAGATGATTGAGCTCGACGGCACTCACAATAAGGGGCGCCTTGGAGCTAACGCAATTTTGGCGGTGTCCATGGCGACCGCCCGGGCATCGGCTGTCTATTTCCAGCTTCCGCTATATCGATATCTAGGAGGCGCGGGCGCCAACACTTTGCCGACACCCATGATGAATATCCTCAACGGAGGCGCTCACGCCGATAACAACGTCGATTTCCAGGAATTCATGGTGATGCCGGTGGGAGCCGAATCGTTTTCTGAGGCGTTGCGGTGGGGTGTCGAGGTTTTTCATACGCTGAAGGGCGTACTGAAAAAGCGTGGATACAATACGGCTGTCGGCGATGAAGGTGGAT
>Ga0073928_10007012_pt1 | contig 14858 bp, 9 predicted proteins | sample PaiPotPPA55metaG_FD_76969 | JGI IMG/M metagenome (GOLD analysis project Ga0073928, IMG submission 76969) | Iron sulfur acid spring bacterial and archeal communities from Banff, Canada, to study Microbial Dark Matter (Phase II) - Paint Pots PPA... ... | reverse complement strand
TACGGCAAGGGTGGAAAGCTCGCCACCTACACCATCTCAGTCACCAACACGGCGATCACCCCCACGCTGGCAAGCGAGAACATCTATTTCGCCGGTAAGCTGATCAGCGCGGAGGGCAACGCCGTGGCCGCCGACAGGCTCGGTTCAGTGCGTTACTCCTCCACCGGCAAACACAGCTACTTCCCCTACGGCGTGGAATATACCGGAACCACCAACGACACAGAGAAGTACGCTACCTACACCCGCGACAGCGTGACTGGGCTGGACTACGCGATGAACCGCTACTACAGCAGCATTTGGGCCCGGTTCCTCTCGCCAGACGCGTACCGAAACTCGTTCGACCTCAAGAATCCGACTACGTTGAACCGGTACAGCTACTCGATCGATGATCCGATCAACCGGAACGATCCGTCGGGGTACTGTTCGGGCGACTCAAGCGACGATAACGGGGACAATTCCGACAGTGGGGCTGACGACGGCACGAGTACGGACGGCGGTTCCGACAATGGTGACGACGGAGCTAACACCGGCTCGGAGAGCGACAACGGAAACGGAGACACGGGGGTCGGATTTGACTTTGGTGACCCGAGCGCCATCACCGTTATTCGGCCGGAGGTGGCCCGGCCACACCAGCACGGTGGCAATCGCGCTCCAGGCTCCCGCGGCCCGGTCAGGGCGATGGATGATTCTTGCAAGCAAAATCCCCCTACCTCTCAAAAGCCCTCGGGGACCCCGCCAGCCAGTAACCCGGTAACGTCATTCCTCAACTTTCTAATGCAGTGCCCGGTTACATCCAGCGGCGTGCGCAGCGATTTGACCGGGGGCGCAATCTTGGGGGCCCTGTCCGGCGCAGCCGGCGGCGCCGCGGGTGCCACCATCGGGGCGGTCATGGGGGCCACCGTCGCCGTGAGTAACGACGCTAACAGGGCCATGGTCTGTGCGCTCATAGGAGCGCAGAAGCCATGAGCGCCCTCCGTCGTCTGCAAACCGCATACTCCCGCGCGTGGAGCACGGATGCTCCTTTCCGCGTCAGATTCGGCTGGTTCCTCCTACTGCCGGGCGCCGGGTATTACGCTTGGGGCGTCGCCCTTGCGAACGGGCCCCTCGTCTGGAGGTTGAGCCCCGGCCCGAGCCTGCTTTTCGTCTTCTTTTTCAGCCTCTTCGTTCACCTATTGAGCAAGCAGAACCGGCTCGTCAAGCTCGCCAAGTTCGTCGATAGATTTCTCGGTGGGGCGCAAAAGCCCCCGGGCGGCACGTGAGCCTCCAGGGGGATCTTCCGCCAATGATTCGCACCCTCATCCTCGCCGTCCTCGCGGGCCTGGCAGGCTGTGGCGGGCCGGACGACCGCAGCCTCCGCCAGGAACTCCGAAGGCACTCCGCCGAAAGCGGCCTCGCCCTGATCCAAGATAGGGGCGACCACTCCCCTTCGATTCCGGAAACAGGTACTTCGAGCTCAATTACCGCGAGCCCGTTACAACTGTTGTGGGCCGGGATGGCCGGGCGGTGGCTTGGTGCGTCGGGCCCCAGATCCCCAGCATCATCGGCGAGAAGGACGCCGATCCGGCGCGCCTCGCGAGCGCCATACTGGCAATGGCTGGCAATTTGGTGGTGCAAGCCATCGACGGGACGACCATAATCGAACGGCGCATCCGGACGGATTCCCTGCCTATAGCGCTGAACGCGCAAGCACGGCTCCTGGCTTTTGCAGGGAACCCGGAGGGCAGCGAGCCGCAGCCCAGCATCTACCGGCGGTCGTTCGATTTTTCGGCGGGTGGCTCCGTGGATGAGGCATTGTCGATCTATGCGGACTGGTCGCCGGACGGAAAGGAGTTGGCCTACCAGAAAGATAACGAGATCCGCGTCTTTAGCATGGCGACCCGGACCTCCAGGGCCATCGCCGCAGGCCACTACCCAAATTGGAGTCCGGACGGCGCGTCGATTGCCTTCCAAGCCCTCGACAACCACGTCTCGTTAGTGAGCCCCGGCGGCACGCCCCTGCACTGGCCCTTAGAGGGCCGGCTCACCAAGGGGCCGGTGCACTGGTCGCCCAAAGGCCAATTTGTCTCGTTCTCCGAACCCAGCGACGACCATTTCCTGACTATCGGCGCGTACAAGCGGCTTCTTGTGTGCCGCGCGGCCGACGGAGCGTGTGTCAGCGTCCGATACATCGGGTTCGGGTTCACGAGCGAGTACGAGTACCACTGGATCGAGAATTACCGCCAATTCTGTCGAACCTGCCGCCGCGGCGATTATTTCGAGTGACGGCAGCCGCCGGCAAGCTGATGAGCGCAGGAGATAAAAGCCGTGGCCACCGACAATCACCTACTTGCCCTGCGCGTGCTCGCCGTGGCCAAAAAGTCCTTCCAGTCCGGCCGTACCTGCCGCCGGGCCCCCGGCCCGTTCACAAGCCACCCATCCCCCGGATGAGCCGCAAAACTAACGCCAACAGGCCGCTATACCAAACTTGCCCATCGCCGCTGTGGTAAAACTACTCCAGGGTGAGTGAGAGACCGACGGACCCCAAAGCGGCCCCAACGTCCGCCCTATCCGTTCTTTGACAAGGGCTCTATGATACCCGCGGCGCGACAGTCAACTTGCGCAAAATTGGGTTCGTTCCGTCAAATTTGAAGTGGCTGGTGGTGCCTAGACGGCGAGAGAACTCCGCCTTGGCAGTGGTACGCGCCAACTCCAAAGTCTTCTCCTGCTTCAGACTGCTACCAGCCAGGATCGTCGCGATGAGGATCACGACAGAAAGAACGGGCTGATTGCGAAGCCATTTTTCCATCCGCTCCACGCGCGTCTCGCCTTTTGGTCTTGTACTTTGCATTTGGCACTCACCTCTCGGCCAATTGTACCCGAGAGCATTGGGAGTATGCGGCCAATCGTCTCGAAACGCGCCGCTGTCGCGCCAACGGCGGAAGACCAGTACGTTGAACATTTCGGGCCATCGGTGCACCGCCATCGCCGGTGACCCGGAAAGGCGGTCGGCGTGCCTTCGTATTGCTCCCGGACGAAAGCGGCCATTTCAGCCACACGGATTTCGTTTTGTATAGCCGGTTATATGGCGGGCGGCGACGGCTGGGGCGACCTCTGCGCGGGATGGCGCTTCCCGTTGCGCGAAAAATACAAGATACCAGCGGTTCACACGCACGAGATTATTGTCTTCGTCGAGTAGCGCCCGCGGCTTCACGACCGAACCAGCCCGGTTTTTGGATCACCACAATCCGCCGCATATAACCACCCCCAAATCAGCAACTTCCAAATTCCGTACCCACCCCGCGCGCCTCCTCCGCAGTAACATTACATCGAAGACAAAACCAATGGCTACCGAACGTCAAATCGAGGCCAACCGCCTCAATGCATCATCATCCACCGGCCCCCGCACCCCCGAAGGCAAGGCCGCTTCCTCCATGAACGCGCTCAAGTCCGGCCTCGACGCCGAATCCCAGTTCGTCAACGGCGAGGACCCCGTCGATTTCATGGACCTGCAAGAGGAATACACCGCCCGCTTCCAGCCCGTCACCCCTGAAGAGCGCTTCCATCTCGACACCATGCTCCGCAGCGAGTGGGTCCTCCGTCGTCTCCACCGCCCCGAAGCCCATCTCTGGGAATATTACACCGTGCAAGCCAGCCGCACCGACGGCGTGCCCCTCGGTGAGGCCCTGGCCAACAACAGCACCGTCTTCATGCGCCTGCAACGCCGCGTCACTCTCAACGAACGCATCTACAAGGAGGCCAAAGCCGAGCTCCAGCGCCTCCAGGCCGTCCGCCAAGCCGCCGATACCCGCCCCCAACTTCAACAAAACACGACCCAAAGCCCGAAATTGGGTTCGTTCCTCAAATTTCCATCAGAAGCTCCCGCCGAGCCCGCCGGCGGCGACGCCCCCGCACCGAACCGAGGGCGTCAGCGACCGGTCTGAGGCATCCCCAACCGGCCCGCCCCCCCAAGAAACCGTGACTGAAGACCGTGACTGAGACAACCATGCTCGCAAAATGCGGCAATAATTGGCTTTGCTCCTTCCGAATTTCGTTGCGGCAGAATTCGAGTGCCCCCACCGACCTTTTCGCCACCTGTTCGCCGAAAATCCGACAAATTCCGACACTTTCCGACACTTTTCTCGATTTTTCGCCTGGCCGATCGCCACGGCACATAAAGAAATGATTAAAACTTGGCTTTGCTCCCTCGAAAAAGATGCCGCCAATGGGCTGGTGCGGCAGGCGCTTTCGCCTGCCAAAGGCGAGCGCAGCGCGCCCATCTCACCACCACTGGGCGGCCGCATGCCGTCCACCCCGTTTTGCCCCGTCCAAGATTGGCTTTGCTCCCTCCCAAATTGGCTTTGCTCCGTCCACAACTCCTTTATTCCCAATAAAAATTGGCTTTGCTCCGCGAAAAAAAAGCGCACGCAGCAACCAGCACCCGCCATTCAGGATTTGACATCCAGGGCAGCACATCACTTATGCTGGCCCTCTACCCATGGAATCTTATTAGTGCTATACGCCATCACCATCTTCCTCTCGGCCTTTCTGCTCTTTCAGATCCAACCGATCATTGCCAAGATGATCCTGCCGTGGTTCGGCGGAGCGGCGGGCGTCTGGAGCGTCTGCCTGCTGTTCTTCCAATTGGCGCTGCTCCTGGGCTATGCCTACGCACACGGGCTGCACCAGCGGTTGAGCGCCGGGAAGCAGGCGGTGGTCCACACCGTGCTCTTAGCTGTCAGCCTGGCATGCCTGCCGGTGGTGCTCGATCCGCGCTGGAAGCCGGCCAATGCGGACAATCCGTCGTTTCGCATCCTGGGGCTGCTGGCGGCGACCATCGGGCTTCCGTATTTCCTGCTCTCCACCACCAGCCCCCTGGTGCAAGCCTGGTACGCGCGCACGCACGCCGGCGGCTTGCCGTATCGCTTATATGCACTGTCGAACCTGGGGTCCGTGCTGGCGCTGCTGAGTTATCCGCTTTTGGTTGAGCCGAACCTGTCGACCAAGTGGCAGGCGTGGATCTGGTCGGCCGCGTACGTCGCTTTTGTAGTGGTGTGCGGCGTAGCGGCTTGGGCCGCACGCAGAGGCGTCTCCGCGGCGACGGCGACGATCGAGGCAACCGAGCCGCCGCCGGCGTGGCCAACGCGCGCGTTGTGGCTTAGCCTGGCCGCCTGTGCTTCCGTCCTGCTGCTTTCGGTTACCACGTTCCTGACCCAGGACGTAGCTGCGGTTCCGTTTCTGTGGATTCTGCCCCTCAGCGTTTATTTGCTGAGCTTCATCCTGTGCTTCGATGCCCCGCGGCTTTACTGGCGCAATGGATACGGGCCGCTGATGGCCATCGCGCTTGCCGGCATGGCGTACCTGGCCTGGCCCTCGGGCGAGAAAATGCGCATCGTCCCCACCATTGCGGTGTTCAGCGCCGGGCTGTTTGCGTGCTGTATGGTGTGCCACGGAGAACTCGCGCGCCGCAAACCACACCCTCAGTACCTCACCGGCTTTTATCTCATGATCGCACTGGGAGGCGCATGCGGCGGGCTGTTCGTGGGATTGCTCGCGCCGCACATATTCAATGCTTACTACGAACTGCCGATCGGGTTGGGCCTGTGCGCACTGCTGTGGGTCATCACGCTCGGGGGCCGCTGGCGCTGGGTCTGGCGAGTGGCGGCCGTGGCGTACCTGGTGTTCCTGGGCGTGGTCGTCCGCGATTATGTCAGTGGCTACCGCGTCGCGGTGCGCAATTTTTACGGCCAGCTTCGTGTGGAGGATGAAGGCGATCCGCAAGACCAGGACGCCTACCGCCGGCTCATGCATGGGCGCATCAACCACGGCCTGCAGATGCTTCACGATCCGTTACGCCACCAGCCGGTCTCTTATTTCTGCCCGAATAGCGGCATCGGACTGGCCTTCCGCTCGCTGCCGGAAGCGCCGCGCCGCGTGGGCGTGCTGGGACTCGGCTGCGGCACTCTGGCGGCATACGGCCGGGCGGGCGATTCCTTCCGGTTTTATGAGATCAATCCGCTGGTGCCGGAGTTGGCGCAGAGCGAGTTCAGCTATCTGCGCGACACTCCGGCCCACACCGAGATCGTCCTCGGCGATGGCCGCCTCTCCCTGGAACGCGAGCCCAGCCAGCAGTTCGATCTCATGGTCATGGATGCTTTCTCGGGCGATTCCGTGCCCGTGCACCTGATCACACGCGAAGCCTTTCGCACCTACTTCCGGCACCTGAAGCCGGGGGGAATCCTGGCGGTGAACATCTCCAACCGGTACCTGAATCTGGGACCCGTGTTGGAGCGCGCGGCTGAGTCGCTCGGCAAGACCGCGCTGGTATTCACGTACAGCCCGGTTTTCGCGGACTCCCACTGTTTCGGCTGCGATTGGGTGCTGCTGGTGGACGGGCCGGCACAACCCGCGTTGCCCGCGCCGCTGCAATCGGGCGCCATCTTACAGAACGCCGGTAACTTCCGGTTGTGGACCGATGACTACTCGAACCTGTACCGGGTGCTGAAGTGAGGCCAGTAAAAGATGTTTGAGACCTGATACCCTTTTAATCGGCCGCGCTTTGCTTTATAATGCAATTGAGTCAGCAAGGAGGCTCCCATGAACTTTGCGGTAGCGAGCTTCGCGGTGCTCCTGGCGGCTGGACCTTTGGTCATCGTCCCCCGCGATCTGGACACTGCCTACCAGGACCTCAAACAAGCGGAAGCCACAAAAGACGCCGTCCAAGTGAAACAACTGGCGGCGGAAGCGTGCGCGTTGGCGCGCGAGGTGCTCTCCGCGCCCATCCCCAATACTCCCGAAGAAAAAGAAGCTTGGAAGGACCGGGTCGCATTCGCCCACGACGTGGAGTTGTTCAGCGAGTACGCGCTGTACACCATCGCGCTGGCGGGCCCGCCCGCGACTACGGTGGATTTCCTTTCCACGATCGAGCAGCAGAACGCCAAGAGTAAGTATCTCGCCGATGGCTATGGCCTGTACTTCTATGCGCTCCACCAGACCGGCGGCGCCGCGAAGATCCCGGCCGTGGCCGAAGCTGCTCTCGTCAACTTCCCCGAGAACGACGATGCGCTGCTGGTGCTGGCCGACAACGCCCTGGCGCAAAAAAAGACGGATCGGGCGCTGGGCTACGCCAAACGTCTGACTGCCACGCTGAATAAGCGGGCCAAGCCGGAAGGCATATCGAACGCCGATTGGGAGCGCAAGCGCTCCGCCGGGCTGGGGCGCGGCTACTGGATCGCAGGCGTCATCCAGGGCGAGCACGCTCAATACTTCGACGCCGACAAGAACCTGCGCGCCGCCCTGCCGTTGATCGGCGGCAACGATGCCATGAAAGCGCCCGCGCTGTTCTATCTCGGCATGGCCAACTACCAGCTTGGCAAGATGACGTTGAAGAAGTCGCAGGTGCTGGAAGGCGTCAAGTTCAGTCAGGAAGCCGCGGCGATCCAAGGTCCGCTCGCCCAGCAGGCCTGGCACAACGCGCAGGTGATGAAGGACGAAGCCGCCAAGATGCGGTAGGCCGCTACGCCGCCTCGATCGAGCAAGACGATTTTTGATCGCCAGCGGTCGTAAGGCTTCGACGCGCCCGACAATATTCTGAAATTCCGCGCGATTCCGAGACATTAGTTCACTGAGTTCACCGCAATTATGCGGACGCGCGAGTGCCGATCCATGCTACGATCAAGTGTTTCCCACATGCCACGCGAGCAGGCCTTCGAGGACAATCCGACTAGTGTCATCGGGCCCTTTGAACCTGGCGGCCTGCTGAATAAGCGCTATCGCATCGCAAAGCCGCTGGGCGAAGGCGGATTCGGCCGCATATACGAGGCTTGTGACCTGCAAGTGCACGAGAAGACCGTGGTGGTGAAGGTGCTCTCGGATAGCGCCAGCCAGGACGAATGGGTGCGCAATAAGTTTCTCAAAGAAAGCGAAGCACTGGCGCGCATTCACCATCCGGGCGTAGTGGAGGTTCTGGATCAGGGCGCCACCCCGGAGGGCAAGCCGTTCATCGTGATGCAGTTTGTCGACGGTGTTACGCTGTCCAGCGCGATCGAGAAAGGCCCGCTGGATTTGGCGCGTGCGGCTTCCCTGCTCAGCCAGGCGGCCGAGGCGCTCACGGCCGTGCATGAACGGGGCGTGTGCCATCGGGATCTCAAGCCTGAGAACATCATGCTGCGCAAGTTGCCGGGCGGGCGGGAACAGGCCGTGCTGATCGACTTCGGGATCGCGGGCGTGAGGGATTCGAATGTTACAGGTTCGGTGCCGAGCAAGGTGGCCGGCACGCTGCCCTACATGGCGCCCGAGCAAATATTAGGCGATCCGCAAACTGCGAGCGATATCTATTCGCTCGGCGTAATCACCTATAAAATGGTGACCGGGCGAACTCCTTTTTCGGCTAATTCGACGGTCGAACTGTACTTTCAACAGCAGCGGGGCGTACAACAGAAGCCATCGCTGCTTCGTCCGGAGCTTCCCGCAGCCGCGGAAAAGGCCATCCTGAAGGCGATGGCTTTTGATGCGAAGGACCGTTATGCGCGTGCCATGGATTTCAGCGAAGCGTTTTCCAAGGCCCTGTCGGATCCTCGCACGGAGGCGGAGACCCAGGCCACAACGAGACGGACACCGCCCGAGGACTCCCCGCACCGCTCACCCGAGATGGCACATGTGCTGTTCATGGATGTAGTCGGATTCACGCGACTCCCCATCGATCAGCAGATCAACAGAATTACCAGGCTGCAGGAGGTGGTCCGGAACACGCCGACGTTTGGCGCTGCCACCGGGCAGGATCTGATTTCGCTGCCCTCCGGCGACGGCATGGCGCTGGTGTTCTTCAAGAATCCTTTTTTGCCGGTCGAATGCGCCATTGAGGTAGGCCGCGCGCTGGGGCTACACCCCGAGATCCGGCTGCGCATGGGCGTGAGCCAGGGCCCGGTTTATCGCGTGGCGGATATCAACGAGAACCGCAATGTGACGGGCGGCGGCATCAATATGGCGCAGCGGGTGATGGACTGCGGCGATGCCGGGCACATCCTGGGTTCAGGCTCGGTGGCCGATACTCTTCGCCAGTTGAGTAACTGGTCCGCCTCGCTGCGCGACCTGGGCGAATGCGAGGTCAAGCACGGCGTGCGCGTGCGCCTCTACAACATCTACAAGGATGGCATCGGCAATCCCGCGCGCCCGAAGAAATGTCCGCGTCCACGATGGCCCTGGTACACCGGGATCGCGGCGCTGGTGGCGGTTCTGGCAGTCGGGATCTGGCTGCGCTCCTTCAAGCTGGCGCCCCCCCCGCCCCAGCCCCGCACAGTGGCCGCGGCGCTTGCCCCCGAGCCAGCACGGCCGTCTCCCTTCGCGCAATCATCGCCAGCGCTCAGCTATGACGACCAACTCACCCAAGCCGGCGAGCTGGCCGGCAAAGGCCAAAACGCGGAAGCACAGACCCTGCTCAACAGCGCGATTCAGGCCAATCCCGATCGTTGGGAGGCCTGCAACGCGGTCGCTAAGGTCGAGCTTTATTCCCTCAATTTGCCCGATAAGGCCTTCGAGCACTATCGTGCCGCGCTAGCCAGGGGTGGCACGGCCACCTTCCGCGTCTCTCACGAACGAGGACTGGGATGGCTGACCGTTTCTCACGGCAGTGCCAGCTTCAAAGCGGACGAAGGCGCACAAGGCTTCGACGTCGCGCCGGTCACAGAGGCCAAGAGAAACAAGTCCGGTTTCATGAAGGGCGGCAAGGGCCACCACGCCTTCCACATTCGCCTGAACAACGGCCTGAATTACAATTTCGAGCCGGGCAGCGAGGAACCGGGCAAGGAAACGGACCTCATCCTCTCGGCCATCGGCGTCTAAGTACTTCACTCCACCCGTAGCGCCGCCATCGGGTCCACTCGCATCGCCCTGCGCGACGGCGCCCAGCATGCCAGCGCCGCCGTCGTCAACACCACCGCGACCGCCAGCCACATGTCCCCGGCTCCGCCGCCCGCGAGGCCCGGCAGATAGGCGCGCAGCGCCTTCTCCGCCGCCAGCGTTGCCACCATCCCGATTGCCAGCCCCACCGCCACCGTGGCGAATCCCTCACGGAAAACCAGCCCATGTACGTTCCGCGGCGTGGCCCCCAGAGCCATCCGGATCCCGATCTCCTGCGTCCGCCGGGAGGTCGTGTATGCCACCACTCCATAAATCCCGCCCGCCGACATGGCCAACGCCAGCAACCCCGTCGTGGTCAGCAGCAGCATCAGAAAACGCCGCGCCGCCAGCGAATCTCCGACGAACATCCGCATTGACACGCTCAGCAAGACCGGCTGCTGCGGATCCACCGACGCCACCGCGCGCCGCAGTGCCTGTTCGTATTCGCGCGCGGGCCGCTCCGTCCGCACCACCAGAAATTGCGCACGCCGCATGGCATTGCCCGCCAGATACACCGACCCTTCCGCCTCGCCCTCCAGCCCGAGATGCCGCATATTCGACGTGACTCCCACCACGCGCTTCCAGTTATCCGGCTGCTCCGGCGAGCAGGACACGCACAGCCGCTTGCCGAGCGCCGTCTCGCCCGGCCACAGTTTCCGCGCCGTCAAATCGCTGACGATGGCGGTGTCTTCCTCCTCGTCGTGGAACCATCGCCCTTCCTCCAGCCGCGCGCCCATCGCCCGCAGGTAATCGCCACCCACCGTGTCGACCTCGGCCACGAGCTGCCACTTCCGGTTGGCGATGTCCTCCGTCCGCGTCGTAACGAAGCCGCCGTTGTTTTCGCCGCTGAAGGGCAGCGCGTCCACCGTCCCGGCGTTCACGACCCCGGGCATCGCCCGCGCCGCTTCCAGGAATCGCTTGTAGACCAGCGCGCGCGCGGCTGGCTCGCGGTAACGGGCCGGTTGCGGGAGTACCACCGCGGCCAGGACGCGATCCTGCTGGAAGCCGGGATCCATGCGGAGCAACGCCATGAAGTTGACGAGCAGCCGTCCGCCGGTGATGACCAACGTCACCGTGATGGCCACCTCAGCCGCGACGAGCGCGCCGCGCAGCCAATCACGCCGCCCCGTGGCCGCTCCGCGCGCACCCAACTCGCCGGTGCGAGAGGCCCGCCAGGCCGGCGCCAAACCGAAGAGCAGCCCGTTCGCTACCGCCGTCGCCAGCGCAAACACCAGCACTCGCCAATCCGCCTGCGCGCCCGCCAATCTGGGAATCGTGCGCGGCGCCACTAGCGGCAGGATCCGCCACGCCGCCACCGCCACCGCATATCCGGCCGCGCCGCCCAGCACCGCCAGCACGCAGCTCTCAGTAAGGAGCTGACGCACGATCCGACCACCGCGCGCCCCCAGCGCCACGCGAATCGCGATTTCCCGCTGCCGCCCCAGCCCGCGCGCCAGCAGCAGATTCGCGACGTTTGCGCAGCCGATCAGCAGGAACATCCCCGCTGCCGCCATCAGCAGCCACAGCGCTTTTCCCGCCTGTCCAATGGCGCGATCTCGCAGCCGCCCGGCCCGCAGGATGCGATTCCGGTTGCTATCGGGAAACTCGCGCGCCAGCGCCTCGCTGATGGCCGCCACGTCCTGTTGCGCCTCCGCCAGCGAGGCTCCCGGCTTCATGCGCGCGACCATTTGCACGTTGCCCAGCATCTTGCGCTTCTCGAGCGCCATCGGCGCCCAGAACTCCACGTAGGGTTGCGGAGTATGTTGCGCCTCGCGTTTCAACGGGAAGTTGAACTCGGGACCCATCACGCCGATGATCCGGCAGGCGCGCCCGTTCGCCGTCACCGTTTGGCCCACAACGCTGCGATCACCGTGGAACCGCCGCATCCACAGGCCGTAGCTGAGTATCATCTCGCTCCCGGTATCTTGCTCTTCGCTCTTGTGAATGTTGCGCCCCAGCATGGGCGTGACACCCAGCGCCGGCAGCAGGCTGGCTGTCATCTGCAGCCCGTAAAGCGCTTCGGGCGGCCTCGTACCGTCGCCTCCCAAATCGTAAACCGAGTTCGCCCAGAAGCCTGTCTCTGCCAGCGTGCGCGACCGCCTGAGGATTTCTTCCGCCTCGCGGCGAAACACCCAATCGCCCTGCGACTCAGTCACGTTCCGGTAATCCGCGCGAAAGATGACCAGCTCGTCCGGCCGCGCATAGGGCAGCCGCTCGATCAGTACGGCCCGCACAGCCGTGAATACCGCCGCCATCGCCCCTACGCTTAGAGCGGTCGATAGCACCGCGAGTGCGGTCATGCCCTTGGCCCGCCGCAACAAGCGTAACGCCAGACGCACATCCGACCAGATCGACATGGATCATTCTGGACGCACGGCCGGCGGCGTTCGTGTACAATCGGCGGCCAACGCAGAGGCGACGATCGTCATCCCGCTGATCCCGTGCGCCGCCAGCGCGTCGAGCAGAGCTCCTTCCAAGCCCTCCGGATCGATGTCCACCACGCATTCGCTCATCTGCTGCTCGGTCGCATCCGTGTAGCAGAGCTCGCACGCGCCCAGGGTGGCTTCATCGATCCAGGTAACCGGCCCGAACGTACGGCAGGTGATCGGGCGCGCGTCGTACAAATCGCAGTAGCCGGTCACCGGGTCAAGCGCCGGGCAAGGAAGGTCATCGAGCGACGCGGGCGCTACGAGAACATAAGCCTCGGCGCGTGTACGCACCGCCGCGGCACGCGCCGGATCCACCGCCGCAAGCGCTCGAAGCCCTTCCCGCAGCCGGTGCGCGTCAAGCTGTGTGATGTCGAACGGCCCGATACAGCATTGTGTGCACCCCGGTCTGCAGGCCAGCCACGCGCCGCTTCGCCGCGCCGATTCCGCCAGTTGCGCGCCGATTGAGTCCAACAGCTTGCGATCCGCGATTTCGATCTGGACGAGCGCTGCCACGTTTCCAGCTTACTCCTCACGGAGAACGACGATCGGGTCCACCCGCGCGGCGCGCCGCGCAGGGAGGTAGCATGCCAACGCGGCCACCACCAGCAACGTGGCGATGGCCGAGGCGAAGACGGCCGGATCGGTGGGCCGCACGGAATAGAGCAGCGCTTCCAGGTAGTGCGTCAACGCGAACGCTGCGCCTAAACCGATCAACAGCCCCAGGGCAGCCAGACTCAGGCCGCCACCGAGCGTCTCGCGCAGAATCATGCCGGGCGTTGCGCCCAGCGCCACGCGAACGCCGATCTCCCGCAAGCGCTGCGAGACTGCGTGCGCCAGCACTCCGTAGATCCCGATACACGCGAGCATCAGGGCTAAGACACCGAAAGCGCCCAGCAGGATCGTCTGGAGGCGCGGTTGCGCGACGGAGTCCATGATTTTCTGCTCCATCGTGCTGGTCTCCATCACGCCTTGTTCCGAATCCACGCTGCGCATCGCTTCGCGCACGGCGCGAATCATGGCCACCGGATCGCCGGCAGTGCGGATGACCAGCCCGCAGAAGAGGTGGGGGCGTTGCGCGTTGGGCAGGAAGATGAAGGGCTCAGGTTGGGTCTCGACGCCTTCAAACCGCGAATCGGCGGCCACGCCGACGATCTCCGCTTCGGGAGGCCCGTCCCAGTCCACCATCAGGCGCTTTCCAATGGGGTCTTCACCGGGGTACAGCATGCGCGCGGCTGCCCGGTTGATGACGGCCACGGGCGGTGACCCCGAGCGGTCGCGCGCGTCGAATTCGCGGCCGGAAATCATGGGTATGCCCATGGCGCGAAAGTACCCGTCCGAAACGACGGAGAAGCCGGCGCCCGGCATCGATCCAGGCGCGGGCGTGGGCCGGTCCGCACGATGCAGGTCCGATCCGGAGCCGATTCCATTCAGCGGCAGCAAATGGATCGACGACGCCGCGCTCACTTGCGGCAGCGCGCGGATCTTGGCCAACATCTGCTCGACTACGGCGGCCCGCGCGTGCAAGTCGGCGCCATACTTGGCAGGGGACAGCAGCATGCGCAGAGTCAGCAGTCGGTCGGGCCGAAAGCCGGGATTGACGCGGTTGAGTTCCACGAAACTGCGCGCCATCAGGCCTGCGCCGCACACCAGCACCAGCGCGAGCGCCACTTCGGCCACCACCAGCGCGCTTCCGAGAACGCTCCGGCGGCCGGTCATGCTGCGTCCGGACTGACGAAGAGCATCGGCCGGATTTCTGAAATCGGCTGCCAGCGCCGGCGCAACGCCAAACGTGATTCCGGCGAATAGCGACACGCCGAGGCAAACTAGCAAGACACGCCCGTCGACCTGCACTTCGGCCAGCCGCGGCAAGGGGAAGGTGGCAGGTAAGAGACTGAGGAGGGCGCCGACGCCCCAGTAGGCGAGTCCGATCCCGAGCAGACCGCCGGTGAGAGTCAGCAGGAGGCTTTCCGCCAGGAGTTGGTGAAGGATGCGTCCGCGGCCGGCGCCCAGGGCGTGGCGCAAGGTGATCTCCCGCGCGCGGTTATAACTGCGCATCAGGTAAAGATTCGCGACGTTGACGCAACATAGCGCCAAAACGAAGAACACCCAGCAGGACGAGCAGGGAGGTGCGCACCTCGCCCACGGCATCATCGAGCAGGGGCAGCGCGGTGGCCGACCAACGCGCGTTCCGATCGGGCCGCTCGACTGCGCCTGCGCTGCGAGGCTGCGCATCTCTCCGCGCGCCGCGCCGATCGGAACGCCCGCGCGCATGCGCCCATAGACCTGATAGTTCCGCCCCTCGCGCAGGGCCTGTGCCGGGTCGATCTGTGCGGCCGTAAATACGTCCGCGCGAATATTGGGCAGCGCGAATCCCCGCGGCATGACGCCGATCACCTCGCCGGGCGTCCCGAAAACGGTAAGCCGGCTTCCTATGATTCCCGGATCGCCTCCAAAGCGCCGCTGCCAATACCCATAGCTAAGAATGATGCGCGGCGGTGCGGCCGGCGCGTCATCTTCGGGAGCCAGCCATCGGCCGAGCAGCGGCCGAACACCCAG
>Ga0073928_10007011_pt1 | contig 14860 bp, 11 predicted proteins | sample PaiPotPPA55metaG_FD_76969 | JGI IMG/M metagenome (GOLD analysis project Ga0073928, IMG submission 76969) | Iron sulfur acid spring bacterial and archeal communities from Banff, Canada, to study Microbial Dark Matter (Phase II) - Paint Pots PPA... ... | reverse complement strand
TGCGACTCCGCATCGCCTGTTGCAAATCTTCCTGGGAAACCTGCGCCGCTTTGCAGAGAACTTCGTTGGAAATTCCCAGTTCCTTCATGTTGAACAGGAGCGCCGCAGTGCGAATGTCTTCGATGCTGCCCGAATCGAGTCCGACCGATTCCGCAATCTTGGTGGCGCACATTGAGATACGATACGCGAGCGTGTCGCTATGTTTCTGATTGGCCAGGAAATTCTGCAGGATCACCAGCATTCCGTCGTACCCGTCTTCCATCTCCCGCAGGGTTTTCTGATTGCGCTCGTAGAGCGTTCCGGTGGCGTAACCTGCGATCATCAGAACTCCGCCCCAGAGTGTGAGGTCGAACCAGCGGGCGTCGAAGGGAAGTTCCACCCGCCGGGTAAACATCGTAGGATTCAGGAACGCGAGTAAAACGACCAACACCACGCTGGCGACAGCGGTGAGTGTGGCGTGTCGCCGTCCGAAGTGATAGGCGGAAAAAAGAGTCGGAAGAAAATAAAACACCAATGCCATGCGCTGCGAAGCGACCAGAAAATTCAACATCGCAGCAATTAGCACTAGAAAAAGCAGCAGCCAGAGTTCCGGATTGATCTTGCGCACAGTGCCTCCCGGGGTAGAGGTACCGAACCTGAAGCTCATTCAACAGTAGCTTCAGGCCGCTAGCTTTCCCGTTCTTTCAGCATTTTCGAGTCGCGAGCGGAAAACAACCAAATTACGGTGGTAACCGCTGCCGGAAAGGCTGTTACTTAGCGCGGGGATGCGTTTGATCGTAGACCTGAAGAACGTGCTTCATGGAAAGCTGCGTATAGCGCTGCGTAGTGGCTAGGCGCTCGTGGCCGAGCAATTCCTGAATCGCGCGCAGGTCGGCACCTTCTTCCAGCATGTGCGTGCCGAAGGCGTGACGCAAGGTGTGAGGATGCACGTCCGGCGAAAGACCTTTCGCGACGGCAATGTTTTTGATGATGCGGCCCACGCTGCGAGTGGTCAGCCGGCCGCCTCGCCGGTTGATGAGCAGCGCCGCCGTGTTCTTGTGTGTTTCCGACAACGTTGTTTGCCGGGCCGGAAGATAAGCTACTAGCGCGCTTTTTGCCGAATCGCCGAATGGCACATAGCGTTCCTTCTTTCCTTTGCCGCGAATGAGGATTGCTTCCGCGCTCAGGCGAATGTCGTCGAGGTTGATTCCGGTAAGCTCGGAGTTGCGGATGCCGCATCCGTAGAGCAATTCGAGCATGAGGCGGTCGCGCTCGGGAAAAGATGCCGCTTCCGGCATTTGCGCGTCGAGCACGGAGTTCATCTCTTCAATCGTCGGAACGCGCGGAAGTTTTTTGGCCAGCTTGGGTGTCGCCACCAGTTTTGCTGGATTCTGTTCGACCACGCCCTCCCGCGCCAGCCAGCGATACAAGGAGCGGACCGCCGCCAGGGATCGCGCCACGGAGGTCTTGCCCAAACCTTTTCCGTAGAGCTGGGAAAGAAATCCGCGGATCGCGATGTGGTCGAGCGATCTCCATCCGCGTGAGCCCGCGTAGGCAGCGAAGTTCGCTAGATCTCCGCGATATGCTTTGATCGTGTGCGGTGAGGCTTGGCGCTCGCCCAGGTGGCTGAGAAAATCTGCTACTGCCTTCTCGACGATGGTGCGTGCCTTGGTCATTGTTGATTTTTGATTTTTGATTGTTGATTGTTGATTGTTGATCGAAAAGCACACCAAGAAACGCTTTCGATGATTCTCAATCACAAATCAACAATCAACGATTGCCTCACCTCGCCTTCGCCCTCGGATGATGCGCCCGGTACACGGTCCTTAGCCGATCCATTGCTACATGTGTGTATACCTGCGTGGTTGAAATGTCTGCGTGGCCCAAAATGGTCTGTACGGTGCGCAGGTCCGCGCCGTTTTCCACCATGTGGGTTGCACACGAATGCCGCATCATATGTGGGGACGCGTGCCGTCCGGAAGCCGCCGACGCTGTGCCGACCATCTGCCAGATTCGCTGCCTCGTTAATTTTCTTCCGCCCCGTGCAATAAACAAAACCGGCGAGTTTCCGACCGTGGTCGACTCGATTGCATCCTCCATTTCTCGCTTCTTTCGCGAGAAAGCTTGCCCTGGGCCTGTCGAAGGGTGGGAATTTTTGACTTTCCTCCGGGCCAGCGCCGGGCGTCCCTGCGCCAGATACACGGAAAGCGCGTCCTGTGCCGGTCTGCCAAGCGGCACGATGCGCTCTTTGTCTCCCTTACCGCGCACGATCATGTAACCCGATTCCAGCTTCAAATCTTCCAGGGTAGCGTTCACCATTTCCGAAACCCGAAGCGCTCCCGCGTAGAGCAGTTCCAGCATGGCGCGATCGCGAGCCGCCAGGGCTGCCGCATCTTTCGAGTTGCGATGCCCACTCGCCAGCCGCGCAGCCGGGGACCCCAGCGTGGATTCAACTTCATCGCGGGCCAACGACTTTGGCAAGACCTTCCACTGGCGCGGGGATTCGATATTCAACGTCGGATCGTGATCGATTTTCTTGTCGAGTAGCAGATAACGGTAGAGATGACGCAAAGCAGAGAGTTTTCGGCCCACGCTCCGACCATCGACCTGATACGAAAATAGCTGCTGCAAGAATTCGCGGGTATCAGTGCGACGCGCCGTCAGGAGAAGCCGCTTGCGCTTTTCCAGGAACTCGGCGAATTGCAGAACGTCAGTGGTATATGCGGAGATCGTGAGTCGCGCTAGCCCTTTCTCGATGCGCAGGTAATCGAGAAAATCCGATACCACACGCGAGTTCGCCCCGGAGCCCATAACGAAGAGATTAGTGTGACAGCTATCCGGCGCAAGGGAAAGTGATGAAGAGGATGCCGCCTATGGTCACGTCTTAGAAAGTAAGCTCGCTACGTCTGGTTTAAGGCTCGCAGCAAATTGACCGCATAGAGCGCGCCTTCCGGCGTTTCTTCATGCTTGAAGTAGGCATAGACGTCGCGTCCCGCGGCCATATGTTGCCCAATGCGGTCAATCATGGAGCGCCGTTCCTCCTCCGTGTAACTCGGCTTGCGAAATCTGTAATAGATGAACGCGCCGGTCGCGACTTCTGGCGTAGTCATCGTCTCCGTCTCGGCTACACACAACGCCACATTGCTTGACTTCAGCAAATCCCAAGTCGTGTCGCTGAACCATGACTCGTGCCGGAACTCGAACGCGGCGGGAACGCGGCGGTGTAGAATCGCGAGAAAGTCTTTCAGCAGCACCGCGTCTGCCTTTAGATTCGGCGGGAGTTGAAACAGCACTGGGCCTAGCTTTCCCGCGGCGGCGAGGGGTTCAATAGTCGCCAAAAATCGCGAGACGAAGTCTTCCGTCCCTTTGAGTCGCTTGATGTGAGTGATGAACTGATGCGCTTTTACGCCGAAACGAAAGTTCGCGGGAGTATCTTGCAGCCAGTTCTGGATCGTCGATTCTTTGACCAGTTGACGAAAAGTAAAATTTACTTCCACTGTATTGAGTTGCGTCGCGTAGTGATTCAGGAATTTCTTCTGAGCCAGCTTTTGCGGATAGAAATCGGGTTTCCAGGTTGGATAAGCCCATCCCGAGGTTCCAACGAAAAGTTGCCGCATAAAGGTATATTTTGCGATTAGGTCAGGGGCGCTGCATCGCGGGCAGGAGTGCCCGCGCCACATAGAACCTGTGCCACATAACCGGGATTATATCTTGCGCGACTTTTTTCGGATGGACTTCTTTGCGGCGGATTTTTTCTTCCGCACTACTCTCTTCTTGGGAAAGTCATGCTCATCGGCCTGCGCGGCGATCTCGACGCGTTCCGGTTGCTTTGCCACGGTCTCTGTAAGGGATCGCAGATCTGGCAGTCGTTGCTTCAATGTGATCACCGGAGCAAACAGATCGCCGATTTTCTCAAAGCGCGAAACCACCTGCGGCGCTTCGAATACAAGCAAACTGGCATCCTTTTTCTTGAAGGTCCGTTCCACATCGTCCCAAGTTATGGGAGTAGAAACTGTAGGGTGCTCGCGTGCGCGCAACGAATAGACTGCAACCGTCGTCTTGTGCTCATCATTCTGACTCCAATCGACGAAGATTTTGCCGGTGCGCAGCGACTTCTTCATATCGGAAACGACCATCTCGGGATGGTCTTGCTCCAGCAGTTGCGCCAGAGCGCGCGCAAAGGTTTTGGTGGCGTCGTAATTTGTCGGCGTGTTCAGTGGAACGTAAAGTTGCAGGCCCTTGGAACCAGAGGTCTTGGGGAAGCTTTGCAGGTTGAAGTGTTCAAAGATCTCGCGCAGCCATAATCCTACCTGGCAGCATTGCACAATGTTCGCCGGGGGCCCGGGATCGAGGTCGAATACCATCTCGGTGGGACAAGTGATGTCCTTGGCCAGAGCCAATGACGGATGCAACTCGAGCGCCGCCAGATTAGCCAGCCAGACCAGCGTCGGCAGATCATTCGCCAGAACGTAATACACGGTGCGGTGGTTGCCTTCGCTCCAGATCGGTGCCGTCTTTACCCAATCGGGGCGGTACTTGGGCGCATTCTTCTCAAAGAACGGTTCGCCGTCCACGCCATCGGGATAGCGCTTGCGCGTGAGCGCGCGCCCAGACAGATGCGGGATTATGGCAGGCGCGATTCGCACGTAATAATCGATGATCTGCTGCTTGGTGAATCCCGTAGCGGGATACAGCACCTTCTCCAAGTTTGACAGCTTCAGATGCTTGCCCTGAACCTCGACCGTCGAATCAGTCACATAGTCTCCGGGTGCTATTGTGCCCGAAATACCGCGGCGCGCAAAATACAGCCTTGTTCTTAAACCGCCGCGTTAAATCCGGATTAGACTGAATTCAGGCCAGGCCTGGTTTGACAACTTCGCTTCCGGACACGTACTTTCAAACTTCTGCCCTGCTGCTCCGTCCAACAAATGTCTGTTGAGGTGGATATTGGTGCAGTCCTCGGAGGTCCGATGAAACACCGTATAAAGCCCGCTCTGGTCTTCCTTCTGCTCTTCCTTCTTACCTCGGCCTTCGCGCTAGCGCAGGATGTTGCCTCTTTCGAAAAGCGGATCGCGGTCAAGAAGCTGCCAAACGGGCTTACGCTGATGATCTGCGAGCGCCCGGAGGCTCCTGTTTTCTCCTTCTTTACTTTGGTGGATGCGGGTTCCGCTCAGGATCCGTTGCGGGCGACCGGCCTCGCCCACATGTTCGAACATATGGCGTTCAAGGGCACCGACAAGATTGGCACCACGAACTACGCCGCCGAAAAGGCGGCCCTCGAGAAAGTCGAGGTCGCCTACGCCGCTTACATTGCCGAGCGCGACAAGACTGTGGGCCGCGATGAAGCGAAGTTGAAGCAGGTCGAAAAAGCCTGGAAAGATGCGATCGCCGAGGCCGACAAGTACGTCGTGGGCAACGCCTTCGGCAAGCTCGTCGAACAAAACGGCGGCGAGGACATGAACGCCTTCACCAGTTACGACGAGACCGGATATCACTATTCGCTGCCGGAAAATCGCCTTGAACTTTGGGCCTATCTCGAATCCGAACGCTTCCTGCATCCTGTGATGCGGGAATTTTACAAAGAGCGCAACGTCGTTATCGAAGAGCGCCGCATGCGCACCGATAGCAACCCTATCGGGCGCCTGGTCGAGCAGTTTACGGCCGCCGCGTTTGAAGCTCATCCCTATCATCGGCCGACCGTGGGCTGGATGGCCGATCTGAACTCTTTCTCTGCCACCGACGCGCAGAGATTCTTCGACGAGTATTATGTTCCCGCCAACATGGTGGTTGCGGTAGCCGGGGATTTAAGAAGCGCGCAGGCGATGCCTATTCTCGAAAAATATTTCAGCCGCCTGCCGGCGCGCCCTCAGCCAGACGAGACCACTACCACCGAGCCACCGCAAAACTCCGAGCGCAGGGTGGTGTTGAAAGACCCATCCCAACCGCTTTATCTCGAGGGTTACCATCGGCCCGATTACCGCAGCAAGGACGATGCGGTGTTCGACGCCATTACCGACCTGATGTCGGAAGGGCGCACTTCCCGCCTCTATCGGGCCCTGGTGCGCGATAAGAAGATCGCATCCTATTCGGCGGGATTCACCGGTATGCCCGGCACCAAATATCCGCACTTGTTCGCCTTCTACGCTGTTCCGCTGCCCGGACATGCCAACCGGGAAATGGCCGACGCCATCCATGAGGAAATCGAGAAGATTAAGAAGGAAGACATTACCGACGACGAATTGAAGATGATCAAGACTCGGTCCAAAGCCAATCTGATTCGCGGCCTCGCGGACAATGAGGGCCTCGCCACGCAACTTGCAACCTACCAAACCCGCTACGGTGACTGGCGCGAGTTGTTCCGCTCGGTTGACCGCATCGACCAGGTGACTAAGGCCGACATTCGTCGGATAGCGAATCAAGTGTTCGTCGACACCAATCGCACGGTTGGCGAGATCGAAACCTTGGGGCGAGGCGAATCATCCCCGAGTGATCAATCGTCCAAGGGCGCGGCCGATCAGGGAGGTGTGCAATGAAGAAGTTCCTTCTTGTTACGATGATTACGGCGGTCGCAGCGATCTTCATTCTTACATCCCCTCCTCAAGCCTCGGCGCAAGCCGCCAGTTGGCAGGACATACAGATTCCGCCATTGCCTGCTTTCAAGCCTGCGCAGCCCAAGCGCATCGAACTGAAGAATGGAATGGTGATTTTTCTTCAGGAAGATCATGAACTGCCGCTCATCGACGGCACAGCGCGAATCCGGGGCGGGTCGGTGAATGAACCCGCAAGTAAGGTCGGCCTGGTTGATATCTACGGCGAGGTGTGGCGTACCGGCGGAACAAAAAAGCAGACCGGCGATCAACTCGACGACTTCCTCGAGGTTCGCGCGGCGAAAGTGGAAACCGGCGGCGGACCGGACTCCACTACTATCAGCTGGTCATGTCTGAAGGGCGACCTCGACGACGTATTCAAGGCCTTCGCAGAGGTTCTCCAGAATCCCGAATTCCGCGCCGACAAACTCGACATCGCGCAGAAAGAATTATTCGACGCCATCTCGCGACGCAACGACGAAATTGGCGAAATCGCTCGCCGCGAGACCGTGAAGTTGGCCTACGGCGCCAATAATCCCTACGCCCGCCAGGCCGAATACGCGACTGTAGCCGCGGTAACGCGACAAGATCTGATCGACTGGCATGGCAAACACGTCCATCCCAACAACATTATTCTCGGCATCAGTGGAGACTTCGATTCCGCCGCGCTGGAATCCAAGTTGCGCGCCGCATTCGACGCGTGGCCCAAAGGTCCGGCTGTTCCGAAAAATCAAATTCAATACCAGCCCGCTCCTCCCGGCTATTACTTGATCGCTAAAGAAGACGTGAATCAAAGCAGCATCCACATGGTAGGACTCGGCACCACGCGCGACAATCCAGACTATTACGCCATCAGCGTATTCAACGAGGCCTTCGGCGGAGGATTTTCGTCGCGTCTGTTCAACGACATTCGCACCAAACGCGGACTCGCCTACAGCGTTGGCGGCGGCGTCGGTACCAACTTCGGCCATCCGGGAATTTTGCAGGTTTCAATTGGCACCAAGAGTCAGACCACGATTGAAGCGATCCAGGCGGCCAGGGAAGACATCGATAATCTTTCGAAGCAGCCGATCACCGACGACGAGATTCAGCACGCGAAAGACCAGATTCTCAACGCTTTCGTCTTTCGTCTCGACTCACCTGACAAAATTCTCGCGGAGCGCATGACCTACGAGTATTACGGGTATCCTCCCGACTGGCTCGACAAATATCAGGCGGAAGTCAAGAAAGTAACCGCCGCCGACGTCAATCGCGTGGCCGGCAAATATCTGCACCGCGATCAAATGGCCGTTCTGGTGGTCGGCAACACGAAGGAATTCGATAAGCCGCTATCTTCGCTCGGTCCAGTAAAGAACATCGACATCGCGATTCCGCCTCCGCCCGGTGAGAAGCAACAAGTTGGAGAAAACGGCAAGCCTACGGCCTCCAATCCCGAAGGTAAGGCCCTAGCCGCGAAAGTCGCTGCCGCCATGGGTGGCATGCCCAAGCTGCAATCCGTCAAAACCATGCACGTCAATATTGCGGAGAGCGATTCCGGCGGCCCGCCTTCCCCGGTGGACGTGTTCCTCGCATTTCCGGACCGGATGCATGTCGACGTAGAAACGCCGCAGGGAAAGCTGACCATCGTGGTGTCTCCTGATGCGGCGTTCATGTCAATGGCTGGTATGGGGTCGCGCAGTATGCCTCCCGCGCAAAAGACCGAGATGCTCTCTCAAATGCAACACGATCTCGTCTACGTGGCGCAGCACGCCGGAGATCCATCATTCACCTTCACCGCCGCAGGCACGGAAAAAATCGGCGACGTCGATACAGCCATTCTCGATGTCGGCGGAGCCATTCCGTGGGTTCGGTGGTATATCGATCCTAAGACCGGCTACGTTCTCCGCGAAAAATATAAGGCCGTGGGACAATCAGGCCCCTTCGAAGGTGAAACCAATCTCGCCGACTGGCGCGCCGCTGACGGCTTGACGATGCCTTACAAACATCAAAACAAGCAGGACGGAAAGGAAACGAGTAGCGCCGAGGTCGAGAAGATCGAAGTCAATCCTCAGCTTGATCCCAAACTTTTCGCCAAGTCTGCGGAGGCGACGGCAGAAAAGCAATAGCGAGTTTCTCATGAGGCCGCTTGCAAACTGTTTTGTGTTAGTCACGTTCGTCTTGCTCGCGATGTCCGTGCTTGCGCAGGTGACCACTTCGCAGTACGACAACTCGCGCACCGGCGCAACTCTCAGCGAGAAAACGTTAACTCCGCAGAACGTCAATGTAAAACAATTTGGCAAGCTGGGCGCGTTCAAAGTGGACGGGGCAGTCTACGCTCAGCCGTTATTCATTCCCTCGGTCGAGGTCCCCGGCAAGGGCAAGCACGACGTTCTCTTCGTTGCTACCGAGCACGACAGCGTGTACGCGTTCGACGCAATTCGTCCCGGCGATCCGCCGCTATGGCAGGTCAGCCTGCTCGACAAAGCCCGCGGCTCGGTCCCCGTTTCCGAAGATGACGCGCAGTGTCCATTCATTCGGCCCGAAGTCGGCGTTACGTCTACTCCGGTAATTGACCTTTCAACCGGCACACTCTATGTGCTGGCTCGCACCAGGATCCGCCATGCCGTCAGCGATAACGAATATTTTCAGCATCTGCACGCACTCGCGATCACCACGGGGGTCGAGAAATTCGGCGGTCCGAAACTCATCACGGCATCGGCGCCAGGCCGGGGCGCAGGCAGATCCGACCGCCAGATCGCCTTCGATCCTCTGCACGAAAACCCGCGCGCCGCGCTCACTCTCGCCAACAACAGCGTGTACTTAGCCTGGGCGTCCTCCTGCGATGTCGATCCCTACCACGGCTGGGTGATGGCCTATGATCCGCAAACGCTCGCGCAAAAAGCCGTGCTCAACGTCAATCCCGACGGCAGCGAAGCCGGAATCTGGCTCAGCGACACCGGCCCCGCCGTCGATTCCGAAGGCAATCTTTACGTGCCCACCGGCAATGGCACCTTCGACGCCACCAGCGGAGGACGCGACTACGGCGATTCCGTTCTCAAGCTCGACGGCTCCTCGCTCGCCATTCGCGACTACTTCACCCCTTTCGACCAAGCCAGCTTGCTCGCAGGTGATTCCGACGTCGGCTCCAGCGGCCCCACGCTGCTGCCCGATCAACCCGGACCGCATCGTCACTTGCTCCTCCAACCCACCAAGGGCGGAATGATCTATGTAATTGATCGCGATCAGATGGGGAAATTCCATCCCGACGCCGACGCCGTCGTGCAAACCATAAAAATGCGCGGAGGCGGCTACGGCGCGATGGCGTACTGGAACGGCCACGCCTACTTCGCCGCGAGCGATGACTATCTCAATGACTATGCTATCCAGAATGGCTTACTCAACCTAAACAATTCTTCGGGAAGAAAATTTGAGAATCCCGGGGCTACTCCTTCCGTCTCCGCCGACGGCAACAAGAAAGCAATCGTCTGGGTGATCGCGACTAAGACCTGGAACGGCCCCAATAACAAAGCTGCGGTGCTGTACGCGTACGATGCGAAAGACATCCGCCAACCAATCTACACTTCCGAACAGAACAGTCCACGCGACCGCGCCGCTCTAGCCACGCGCTTCGTGATTCCTGTGGTCGTCAACGGCCGCGTATACTTCGGCGCCAGAGGCGAGGTTGAAGTCTACGGGCTCTTGCAATAGCGACGGTGAGGACGATGAAACCGAACATCGCAAAGGATCAGGATCTTCTGCCCGCTCTGCCTCTCGCCAGTTGGAAAGATACTCTGGCCACCGTACACATGTGGACGCAGGTAGTCGGGAAGGTGCGGCTGAAATTGTGTCCGCTGGTGAATCACTGGTGGAACGTCCCCTTCTATTTGACCGCGCGGGGAATGACGACGTCGGCGATGCCCTACCAGCGCGGCACAAGCCAGGAAACCATCTCCGGCACAATCGAGATTCGCTTTGATTTCATCGACCATAAGCTTTTCCTCGAAATTGGCGAAGGACGCACTGTTGTAATCGCGCTGGAGCCGCAGAGTGTCGCTGAATTCTACAAGAGGTTCATGGCCGCACTCGCGGAGCTCGGGGTGGCTGTCAAGATATGGACGACTCCATGCGAAATTCCCGATCCTATCCCGTTCGAGAAGGACCAGCTTCATGCGGCTTACGATGCGGAGGCCGTGAATACATTCTGGCGCATCCTGGTGTGGGTGGATCAGGTACTCAAGGAGTTCCGAGCCGGGTTTCTGGGCAAGGTCAGTCCGGTGCACTTTTTCTGGGGAAGTTTCGATCTTGCAGTGACACGCTTCTCTGGCCGAAGAGCGCCCGAGCGCCCGGGAGCCGATGCCGTGACTCGCGAGGCTTATTCTCACGAAGTAAGCAGCACCGGATTCTGGCCCGGTGGCGGGGATGTCCAGGGGCCAGCTTTTTATTCCTACGCTGCGCCGGAACCGCCCGGTTTCGCGGAACGAAAGGTTCGCTCGAAAGCTGCTTTCTATCACCCGCAGATGAAAGAGTTTCTGCTGATGTACGACGACGTGCGCACCGCCGATTCTCCCAAGGCGGCGCTGATGGAATTTCTCCAAAGCACCTACGACGCAGCGGCCGACGCAGGAAATTGGGACCGTAAAAGTTTGGAGCGTTAGACTCCGATCTCACATACGAGGCAAAAACTATTGTTGTCTCTCTGAGAGAAGTCGAATCTCAGGGAATGTTCGATGAGTGTAAATCGCCTGATTGCAACAGTAATCCTGGATTCGCATTATTATTATAGTGTTGGCCTTCGTAGGCCTTTGAGGAGCAACTGAATGATCGCGGTCGCGTTCTCGGCAATTGTGATACTGGCTCTCGGCAACATCGTCTTCTGGTGGGTGATGCGAATCCGCCTGATGAGGATGGATTCAGCTAGGGAAAGAATCGAATGGCTGAGTTTCCGGAGTGGTGACGATGTTTTGGACACGTATGCAGCTCTGTTTCCCGACAGCGTTCTCCCTCGCTACTGTCGGTTTGCGTTCTGGACGGCAATCGTAATTGGCGCTGTTGGACTGTGCGCCGTCGTCACTCTGAAGGTATCGGGCCGGTAGCTCTCGAAAAATCGCCATTTCGCTCATTGAGCCCTCGGGCAAAATTCGGATCAAGCCGCGGGGATTTCCCGCTGTTTCCGGAAGCCTGTTGACAAGCAGACCGCGGAGGATTATCGTAGGCGAATAAAAGGCGAATACGTCATGTCTTCCCTGCCCTTACTTGCGCTTCCCGAAAAGCCTCGACTGATTGGCATTGCCCGGCTGGCCTCCGAAGGAGAATCGCTGCGAGAAGGCCACAACGTCGAATACTTTACTCTTGCGTCCAAGTCGCTGCTGAACCGTTGCGTCAGCAACCGCGAGATGCCTTTTACCTGGACCATCAATCCCTACCGCGGCTGCGAGTTCGGCTGCCGCTACTGCTACGCTCGCTACACTCACGAATTCATGGAAATGCGCGATGGCATGGAGTTCGAGCAGAAGATTTATGTGAAGCAGCATGCGGCCAGCCTGTTGCGTCACGAACTGCGCCGCGTCAAGCCCGACGAAGCCATTGCACTCGGCACTGCTACCGATCCCTATCAGCCGGCTGAGCGGCGTTACGAAATCACACGCACAATTCTGCAGGAGTTCGCGCTTCATCGCGGCTTCGAACTCGGTATCGTCACCAAGTCGAATTTGATCGTCCGCGACCTTGAGTTGCTGAAAGAAGTGGCGAAGACGAATCGACTCTCGGTTCACGTTACGATTACGACTCTCAATGTCGAACTGGCGCGAATTCTCGAACCTCGCGCACCACGGCCCGATCTCCGCCTCGATGCCGTGCAGGCTTTGAGCGAGGCGGGATTGCGCGTCGGCCTGAGTTGCTCGCCTGTGGTTCCGGGAATTACAGACTCGCCGAAGGATCTCGAAAGCCTGATCCGCGCCGCTGCCGATGCCGGGGCCGATTACGTTTTCGCCAATCCACTTTTTCTGAAGCCGTGCTCGGCAGCCGTGTTCCTTCCCTTCCTCGAACAAAACTTCCCACATCTCGCCGGGAACTACCGCCAGCGCTATCAGGATCGCGCCTTTCTTCCTTCCGTCTATAGCAACCGACTGTCGCACCTGATCGCGCACCTGCGCGAGAAATATAAGATCACGAGCGCGCGGCGCCCCGCCTATGCAACGATGTGGCCGGTCCAGGTTTTCGACGAACAACTGAATCTGTTCTGAGAAGCTTTTCGCCGCGAGTACTTCCCGGCGTTGTCTGCGTGCTCGGCGGTGAAAGAAACTTCTTCTATAATCAACCCTTCCCATGGCAACCGCCTTCCCACCCGCCGGACCTTCAGCAGAACGAGTTCCCTTCGGCGCCCGCTTGCACAATTTCTGGCGGCGCGTCACCGAAGGCCTTGAGGTCAGCCAACTGTGGTCGCAGTTCGAGTCCGACGCCCGGACCAGCTACCGGCTGTATTCGCGCGACGTTGAAGCGAAAACGCCGGAGGGCTTGACACGGCGTGGACGGCGCGTGCACGTCGTCAAGGAATTTTTCTGGGCCGTCTTCGAGAAACTTTCGCCGGCGCGCCGTGTCTTGCTGCTCCTGGCACTGATCTTGCTTGTGATTCCCCACGCAGCGCTGCAACGTACCGGCGAAGACGGGAAAATCTATGCCGTGGAATTGCCCGATCTTCACTTCTGGGCGGCGCTCTTGCTTCTACTGCTGCTCGTGCTGGAGATTGCCGATCGCGTGGTAATGAAGCGCGACCTGCAGATCGCGCGCGAGATTCAGACTTGGCTGTTGCCGGGCGCGCCTCCTCAGATTCCCGGCTTAGTTGTCGCTTATGCGACACGCCCAGCCAACACCGTGGCCGGCGACTACTACGATGTCTTCCCCCGCCCCGGCCGCGTCAATCAAGAAAATCGCGTTGTCCTCGCCGTGGCCGATGTAGCCGGCAAGAGTATTCCGGCCGCCATGTTGATGGCCACATTTCAGGCAAGCCTCAAAACGCTTTCAACCGCGCAGGTGGCCCTGCCGGAACTTGCCTCCAATATGAACCGCTACGCCTGCAGCAACAGCCAGGGCGGATTGCGTTTCACCACGGCGTTCCTCGCGGAATACGATCCGGTGCGCCGTACGGTTGACTACATTAATGCAGGCCACAACAATCCCATTCTTCGGCGCGCCAGTGGACAGATCGAGCGCCTTGATGTCGGGGGGCTGCCCTTCGGCATTCAGCCCGAAGTGAAATACGATTCCGCGACTATTACGTTAGCGCCGGGCGACTGGCTGATCATCTTCACCGACGGATTAGTGGAGGCCGAAAACGCACGCCAGGAAGAGTACGGCGAGCCGCGACTGCTAGCCGCGATCGAAGCGGGAAAATCGATCGCGCCAGCCGAAATGCTCAAGAGCCTGATGGCCGAACTCGATGTCTTCGCCGGCAACACCCCTCAGCACGATGATGTCACCTGCATGCTCCTAAAAGCCGGAAGTTTTGATGGAAGCTCCTAGCTCTTAGCTATTAGCTCTTACCTTTTGGCTCTTAACCGGAACCACGGCGTCTTCCAGACGCGGACGACCTTGCCCACCCTCAAACTGCCTTGAAGATATCCATTCATATTCGCTGACTGCGGCGACCCATGGTATGTGATTGGGTTGACTGCGCAGACGATGCCAGCTCTTCGGGGATACTGACAAGCACCGAAAGTGCGATTGCAACCCTTAGCTTCCGGCGCGTTCTGAAAATATCGCAACACCGGACTGACAAGAATTGTCAGTTTGCCGCCGCATTCTGCTAGCGAAGAGGAGTCGCAGCAGAGCAAGAGGGGACTGAAGTTTGTCCCTATGCTGAAAACAAAGCGCTTCCAATGAGGGCTTCGGAACCAAGGTAACTAGCGGCTTTGGCGAGGCAAGTGCAAATATCGTGAACGACTGCGTCATTCGTGAGCAGAATCAATTCGAACGAAGAAAAACGAGGGGAAAATCGAGATGCGTAAACAAAAGGGTTTCTCATTGATCGAGCTGCTGATCGTGGTGGCAATCATCCTGATCATTGCAGCGATCGCCATTCCAAACTTGATGCGCGCCCGTATGTCGGCCAACGAAGCGTCCGCCGTGGGCTCTTTGCGTAGCATCAACACCGCGGAAATTTCCTACAACGCTGCGTATTCTAACCTGGGCTTTACGACCACGCTGTCTCAATTGGGCGGCCCAGTCGGTGCCTGCACGCCTTCCACCACAACCGGCTGCTTCATCGATAGCTCGCTGTCGGGCGGCGTCAAGAGCGGCTACACTTTCACGCTCGCTCT
>Ga0073928_10007010_pt1 | contig 14864 bp, 13 predicted proteins | sample PaiPotPPA55metaG_FD_76969 | JGI IMG/M metagenome (GOLD analysis project Ga0073928, IMG submission 76969) | Iron sulfur acid spring bacterial and archeal communities from Banff, Canada, to study Microbial Dark Matter (Phase II) - Paint Pots PPA... ... | reverse complement strand
CATAGCTCTTTGTCGCACACGCCGAATTGCAGGTGCTGCCGGAATTGACGACGGCGCAGCGCGCCGCGGCCTCCACCGCGTCTTGCAGCGCCGATTGCGTCCACAGCGCCCGTCCGAACTCGCAGATCCCGAGCAGGAACAGCAGGAACGCCGGCATCAGCAACGCGGTCTCGATGGCCGAGACGCCGCGCGCATCGCGCCACATCGCGGCGACGCGGCGTTCTGCAACGGGCGCGTCGCGCCCAGTCATTGCACGACCGCGGTTGCAGTCAGCGTAACCGGGTTCGACAGCCCGGGCCAGCCGACCAGGGTGGTGTACGTTACCTGAGCGTTGACGGTGACGTAGTTCTGCGCCGTGCCGCCGCCGCTGCAAGAGGTGCCGCAGGTCGCACTGGTGATGCCGCTGCCGGCGTTCGGGCAGCCGCAGGCCTGGCTCGGCGCCGGCGACGCGCTGACGCCCGACAGGCTGGTCGCGCCGGTCACGGCGTTGGCGATGCCGGTGCTGCTGAAGCCGTTCACCATCGCGTAGCGTGCCCCGGCATGCGCCGCATTCTGCACCTGCATGTAGTCCCAGTAGCCGATGCCGAAATCGGCCGCGCCAAGCGCGAGAGTGGCCAGCGATCCGACGACGAAGGCGAATTCGATCGTGCCGGTGCCGTCGCGAGCGGCGGCAAGCGCGAGGCGGCCGGGTCTGCGTCGCGGCGACATGCTATTCCGCCAGCTTGGCATTGCCGCCGAACGCCACCGGAGTGATGCCGACGCCGGCGCAACTGCTGCCGACATTGACATTCTCCGACATCTCGATCGTGTCGGCGACGACCTGGGTGCAGCCGACCGAGTTCAGGTCGGCGTTGTTGCTGAACACCAGCTTATGGTGCGGGAAATACATGGCGCCCTTGATGTCGAGGGTCGTGTTGTTCTGGAAGGTGTGCGTCTGGGGCGAGGTGTTGAGGTCCATCAACGCCATGCCGGGATACGGCGTCGAGGACGAACTCACGCTCGGCGCGTAGATCTTGAAGACGGAATTGTTGCTGAGCGTCAGCGCACTGTTGTCGGTGATGACGACCGTGACGCCGGCCGTTGCATCGATCGTCGCGTTGTTGCCGATCGAGAGCCCGTTCTTGACGTAATAGGTGCCGGCGCTCAGCGTGATCGTGTCGTTGTTGGCAAAGGTCAGGCCGCCGCAAAAATAGCCCGGATTGAGCGTGGCCGACGAATTGTTGCCGAATGTTCCGCTCTGCGTCGTACAGGCCGGCATCGTCGCCGGCAATGTCAGGCTGCTGTAGGGGTCGGGGACCGGGTTGCCGTTCTCGATCCGCGGGCTGCCGGTCATGTTTGCCTGGCCGCCGATCGACCATTGCCCGACGACATTGACCGGTCCGGCGACGGTCGCATTGTTGCCGACCGACAGCCCGTCGGCCGAGGTGGAGTTCGAGGCGATGCCGCAGGTCGGGCTCGACAGATTGGCGTTGTTGTCGATCTGCAGCGCCGGCGAGGCGCTGGTGTTGAGGGCGATGATGCAGGCGGTGGCGGGGTTCACCGCATCCTCGAGCGCGACCGAGCGGCCGGTCAGGGTCGGCCCGGACGACAGGAACAGGCTGGCGAGCCACATCGGCTGCGCCTGCCTGACGATGACCTCCCAGGCGTTGTTGTCGCTGGCGTAGCCGCCTGAGGCCGGCGGGTTGTTGACGGTGACAGTGACGCCCTTCTGGCCGTCGATGAACCCGGCCGCCGCGCTGACGCCCTTGGCCACCGTGGCCGCTGCGCTCGCCGCATGCTGGGTCGCATAATTGGCCGCCGAATAGGCCGCCTGGTCCGCGACCGCCTGCATCTGGCGATGGATGCTCTGCCAATAGCCGACATCGATGGCGAGACCGGCAAAGCCCATCAGCAGCGTCAGGGCCAGCGCCGCCAGAATCGCGATCACGCCGCGCTGATCGGCACGCAAGCTCGGCAGCACCGCGAGAAATCGTGGCTCCGCCTGGGGGTTGCGGTTCATCGGTGGCCCCTTGCGCATTTTGCACCGCAGCCAGCATCGCCGAGAACCGTTGCGGAACCGTAAAAATTGAGGGGCTCTCCAAGGCAATATTGAGGGACTCTCCGAGGCAATAGGGTTCGGCCCGATTCGAACGCGCTGCGCGGCGTTGTCTGGAACGCGGCGCTCTGGCATGTTCGATGCAGAAACACCTTGCCTTGAGGCGCCTCGGTCGGCGCCGGGTTCGGCGGAGGGGGAATGGAGATCGGGTCGCGCGGCGGCGGAGCCAAGCTGGAACGGGCTCGTGCGCGGCTCCGCGCGGGTGCGCTCGGTCTGCTGGAACCGGGTCAGCAATTTTTTGCGACGGCTGCGGTGCCGTGCCCCTATATCGATGGCCGGGCCGAACGCAAGCTGATCGTCGAGCTCGCCGGCGGCGAGGCGGCCGCGTTCTACGACGAGCTGTCGCGCTCCGGCTTCCGCCGCAGCCACCGTTTCGCCTACCGGCCCGCCTGCGGTACCTGCGAGGCCTGCGTGCCGGTCCGCATCGCGGTCGAGCGGTTCGCCCACACCCGGTCGAGCCGGCGGGTTTGCAACCTGAACCGGGGGCTGACCGGGGCGATGACGCCGGCGCGCGCGAGCCAGGAGCAGTATCGGCTGTTCCAGGCCTACCAGCGCTCGCGCCATCGCGACAGCGAAATGGCGGCGATGAGCTACGGCGACTACCGCGCCATGGTCGAGGATACGCCGGTACGCACCGCCACCGTCGAATTCCGCGACGCAGAGGAACGCCTCGTCGCGGCGACGCTGCTCGACCGGCTCGATGACGGGCTGTCGGCGGTCTACAGCTTCTACGATCCCGGCGCCGAGCGGCAGAGCCTCGGCACCTGGAGCATCCTGTGGCTGGTCGAGGAGAGCCGCCGCCTCGGCCTCGCCTATGTCTATCTCGGCTACTGGATCGCCCAGGCGCCGAAGATGGCCTACAAGGGCCGCTTCCCGGCCCTCGAACGCCTCGGCCGCGACGGCTGGGCGCCGATCGCACAAATCTAGGGGCCGCTTGCGCGCGGGCGCGATTCCCCTCAACGGCAGAGAAGCCGGTATCGCGTTGTTGAACCGCTCCCGGACACCATCTTTGGACGGCGAGTGTTAGAGGCGGTCCGGCATGGCGCGAAAACAGGTCACCAGTGCGGCGGAAAGGGTCCGCGGCGATGCCGTCCTGGCGGCCGTATTGAATGAACTCGATCTCCGCCTGCGCCGGCGGTTTGGAAACGCCTACGTCAAGGTGATCCTGTTCGGCAGCCGGGCCAGAGGCGATCATGCGCCGGACAGCGACGCCGATGTGGCAGTCGTTTTCGGCAATCCGATCGAGGACGGGTGGCAGATCAAAAAGCAGATCATTGAGGAAACCTATCCGCTGCTCCTGAGTACAGGTCTTTACATTCAGCCCTGGGCCGTCTCGAAACGCGATTTAGAAAATCCTGAGGCCGCCGCCAATCGGGCACTGTTGCGCAGTATTCTTCGCGAAGGCGTCACCGCTTGAGCGCGGCAGAATTCTTGGCCAAAGCCCAGACGGCCCTTGAATCTGCCAAGCGCGATTTCGCCGCAGACGACTACGACGGCGCCGCCAACCGCCTTTACTATGCGATGTTCCACGCGGCCCGGGCCGCGCTTTACGGCGTCGGCGCGACCGCCGAGGGCAAGCACGGTACGATCATCGGGCAATTCGGCCTGCGGTTCTGCAAAGACGGGCCCTTGCCAGCGGAATTGGGTCGGGCGCTGAACGAAGCGCAGGAATTGCGCGCCGAGAGCGACTACGGTTCGAGTTCGCCCAACGCAGGCGACGTATTTCCCTATATCGCGACCGCTGAAGAGTTCATCGCGGCCGTCCGTGGGGTCCTCTCCGGAGAGATGCCATCCAGTCCGCCCCGAACGACCCGGAACCCCTCCCCATCACGGCGGCGGCCACGATGACCATCGGTGTTCTGCAATCGAGCCTGTTCGGCGATATGTTCGGCACCGCGGCGATGCGCGAGGCGTTCGGCGAACCGGCCTTCCTGGCCCGCTGCGCCGAGGTCGAGGCGGCGCTGGCGCGCGCGCAGGCGCGGCTCGGCATCGTTCCGGCAGACGCCGCAGCGGCAATCTCGAAAGCCGCTGAGGTGGTCGTCGCCGAGCCCGATTCGCTCGACCTCGCCCGCCTCAAGCGCGAAACCGAGACCGTCGGCTACCCGATCCTGCCGCTGGTGCGCCAACTGGCGGAGCGCGCCGGTGACGGTGGCCGCTGGCTGCATTGGGGCGCGACGACGCAGGACATCATGGACACCGCCGTGGTGCTGCAGATCCGCGCCGGGCTCGACCTGCTGCAGGCCGATCTCGACGCGGCGCGCAGTCACCTCGCCGGGCTCGCCGGCCGCTACCGCGACACGCCGATGGCGGGGCGCACCCATCTGCAGCACGCCCTGCCGGTGACCTTCGGCTACAAGGCGGCGGTGTGGCTGTCGGCTTGCGACCGCCATGCCGAACGGCTCGCGCAACTGCGGCCGCGGGTGCTGACAGTGCAGTTCGGCGGCGCCGCCGGCACGCTCGCCTCGCTCGGCTCGGGTGAGCGGGCGCTCGCCTCGACGACCGAGTTGGCCCGCGAGCTCGGCCTCGCCGAACCGGCGATCACCTGGCACGTCGCCCGCGACGCGATCGTCGAGACCGTGCAGTCCCTGGCGCTGATCGCCGGCACCTTCGGCAAGATCGCGTTCGACGTGATGCTGATGTCGGCGACCGAATTCGGCGAGGCGGCCGAGCCGTTCGTCGCCGGCCGCGGCTCGTCCTCGACGATGCCGCAGAAGCGCAACCCGATCTCGTGCGAACTGATCCTCGCCGGCGCCAAGGCATTGCGGCAGCAGGCCGGGCTGGTGCTCGATTCGATGGTCGCCGATTTCGAGCGCGCGACCGGCCCCTGGCATGTCGAATGGATCGCGGTGCCGGAAGCGTTCGGCTACGCCGCCGGAGTCTTGCACCAGTCGGCCTTCATGCTCGGCGGGCTGATCGTCGACCCAGCCCGCATGGAAAAGAACCTCGGCATGTCGCACGGGCTGATCGTCGCCGAGGCGGTGATGATGGGCCTCGCCCCGCATATCGGCCGCAACGAGGCGCACGACGTCGTTTACGACGCCTGCCGCGCCGCGATCGACAACGACCGGCCGCTTTACGACGTGCTCCTTGAGCACAAGGAGGTGGTCGAGCCGCTCGGCGAGGACCGGCTGCGGGCCTTGACCGATCCCGCCAACTACCTCGGTGCCGCCCAGGCGATGGTCGACCGGGTGCTCGCCGGCCGCTGAACCACGGTTTCGGGTCAGCCCTTGACCGAGCCCGAGGTCAGGCCGGCGACGTAGTGCTCGACGAAGAAGGAATAGATGATCGCGACCGGGATCGAGCCGAGCAGGGCGCCGGCCATCAGCTGGCCCCAGTAGAACACATCGCCGCGGATCAATTCCGCGATGACCCCGACCGGGACGGTGCGCACCGTGCTCTTGGTCAGGAAAATCAGGGCATAGAGAAACTCGTTCTGCGACAGCGTGAAGGCGAAGATGCCGGCCGAGATGAAGCCCGGCGTGCACAGCGGCAGGAAGATGCGCCGCATCGTCTGCAAGCGGCTGGCGCCGTCGATCCGCGCCGCCTCTTCGAGGTCCTTCGGTACGGTCTTGAAATACCCGAGCAGCAGCCAGGCGCAGAACGGCACCAGCATGGTCGGGTAGGTCAGGATCACCGCGGTCAGCGTGTTGCCGAGATCGAGCCGGTTGATCACGTCGGCGAGCGGCAGAAACAACAGCGGCTGCGGCACCAGGTAGATCGCGGCGACCGTCATCGCAATCAGCCCGGCGCCGGCGAAGCGCATCCGCGCCAGCGGATAGGCCAGCATGACTCCGAGCACCAGCGAGATCGCGGTCGAGATCACCGCGACCAGCATCGTGTTCCAGGTCCACAAGAGGAAGCTGGTCGTCGTCAGCAGGTCGACATAATGCTTCAGCGTCGGGTGGTAGACGATCAGCGAGTTGACCTTGACGCTGTACAGCTCGGCGTTCGGCTTCAGCGAGGCGATCGCCATCCAATAGAACGGCAGCAGCGTCAGGACCAGGAAGAACCCGACCGGAATCCAAACCCGCACCGCGGTCCCGACGCGCCCATGTCCGGTGACCGGCATCAGACCCGCCGCATGTAGAGGGTCAGCGCGATGATGAGCAGGGCCAAGGCCGGCAGCATCGCCAGCGCCACCGAGGCGCCGAGCCCGAGCTGCCCCGCACCCATGCCGATGTCGAAGGCGTAGGTCGCGAACAGCTGCGTCGCGTTCTGCGGCCCGCCATGGGTCAGCACGTAGACGAGCTGGAAATCGGCGAAGGTGAAGATCACCGAGAACAGCGTCACGATCAGGATGATCGGCTTCAGCAGCGGGATCGTGACATAGCGGAAGCGCTGCCAACTGCTGGCGCCGTCGATCGTCGCCGCCTCGTAAAGCTCGGGCGGCACCGTCTGCAGCCCGGCGAGCAGGGTGATGCCGTAGAACGGCAGGCCGCGCCAGGTATTGATGACGATGATCGAGCACATCGCCAGGTAAGGGTTGCCGAGCCATGACGGACCGGGCTTCGGCATGCCGAGCCCGATCAGCAGCCGGTTGACGACGCTGAAGGCCGGGTCGAGCATCCACATCCAGGCGACCGTGCTGAGTACCGTCGGCACGATAAACGGCAATAGCAGCAGCGCCCGGACCATATTCTTCATCCGGAAGTGCTGGTTCATCGCCAGCGCCAGGCCGAGGCCGCCGACCATCTTCAACAGCGTCGCGGCGCCGGTGTAGACGAAGGTGTTGAACGCGACGCGCCAGAACACCGGGTCGTGCGCGTCGGTGATGAAGTTCTTCAGGCCGATGAAGGTGCCGGGCTGCGCCACCGGCCGGTTTTCCAGGCTCAGCAGGATGCCGTAGAAGAACGGGTAGCCGACGAACGCCGCCAGAAACGCGAGCGGCAGGGCCATCATCAGCCAGCTGAACACGCTCTCGCGGTCGAGCCACAGCGCCAGCGAGACCGGCCGCCGCGGCCGCACTCGCGCGACCGCGCCGAGCGGTTCGGCCTGGGTGGTCATGGGTCGCGCCGATCAGCCCCTCTCCCGCACGGCGGGAGAGGGTGCCTGAGGGCGCAGCCCGAAGGCGGGTGAGGGCAATCGGCTCGCACCGCCCTCACCCTCCCATCGCTTCGCGCTGGGCCCCTCCCTCTCCCGCATTGCGGGAGAGGGGCTCTATCGATGGACGGCTCACGCCTGGTAGATCTCCTTCAGCTGCGCCTCGGCGGCCTTGATCACATCGGGCGTCTTGGCGCCGGCCGCGGCCTTGGCGAACATGTCGACAACGACGTATTTGGCGACGCTCTGCGCCAGCCTGGTGCTCGCCGACGCCGGCCAGCCGGGCAAATGCGCGGTCGTGAGCGCATCGCGATACGGCTTGTTGCGCGGCTCGACATCCCACATCGGCGCATTGTCGAAGGCGTGCAGCAGCGGCTGGTAGTAGCTGTCGGCCGAATTGTACCAATCGCCCAGCGCGTTCGTCGTCATCAGCCACTTCAGGAAGTCGCGCGCCTCCTGCTTCACTGGCGAGAAGGTGAAGACCGCATGGCTGATCGAGTTCATCAGATGGAACCGGCCCTTCGGGCCCTGCGGGTTCATCGCCTGGTCGGTGACCTTGCCGATCTCCGGGAAGTCGCGTTTCGCGATGTAGAGGATGCTTTCGGCGTTGTTGGTGCAGGAGATCTGCTCGGCCAGCCACGCCTTGTTGTTGCTGACATCGGTCCAGCCGAGGCAATCCTCGAGCATCGTGTCACGGAAGAACCTGCGGCAGAAATCGATTGCCCCCGCGGTTTCGGACGAGTCGATCGATACGGTCTTGCCATCGGCCTCGACCTCGTGCCCGCCATAGGACCACAGCAGCGGATAGAGCCAGCCGTGGTTGTCGCCGAAGCCGTGGCCCAGCTCGAAGCCGAACGGGTGGTCCTTCGCCTTCAGCTTCTTGCCGACCTCGTACAGCTCCTCCCAGGTATCCGGGAATTTGGTGACCCCTACTTCCTTGAACCAGTCGGTGCGCCAGTTCATCAGCTGGCCGATATTTGCGAACGGGATCGCCTTCCATTTGCCGTTGACGATCCCCGCTTCCTTGGCGACGTCGTACCAGCCGCCCTGTTTCTGGCCGGTCTCCTCGGCGATATCGGCGACGACATCAAGCTTCTCGTCGAACTGGAACGGCTGCAGCAGGCCCAGCATCGTCACGTCGGCGCCGGAGCCGGTCTCGGTAATCGTGCTGACGCGGGTCGGCAGGCTGCCGACGCTGGTTGTCTCGTAGACCACCTTGACGCCGGTCGCCTTTTCGTAGGCCGGCGCGATCGTATCCTTCATGTAGGCGTCGAAGGCCGGGATGAACGAGCTTTCGTGCAGCAGCGTGACGGTCTTGCCGGCGGCGCGGGCGCTCGGGAGGATTTGCGGCGCCAACGCCGCGGCGGCGCTTCCGGCTACCGTGATCTTCAGAAAATCGCGCCGCGATGCGCTCCTCATTGGCGTGCTCCCCTCGATTTTCCCCGGGCCGGCCCGGGGAAATGTCTATGCCGGGCATCGTATGGGTTTTGCCGCCGGGCCGGAAGCGGCTTGCCCGAAAGCTGCTTGACCTTGCGGCGACGAGCCGCAGGATACGGCCGTTCGCCCGGAGCGGGCGGGGCCACGGGCCCGGGACAAGGGGGGAGACCGATGCGTGCCAGAAACCTGTTGTTGGCCCTGTTGCCGCTGCTTGCGTCCGCGTTCGGCGTGAACGCCGCCGACACGCGCCATTTCAGCTTCGCCTACGACCAGCCGAAAACGACCGCCTACGGCATCGCCGGCGACACCTTCGCCGCCAAATTGGCCGAACTCAGCAAGGGGACCCTGGTCATCGACCAGTTCCCCGGCGCACAGCTCGGCCAGGAGCCGCAGGTCCTGCAGAAATTGCGCACCGGCGATGTCGACTTCGCGATCACCTCGACCGCCAATTCGGCGACCCTGCAGCCCGAGGCCGGGGTGTTCTCGATCCACTTCGTGTTCCGCTCCGAGGACCATCTGAAGCACGCGCTGGCCGATCCAGGGGTCGTCGCCGCCTTCAAGGAGATGATCAATTCCAAGGTCCAGGGCGCGCATACGCTGGCGCTCGGCACGATGGGGTTCCGCGACATGTACGGCAAGCGCGAGATCCACAATCTCGACGACATCAAGAACGTCAAGGTACGGGTCCAGGCCACCGCGACCGAGGACACGATGTTTCCGGCCTATGGCGCCCAGACCGTCCACATGCCGTTCGGCGACGTGTATACCGCGCTGCAAACCGGCGTCGTCGACATGGCCGAGAACGGCATCAACGTCTACCAGTCGAACAAGCATTACGAGGTCGCGCCGATCATGTCGCTGACCGAGCACGAGGCGAACAACAACGTGATCTGGGTCAGCGACAAGGTGTGGAACAGCCTCAATGACGAGCAGAAGGGCTGGGTCCAGGGCGCTGCCGACGAGGTCGCCAAGGTGATGCCGGAAAAGGCGTTCGGCCTCGAACACGATTCGATGGGCAAGCTCGAAAAGATGGGGGTCAAATTCGTCAAGGGCGTCGACAAATCGGGCTTTATCAAGGATGCCGAGCCGATCCAGGACAAGCTCGCCGGCGAACTAGGCCCTGGCGCCACCAAGATCCTGCAGATGGTCCGGGCAGTGAAATAGAGAGACTCGGGCGGACGCCGCTCGTGTTAAAATTTGCCGGATGCAAGATGACGGGCTGATTCGGTCTCTCGCGGCGCTGCGGCGCAAGCTGCGGGCGCTCGCGGCAGTCGCGTCGGATTCCGGCGCCACGCCGCCGGAACGGGCCAATGCGGCGGCCCTGAAGCGGCACCTCGAGCAGCGGCTTCGGCAAGCGGGCGCGCCGGCCGGCGACTGGAGCGACCAGGCCTTCCGCCTCGGCCGCTGGGCAAGACAGCTGCACAAAGCGGGGCCGTCCGAGGCCGAGGCTACCGACTGGACGGACCAGGCCCGGCGCTTCGGGAGGGCGCTCGGCCGCGGCTACAGGAAATGGATTTCGGAGTGATCGGCTAGCTGCGACGGGGCCGGTTCTGATGAACCGCTGCGGCGCGCCAAAGGTCGCGGCTGCGGTCATTCCTCGGGGAACCCGACCTTGCGCGGGCCATCGGTCTGCGCCGCCGCCACCCAGCCTCACCCCGCCCCTTCCGCAGCGGACGCTTCTCCCCCTGAACGTGATCGAACCGATTTTGCACGGTGGTCGAGATTGTCCGCGGTCGGCGCGTTAGGATATTGTTGCCGCGAGGAGCCAACGAAACGAAGATCGACCGGCCAAACCGTAAGGAAAACCCGATGAGCACGTTGAGCCGGGAGGCGGAGGATCGCCGCACGCCTGGCGAAGTCGCCGGCGCAAAACTCGCATCAGCACATCGCGGCCGCCTCGCCGAACCGGAAATCGACGCCAGGACGGATTACGAGGGGCAGGTCCGACAGCTGCGGGCGCTGGTCGCCTCGATGCGGGACGCGCTCGATCAGGCGCAGATCGCCGCAACCGCCGAGGTGCAGGCGGCGCGGAATGGTTTCGAGGCGGAGATCAAGCAATTGCGCGCGGCGGTGGCCACCGGCCGCGACGCGCTCGAGCAGGCGCAGTTCGCTGCAGCCGCCGACGTGCAGGCGGTGCGCGAGGCGCACGAGGCGGAGATCAAGCAATTGCGCGCGGCGGTGGCCACCGGCCGCGACACGCTTGAGCAGGCGCAGATTGCCGCCGCCGCCGAGGTTCAGGCGGCCCGCGACGCGCGCGAGGCGGAAATCAGGCAATTGCGGGCAACCGTGGCGGCCAGTCGCGAGGCGCTGGAAGAGGCTCGCCTGACGGCCGAGGCAGAGCTGCAGGCGGTGCGGAGCACCTACGAGGCGGAAATCAGCCAATTGCGGACAACCGTTGCCGCCGGTCGCGAGGTCCTCGAGCAGGCCCGGCTGACGGCCGAGGCCGATCTGGATGCGGCGCGGAGCGCGTATGAAGCGGAAATCAAGCAATTGCGGGCAACCATAGCCACCAGCCGCGATGCGCTGGAACTGCTCAAACAGCAATCCGTCGACGAGCTCGACCGCGCGGCATCCGCCGGTCAGGCCGAGCTTGCGCAATTGCGCGAGACGATCCAGACCTTGCGGGCGCAGGCCGAGGAGCGAGACCAGGCTTATCGGCAGGCCATCGAGGACCATCAGGATTCGAGCCGGGCCGAAATCCGCCAGCTTCGCGACACCGCTCATCGGTTGCGCGGGAGTCTCGACGAGGAGCGCGCGAACCATTCGGAGCAGCTGGCGGCGCTGGAATACGCCAAGCGAGGCGAGGCGATGCAATTGCAGGGCACGATCCAGACCCTCAGAAGCGAATTGGAGGCTGCGCATGGCCGACGGTGATGCGGTTGCCGTTGCGGTGGAACCTGTCCCCGCGACAAAGCGTCGGCGGCGGAAATCGGTAAAGCATCCGGGCCATTTCGAAACCGTCCTGGACATCGCGCGCCGGATCTCCGGCACGGAGTCGCTGGATCAAGTGCTCTACGCGCTGGTCGAAATGACGTCCGCCGAAATCGGTTGCGACCGCAGTACGTTCTTTCTTTACGATGCCGATACCAACGATTTGTTCTCGCGGGTTGCGCAGGGCTTGCGGTCGCGGGAAATCCGGATATCGGCCAATGAAGGGATTGCCGGTGCCGTCTACCAGTCGGGGAAGGCGATCATCGTCAATGATGCGGCCAACGATCCGCGCTTCGACTCGCTGGTCGACAAGCAGACCGGTTACGTCACCCGCAACCTGATCTGCGTGCCGCTGAAGACCGTCAACGGCGACATCGTCGGGTCGGCCGAGTGCCTCAACAAGAACAGCGGCCACTTTACCGAATACGACCTCGAGCTGCTGTCCGACATCGGCGAGGTGGCGGTCCCCGCATTGCGCAGCTCGCGGTTTATCGAGCGCATGACCCTGGCCCGCGAACAGGAAATGCATTTCCTCGACGTGGTGACGGACATCACCTCGGAAATCGACCTCGACGTCCTGCTCGACCGGATCATGGTCGAAGTCACGCGCATCCTGGGAGCGGAACGCTCGACGCTGTTTCTCAACGACGAAAAGGGCGGGGAGCTGTTCTCCCGCGTGGCGCAGGGCGAACAGGTCAACGAAATCCGGTTTCCGAACAATGCCGGCATCGCCGGCGCGGTGTTCACCACCGGAACAACGGTCAACATTCCGCACGCCTATGCCGACCTCAGGTTCAACCCCCATTTCGACAAGGTCACCGGTTTCTTCACCCGGTCCATCCTCGCCGCACCGCTGACCAACAAATCGGGCAAGGTGATCGGTGTCACCCAGGCCCTGAACAAGATCGGCGGACCGTTCACCCAGGACGACGAGTCGCGGCTCAAGGCCTTCACCGCCGAGGTCGCGATCGCGCTCGAGAACGCCAAGCTGTTCAGCGACGTCCAGAAAATGAAAAATTACAATGACGCGATGCTGCTCAGTATGGCGGACGGCGTGATCACGCTCGACAGCGAGCATGTCATCGTCACTTGCAACAGCGCCGGCCTGCGTATCCTGCAATGCACGAACGCCGACATCTTGAACAAGAAGTTCGACCAGTTCTTCACCGGCAAGAATTCCTGGCTGGCCGAACGCCTCGCCAAGGTCGAGATCGAACAGCGCAACGATGTCGAGATGGACGTCGAGATCGACGTTGCCGGCAAGCCGATCGCCGTCAACCTCTCGATCCTGCCGCTGAAAAGCGAGGCCGAGCAGCAGCTCGGCACGATGATGGTGTTCTCCGACATCAGCACCGAAAAGCGCGTCAAGGCGACGATGGCGCGCTATATGGATCCCACCATCGCCGCGCAGATGTTCGAGAATGCCGATACCGACGTGCTGGGCGGGACCAACCGCCTTGCCACCATCCTGTTTTCCGATATCCGCGGCTTCACGACGCTGACCGAGCATTTGGGCGCGAACGGCACGGTCGCGTTCCTGAATGAATATTTCGGCATCATGGTCGAAGTGATCACCAAATTCGAAGGGATGCTCGACAAGTTCATCGGCGATGCGATCATGGCCGCTTTCGGCCTGCCGATCTCGCACGAGGACGACGAAGACCGCGCGGTGCAGGCCGCGATCGGAATGATCCGCGAATGCCGCAGGTGGAGTGGCGAGCGCGCCAAAGCCAATTTGCTGCCGGTCGATATGGGGATCGGCATCAACACCGACATGATCGTGTCCGGCAATATCGGCTCGGCCAAGCGGATGGATTACACGCTGATCGGTGACGGGGTGAACGTCGCCTCTCGCCTGGAGAGCGCGTGCAAGGCGTATTCGGCGCGCATCCTGATCAGCGATAATACTTACAATCGTTTGCGCGGCACCTATCGGGTGCGCGAGGTCGACCAGGTCATCGTCAAGGGCAAGACCGAGCCGGTCGGCGTGTACGAGGTCCTCGACTATCACACGGCGGAGACGTTTCCGAGTTTGATGGACGTGGTGAACTACTTCAATGAAGGCATCGCCCATTACCGCGCCCGGAAATTCGAGAAGTCTGTCAAGCAGTTCGAGGAAGCGCTGCGCCGTCACCCCGGCGACAAGCTCTCGCAGACCTATATCGAGCGTTGCCGCTTCCTGATCGAAACTCCGCCAGCCGAGGATTGGGCCGGCATCTGGGAGATGCACGAGAAGTAGCCGCTCTAACGGATCTGCCCTGCTCCCGCGTCATGAGCGCGATGGCGTCGACGGTGTTGGACCCATTTCAGTAATCGCCGGCAACCCGCCGGACAATCTCGGACCGATCGCTCACAGGCGGTTCTTGCCACGCGATGAACGGCCTTGGTTGGCGCGGCGTTATGGCGCTTGGCGCAGCTACGGCGACTTGGCATTGTCCGGGCTGCGTCTCGCTCAGCGGCGATGCAGTGCATTTCTGATTTTCAAATTGGCTGCAATGCTGAGCGTGCCGACTGCCTCCGTCATTGACCAGATCTGCTAGGGGTTGCGACCAGGAGCGCGCTCCTGGTCGGCCAAGATCATTGGCCTTCCCCGGATTGTCAGGTCTGCCCCTGTAACCCACAATAGGCGGGCTTCGATGAAGCTGACGTTTTGTGCCTTGCAGGAAAGGCTGCGGGACCCGGCGATGACGGCACTGCTGGTGCTTGAAATCGCCATCATGTTCGTGATGTCGCCGCTGCGTGCGCTGGGCATAGCGGCACCTCCGACGGTGATCGTTTCGCTCGTGCTCCTCGTCGTAATCGTCGTCGTCGTGCTGTCACGCAGCCGCGGCGCCGTTGTTCTGGTCCTCGCCTCTGTCGCCCTCAATGTGACCGGCACATTGCTGCATCTGATTGACCCTTCGGCGGCCACCGAGGTGCTCAGGACGGTCGGCGAGGTGCTGGCGCGCGGCGTCCTAGGCTGGATTGTCGCGGCGGCCGTGTTCGCGCCCGGAAAGATCACCCATTACCGGATCCAGGGCGCGATCGTGCTCTATCTCGATGTGGCGATGACGTTCGGCGCGCTTTATCGTCTGCTCGCGGAGTTGTCCCCGGGCGCATTCCAGGGTCTGGCGGCGGGACCGAACGATCCCGCGTTTATCGGGGCAATCACCTATTTCAGCCTTTCAGCGCTGACGACGGCGGGCTTCGGCGATATCCTGCCGGTGCACCCGTTCGCGCGCTGCATTGCCAACCTCGAAGCGATCATCGGCCAGCTCTACCCGGCCACCTTGCTTGCGCGGATCGTCACCCTTGAGCTGGCGCACCGCCGCGGTAGGAGCCGGCGCTTGGATGGCGAGGCTTGGCGACCCGCCAGGGCCCT
>Ga0073928_10007009_pt1 | contig 14864 bp, 17 predicted proteins | sample PaiPotPPA55metaG_FD_76969 | JGI IMG/M metagenome (GOLD analysis project Ga0073928, IMG submission 76969) | Iron sulfur acid spring bacterial and archeal communities from Banff, Canada, to study Microbial Dark Matter (Phase II) - Paint Pots PPA... ... | reverse complement strand
TGCACGGCCGCATCGCCATCGCCGTCGCGGAAATGTGGAAGCAGGCCTTGGGTGTGGACACCACCTTGCATGCCGAAGAGTTCAAGGTGCTGCTGCAGGACATCGATCGCGGCGACGTGACGCAGGTGTTTCGTGCGAGCTGGCTCGCCGACTACAACGACGCCTACAGTTTCCTGCAGGTGCTGCAAAGCGGTTTCGGCATCAACTTGCCGCGCTATGCCAATGCCGAATACGATGCACTACTGGCGCAAGCCGCCAACGAAGTCGACGCCGGCCGCCGGCGCGCGCTGCTCGAGCACGCGGAGCAAGTCATGATCGCCGATCAACCGCTCATCCCGCTCTACTTCTACGTGGCCAAGCATCTCGTCAGCGCTCGGGTGCAGGGTTGGCGGGACAATGCGATGAATGTGGTGTACAGCAAGCAGCTCATGAAAGACAGTTCAAACCGCGCCGCGACGGGCGATGCGAGGTAAGCCGATGACCAATTTCTACGACTTCAAGGTGACGGGACTCGACGGTAGCCAGGATATTCTCGCTCCTTTGCGCGGCAACGTGACCTTGGCGGTGAATGTCGCGAGCAAGTGCGGCTACACGCCGCAATATGCTGGCTTGGAAGAACTTTACCAAGAGCTCAAGGAGCGCAATTTCACCGTGGTCGGTTTCCCCTGCAACCAATTCGGCGCGCAGGAACCCGGCACGGCGGCGGAGATTCAAAGCTTTTGCTCCCTCACCTATGGGGTGACTTTCCCGTTGGCCGCAAAAATAGACGTGAACGGCGCTCATCGCCATGCCCTCTACGCCTGGCTGACGGCCGAGGAGAACGGCTTTCCCGGAGACATCGGCTGGAATTTCGAGAAGTTCCTGATCGATCGCGAGGGACGGGTGATTTGCCGCTACCCTTCGGGAGCGAAGCCGACGGATGCCGCGTTTTTGCAGGACTTGGCCGACGTTCTGTAACGCGTCACCGCAAATTGCGCCGCTTTCGCTTACGCGGGTGGCATTTTGTCCGTCCACTCTTTAACATCAGCGCACTATTTGAACCCCGCGGTCGGAGACTTTAGATGCATTCTCGATTGAATGGCTTAGGCTGGCTTGCTGGCACGGCGTTGAGTTTGAGTTGGTCACTTGGCGCGCATGCAGCGGGCGATCCGGCACTCGGCGAGAAGAAGTTCTACACCTGCTACGGCTGCCACGGCATCGACAACTACAGGAACGCCTACCCGGACTACAGCGTTCCCATGCTGCGCCACCAGCATGCCTCGTATATCGTGGCGGCGCTGCAGGAGTATCGCAGCGGCGAGCGGCCGCATGCGACCATGCACGCGCAGGCGTCGTCGTTGTCCGACGAAGACATCGAGGACATCGCCGCCTACCTGCAAGGTGCGGTCCCGGTGAAGCCGAGCACGGCGGCAAACGGAAAGGCTCCGAAACAAGTGGCCGCCTGCGTCGCCTGTCACGGCGAGAACGGACTCGGGGTCGAGTCGCCGCTGACGCCGAAGCCGGCCGTGCTCGCGGGTCAGCACGTCGATTACCTGGAGCAGGCGTTGACGGCCTATAAGAACGGCCGCCGCAAGAATGTGGTGATGGACGGCATGGCGCAGCTGCTCACCACCGACGAGGACGTCAAAATCGCGGCTCAGTATTTTGCCAATCAACCCTCGCCCTTGGCTACGGCGAGCACCGGCAGCAAGTAAGCAGGTCCGCTCGGCAACTCATCGGCGCCGCTCGCCGTCATTTGCCGAGGCTCATCAAGAATTGCGCGAACGTCCGGTAGTAGGCGTCGCGGTTCTGCTTTTTCCGAAAGCCGTGACCTTCGTCGCTGGCCTGTAAATACCACACGTCGCCGCCCTTGCTGCGCACCCGATTGACGATCTGCTCCGCTTCGCTCAACGGCACCCGCGGATCGTTCTTGCCGTGCACGATGAGCAGAGGCCGTGAAATGCGCTCGGCGTTCGTCAGCGGTGAAATGCGCCTGAGGTATGCCCGCATGTCGGGATCGCGTTCATCGCCGTATTCAGCGCGGCGCTGGTTTTGCCGATACGGCGCGGTGTTGGTCAAAAAGCTGACGAAGTCGGCGATGCCACAGAAGTCGACGCCGCCGCGCAGGCGCTCGCTGAAATTGACCAGCGTTGCGAGCGTGAGATAGCCCCCGTAGGAACCGCCGGACACCACCACTTGCTTTGGGTCGAACGCGTTCTGCAAACGCAGCCAGACGAGCAGCGCGCCCATATCCTTCACGGCGTCCTCGCGCAGTGTGCCGTTGTCGAGAGCCAGATAACTCTTTCCGTAGCCGGATGAGCCGCGCACATTGGGCGCAACGACGGCAAGTCCAAGCTCGTTGACCAGATACTGCAGCCATGGATCGAAGCCCGGACGGAACTGCGATTCAGGGCCGCCGTGCAGGGTGATCAGCACCGGGTGCGGACCTGGAGCCGACGGCTCGTACACATACACCGGTATCTGACGCTGCCGGCCGTCGGTTCGGTCGAAGGTGGGAAACTGAGTGAGCCGCGGCGTCACGAATCTCGCGAGATCCACGGCACCCGCTTCGCTGTGCGTCCAAGCCTCCAAGCGATTGGTCGCGATGTCGAGAACATAGGCGTCGCGCGGCCGATTGGGAGCCGCGAAGCCGACGGCAAGGCGATTGCCCTCGGCGTCGAAGCTCAAGGAGCCGATGATGCCGGCCGCCGGGAGCTTGGGCGGAATCAAGTCCTGATGCGTACGCAGATCGAGCAGATTGAGTTTGTCGATCCCCGCCTCGTTGCTGATGTAGGCCAGGTAATGTCCGTCGCGCGAAATCGCCAATTCTTCGATGTCCCAGGAAAGACGGCCGGAGATCACGGTCTTGTCGCCGGTGAATAGATTGACGTAGCGCAGCTGCGCGAACTCGCTGTCGCGGTCCGAAATCAAATAGACGCCCTGTCCGTCGCGGGAGAATTTGGCGCCTGCAATCCCGACCTTGGTCGGCGCCGGCTCGACCTCGCGTTTTTGTCCCGAGGCAAGATCCACCACGTAGAGGTAGGCCTCGGAAATCGAAAGGTACTTGAGTACGAGCAGCTTGCGGTCATCCGGCGACCAATCGAGCGGATACCAGGCGGCACCGTCGCCGGTGACGGCGAGCCGCGGCAGCGAGCCCGCTTCCGGATCGACGATGTCGATGTCATAGCTCACCCCGTCGCGCGCGGTGCTGAAGAACGCGACCTCGCGCCCAGTGTTCGACCACACGGGCCCGCCGTTCAGGGACTTGCCGTCGGTCAGCAGTTTGGCGCCGGGCTCGCCCAGGCGCTGATAGTAGAGTTGGGCATTCTCATTGCCGCCCACATCCTTGAGATACACGTAGGCGCTGCGCCCGGGATCGGGCGAAAATGCGGCCTGAGTGATCGGTTCGCGCAGAAACGTGAGCTGGTGACGCTCACCCGCAGGCCGCTCCACGAGATGCAGCTGATCGACGTCGCCGAATCGAGTGCTGATCAACAGCTGGCCTTTCGGCGAGAAGCCGAGCGGAGTTGCCTGGCGCGCATTCAGATAGGCATCCAGTTTCTCGCTCAGACCCGGCGCGGGTTCGGGAATATTGTCGAAGATCAGATTGCCGCGCTCGACCCGAGGCAGCGCCGAGGCCGGAACCGCGGACACGAACGGCACTGCCATGAGCAGCATCAAATATATTCGAGTCATAATTTGTATGTTCTCACACGGGGCGGATAATGGGAGCGATGGCAGCCTATGAACACTTGGTGAAATCCTACGATGTCGGCGATCAGCTCGACGACATCGCGAGCGCGGATCCCCCTGCCTACCTGCGCCGCTGCTTCGCCGAGGGCCATTCCGCGTCGGTGTTGTCTTGGGCCCGGGTGCAGCAGCTCGCGGTCTGCGCCATGGTCCTTGACGCCATCGTCAATGGCCGTGACTACGAGTCGTTCGAGCATGAGCTGATCGCTGACTGGCGCATCCATTATGCCAGCGCGTGCGCCAAACTGAAGGACTCGGCCGTGCAGGCCCTGCACCGCGTCCTCGAGCGCGACCGGCCGCAAGATCCGGACGCCGCCATGGAACTGGAACAACTCGCAGGCAGTTTGGCCGCGGCTCGATGAGGGCCCTGAATCATAGTGATCCGCATCCATGTCTCGGTCGCAGCTCGAGCCGGCGCGTATGCCGGACCGCGTTGACTGTGACGTTGCTCGCGGCATTGGTTGCCTGCCGCGCCCCGTCGCCGCGGACTGCTGCACCCGATCGTGTTCCGTCCCCGCCGGCCGCGCATGAACTTGGCGACGCTTCTTATGATTGGCACGGTCTCCTCATCGCACCCTTCGGCAGCGTGCTCAAAGATATCCCCGTAGCCCTTCACGAGGTGTTGCTGTTTCGGGACGACGCGCATGGGAATGCCGCGCCGGGCAATGCCGCGACGGGCGGTGCGGGAGCCGACGCGGCCGCCGTCGATGCGGAGTGCTATGCCGCCGATGCGCCCGCGCCTCGTTTCGTCGGGCGCATTCCCGAGGAGTACTTGCTCTGTTTCAAGCAAGATCGACTGTCCCGCATTCAAGCGTCGGTTCGCGTGCCCGCCCCTCAAGCGCCCGAGGTATTCGCCGCGGCCTGCACCGGTTGGTTGAAAAACGCGGCGTCCGGCGCCGGAGCTCCCGGCGCCGTGCCGCCGTCCGCCGAGACCCCGAGCGCCGGCGCCTGCGAGGGCCGCGACGGCGCCATTCACTTCCGCGGCCGGCTCGAGGAGGAACCGGGTCGGGCGGAAGCGCCCCAATCGGAATCGGTCTTGTCGATTGCCTTAGACGGCGCTCCCAATCCTTGAGCAGCCCCCCGTGACTCGAGAGTCCGAACTTGAACTGCTTGCCGCAGGATCGCGCGACATCGGCATTGCCTTGGACTCATCCGGCGCCGAGGTGCTGCTCAAGCTGGTGGATGAACTGGAAGCCGGAAACGCGCAATTCAATCTGACGGCAATCCGCGACAGGCTCGGCATGTTGCGCAAACATGTCCTCGACAGTCTTACTCTGCAGCCCTACCTGCGCGGCAGCCGCATCGCCGACATTGGCACCGGCGCGGGTTTTCCGGGGCTGCCGCTGGCCATCGTCAACCCGCAGCGGCGTTTTACGCTGGTCGAGGCCACCGGCAAGAAGGCGCGATTCGTCGAACAAACCGCGCTCCGGCTGGGGTGCGACAATGTTCAGGTCGAACATGCTCGAGCAGAAAGCTACAGGCCGTTCGAGCTTTTCGATACAGTGGTGGCCCGGGCCCTGTCCTCACTGGCGGATTTTGCGGCCTACGCCGGTCATTTATGTGCTCCGGACGGGCGACTGCTGGCGATGAAGGGAAAGCGGCCGGACGAGGAGATCTCCGCCCTGCCCAAATCGTTTCGAGTGCTGGCGGTGCATAGACTCAAAGTGCCCGGGCTGGACGACGAGCGGCATCTTGTGGAACTCTCACCGTCCCGACCCAAATCGAGCAAATTATGAAGCGGGTCATCGCAGTTGCAAATCAGAAAGGCGGGGTCGGAAAGACCACGACCGCCGTCAATCTAGCCGCCTCGCTGACGGCCACCAAACGGCGCGTCCTGCTGATCGATCTCGATCCCCAGGGCAATGCCACCATGGGATGCGGAGTCGACAAGTATGCTCAGGCCCGCACCAGCTGCGACGTGTTGTTGGGAGACTGCTCCGCGATGGAGGCGCTGGTGCCGGTCGAGTACGGGGGTTTCATGTTGATGCCTTCCAATCAGGACCTCACGGCGGCAGAGGTTCGCCTGCTCGGCATGATCACCGGCCGAGAGTTCAAATTGCGCAATGCGCTGAAACCGGTGCGGGAGGATTTCGACGTGATCTTCATCGACTGTCCGCCGGCACTCAATATGCTGACGCTGAACGCGCTGGTGGCGGCGGATTCCGTGATGGTCCCGATGCAATGCGAGTACTACGCGCTGGAGGGCCTGAGCGCCCTGGTGCAGACCATCGAGCAGATTCGGGCCAGCATCAATCCCGATCTGGAAATCGAAGGACTGCTCCGTACCATGTTCGACCCGCGCAACAACCTTGCGAATGAAGTGTCCGCGCAGCTGATCGAGCACTTCGGCGACAAGGTGTTTCGTACCATGATCCCGCGCAACATACGGCTGGCGGAGGCCCCGAGTTTCGGCAAGCCCGCGCTGTTTCACGACAAGGAGTCGCGCGGCGCTCTCGCCTATCTGGCGCTCGCCGGCGAGATGATTCGCCGCGACGATCTGCCGCCCGCCGACGAGATGATTCGCCGCGACGATCTGCCGCCCGCGCCCGTATAATCGGTCCCGTCCGTAGAACCGGCGTCGTTCACTGGAATTTGTCATGTCGGTCAAAAAGCCGTCTTTGGGTCGTGGCCTCGCAGAGCTGAGCCCCCTGCTCGCGAAGCGCGCGGGCGCGCCCGCGGCTGAACCACCGGTGCTCGCCGGCGACCGCTTGGCAAGTTTGCCGCTCGATTTGCTGCAGCGGGGCAAGTTCCAGCCTCGCGTGGACATGCGGACCGAGACCTTGAGCGAACTGGCGGACTCGATCAAATCGCGGGGTCTGGTGCAGCCCATCCTGGTGCGCCCCGTCGGGAGCCGCAACCCCGGCGAATCGCAACGCTATGAAATCATCGCCGGCGAGCGGCGCTGGCGGGCGGCGCAGATGGCGGGGCTTGCCGAGATTCCCGCAGTTATTCGCGACGTGCCCGATGAGGCGGCTGTTTCCATGGCGCTCATCGAGAACATTCAGCGCGAAGACCTGAACCCCCTGGAAGAGGCGGGTGCGCTGCTGCGTTTGATCGAGGAATTCGGCCTGACGCATCAGGCGGCCGCCGAAGCGGTCGGGCGCTCGCGCGCCGCGGTAAGCAATTTGCTCCGCCTCATGGAGCTGGCCGACGAAGTCAAGGAATTGCTGGAGCAGCGGCGTATCGAGATGGGCCACGCGCGCGCGCTGCTGGGTTTGAGTTCGCGCCGCCAGCAGATCGAGGTGGCCGGCCTCGTGGCCAAAAAATCCCTGTCGGTGCGTGAGACCGAGGCATTGGTGCGCCGCATCATCGCTCCGCATTCCGCCGACTCGCCATCGGCGCCTCCCGCTGACCCGGATATTCAGCGTCTGGAACGCGAATTGGCCGATAAATTAGGCGCCAAAGTAGCGTTCCAGCACACCGCTTCCGGCAAGGGAAAACTCGTCGTCAGCTACAACAGCCTCGATGAACTCGAGGGCATTCTCGGTCATATCCAGTGAAAAAAAGCGAAAAAATACCGCGCCAAAACGCCTTGATGCAGCGGGTCGGCCTCTCTATAATGCGCCGGCTATTTTGACTGGCGACGGCTCATAGAATGGGGAAATCGAGGGTAGCGCCGCCGGTCCGGTCCCCTTCGCGATGAATGAAGTTCTGAGTCGCGGCAAGCGGATGGTCGTTCGGGTCGTGCTCCTGCAAGCAGGCTGCGCGGCATTAGTCGCGTCTGTGTTTCTTGTGTTCAAAGGTTTGAGCCCGGCCCTTGCGGCGCTGGTGGGTGGGTTGATCGTGGCTGCCGGAAGTGCAGTGATGGGTTGGCGCGCGTTCAAGCCCGGGATTGCGGGCGGCGCCAGGCTCACGACAGCGATGTACGCCGGGGTGGCGCTTAAGTGGTTGTGGTTCGCGCTCGCAATGTATTTGGCGGTCGCGCGGTTGAAACTCGACGCGGCACCGCTATTGATTGGAATAGTGGTCACGCAATTGGGGTATTGGGTCGGTCTAGTTCGGCTCAAATGACGATTGGGGACTTATGCGTTTCGTAAATCTGGCAGAGGAAGAAGTTTCGGGCGGGGTGACGGGCTACATCAAGCACCACCTTACTCATTTCACCGTGGATACGGGGCACGGTGCGTTTTGGTCCGTGCACATCGACAGCATCATTTTTACTCTCCTCATTTCCTTCCTGTTCATTCTCACACTCTCCCTCGCCGCGCGCCGCGCCACCAGCGGCGTCCCGGGTAAATTGCAGGCCGCGGTGGAAATCCTGGTGGAAGCCGTCGATGGCATGGTGAAAGACACCTATCACGGCCCGAACAAATTCATCGCGCCGCTCGCCATCACGATTTTCTGCATCGTGTTCCTGGAAAATTTCATGGACATCCTTCCGGTGGATGCCCTGCCCTGGGCCGCCAAGCTCTTCGGCGTGGAGCACCTACGCACGGTGGCGACAGCCGACCTCAACACCACGGTCGGAATGGCCCTGGGGGTTTTCATATTGATTCAGTGGGTGGGCATCACGCACAAGGGATTCGGCGTTTTTGTCGGCGAGTGGTTTACCGCTCCGTTTCACGCTCATAACCTGGCTCTCAAGATACTGCTGGCACCCATCAATTTGGCATTCCGAGTGATCGAAGAAGTCGTCCGGCCGCTATCCTTGTCCATGCGGCTGTTCGGCAACATGTACGCCGGCGAGCTCATATTTTTGCTGATCGCCTGCTTCACGCTCGACGCGGCGCTTAACCACGTGTCGACCTACTTCCTCGGCGCCGGCCAATTCATCGCCGGGGTCATATGGACGGGATTTCACTACCTCATCATCACGCTTCAGGCGTTCATTTTCGGGGTGCTGACCATCGTGTATGTGGGCATCTCGGCCGAGAAACACTAGTGTCCTGGGACAGGACACTCAATTCGATTCATTCAAGACATTAAAGACCGGAGACAATAATGGACAATGTGACCCAAATCGCTCAACTCATGAGCTCCACCGTGATCGCGGCGGGCTTGGTGATCGGCCTAGGTGGTGCGGGCGCCGCCGTCGGCTTCGGTCTTCTGGGCGGCAAGTTTCTCGAGAGCTCTGCTCGCCAGCCGGAGCTCACCAACATGCTCCAGACCAAGATGTTCATCGTTGCCGGTCTGTTGGACGCGGTGCCGATCATCGGCGTGGCCGTCGGCTTCTTGCTGCTTTACGCCAATCCTTTCTTGGGCGCGCTCGGTCTGAAGTAAGCAGACCCGCATTGGCGCTTGAACGGCGCCGAGCAAGGAGTACGCAATGAACTTAGCACTTACGCTGGTCATCCAAGGGGTGGTGTTTTTCCTGGTCGCCTGGGCGGTCATGAAATTCTTCTGGCCGTGGCTCATGGGAGCCATCGAAGAGCGGCAGAAGAAAATTGCAGCCGGCTTGGCGGCCGCCAGCCAGAGCGAAAAGGATCTCGAAGAGGCCGAGGCGCGCTCCAAGGAAATCATCCGCGAAGCACGCGACCGGGCCGCGCAGATCGTCGACCTGGCGGGCAAGCGCTCGAACGAAATCGTCGAGGAAGCCAAGGGCACGGCGTCGAGCGAAGCCCAGCGCCTGGTGACTCAGGCGCGCGACGAAGTGGCGCGCGAGACCACGCGGGCGCGCGAGGGCCTGGCTCGAGAAGTGGGCAAGCTCGCGGTCGAGGGTGCCTCGCGCCTGCTGGAACGTGAGATCGATCCGAAGACTCACGCCGAGCTGCTGGATAAATTGGCTGCCGAGGTCGCGCGTGGCTGAGCGAGCTACCATCGCCCGGCCTTATGCGAAAGCCGCGTTCGCATACGCGCGAGACGCGAATGCCCTGGCGGAGTGGTCGGAGGGACTGAAAGCAGCGGCCCGGATCGTCGCCGATCCACAAGTCGCGCCGCTCACCAAGAGTCCCGACTGGTCGGGGGCCGACCTGGTCAGCCTCATTACCGACGTCGCGGAGCCGAAACTCGATGCCGGCATGCAGAACTTCGTGCGCGTGCTGGCGGAGAATCACCGCCTGCTGCTGTTGCCGGAAATCGCGGCGCACTACGAAGCTCTGCGCTCCGCGGTGGAAAATACCATCGACGTGGAGGTGGTGTCCGCCGTGCCGCTCGACGCCGCTCAGGCCGACAAGCTTCAGCGGGCCTTGAGCACGCGTTTGAAGCGCCAGGTGCGCATGCAGAATTCGGTCGATTCGACGCTGCTGGGCGGCGCCGTGGTGCGGGCGGGCGATTTGGTCATCGATGGTTCGCTGAAAGGCCGCCTGGAACGGCTCGCCACGGATTTAACTAGTCAGAACTGAATTTAGTCGCGGGTTCGAAGACCCGCAGCAAGAGGATCGATATGTCCATCAAGGCATCGGAAATCAGCGACCTGATCAAGGCGCGCATCGAGAAATTCCAGTCCGCGACCGAGGCGCGCAATGTCGGCACGGTGGTGAGCGTCACCGACGGCATCGTGCGCATCCACGGCCTTGCCGACGCACGCTACGGCGAAATGCTGGAGTTCGTCGGCAACACGTTCGGATTGGCGCTGAACCTGGAGCAAGACTCCGTGGGCGCCGTGGTGCTCGGCGACTACAAGCACATATCCGAAGGATCCTCCGTCAAGACCACCGGCCGGATTCTCGAAGTGCCGGTGGGTCCCGAACTTCTGGGCCGCGTCGTCGACGCGCTGGGTAATCCCATCGACGGCAAAGGCCCGGTGAACGCCAAGCTGAAGTCGCCGCTCGAGCGCGTGGCGCCGGGCGTCATTTTCCGTAAGAGCGTATCGCAGCCGGTCCAGACCGGCCTCAAAGCCATCGACGCCATGGTGCCGATCGGGCGCGGCCAGCGCGAGCTCATCATCGGCGACCGCCAGACCGGCAAGACGGCGGTGGCCATCGACACCATCATCAATCAGAAGGGCACGGGCGTTAAATGCGTCTATGTCGCGATCGGACAGAAGCAGAGCTCGATCGCCAATGTGGTGCGCAAGCTCGAAGAGCACGGCGCCATGGGACACACGGTCGTCGTCGCGGCTTCCGCCTCGGTGCCCGCGGCGATGCAGTACCTCGCTCCCTACGGCGGCTGCGCCATGGGCGAGTACTTCATGGACAACGGCGAAGACGCGCTGATCGTCTATGACGACTTATCCAAGCAGGCCGTCGCCTATCGCCAGATCTCGCTGCTGCTGCGCCGTCCGCCGGGACGCGAGGCCTATCCGGGCGATGTGTTCTATTTGCATTCCCGCCTGCTCGAGCGCTCCGCGCGCGTCAACGAAGAGTACATCGAGAAGATCACCAAAGGACGCGTCAAGGGCAAGACCGGTTCGCTAACCGGTCTGCCCATCATCGAAACCCAGGCCGGCGACGTCACGGCCTTCGTGCCGACCAACGTGATTTCCATCACCGACGGCCAGATCTTCCTGGAAACGGATTTGTTCAACGCCGGGATGCGCCCCGCGATCAACGCCGGCATTTCGGTGTCGCGCGTCGGCGGCGCCGCGCAGACCAACATCATCAAGAAGCTGGGCGGTGGTGTTCGTCTGGCCCTTGCGCAATACCGCGAACTCGCGGCCTTCTCGCAGTTCGCCTCGGACTTGGACGAGGCGACGCGCAGGCAGCTCGAACGCGGCCAGCGCGTCACCGAGCTCATGAAGCAGAAGCAGTACGCGCCCATGTCCGTGGCGGAGATGGCATTGTCCCTGTACGCCGCCAACAACGGCTTCTTCGACAAGGTTGAGCGCCGTAAAGTGGTCGAGACGGAAGCCGCATTGCAATCCTTCGCGCGTTCGAGCTACGCCGATCTCTTGAAGGGCATCAATTCCAAACCCGATCTGTCGGGCGAAGTCGAGGCGGCGCTCAAGAAGTGCTGCACCGAATTCTTCGCGACGCTGTAAGCGCGGCTGAGAGCAGGCAATGGCAGGCGCAAAAGAAATCCGGGGCAAGATCGCGAGTATCAAGAATACTCAGAAGATCACCAAGGCCATGGAAATGGTCGCGGCCAGCAAGATGCGCAAGGCGCAGGACCGGATGCGGGCGGCGCGCCCCTACGCGGAAAAGATCCGCAAGATCATCGGTCACCTGCGCCAGGTGAATCTGGATTACAAGCATCCCTTCACCGTGGAGCGTCCGGTTCAGTCCGTCGGCATCGTCGTGATCAGCACTGATCGCGGCCTGTGCGGTTCGCTGAACCTGAACCTGTTCAAGGCCGCACTCGTCGCCATCCGCGAAGCGCAGGCGAAAAACGCCAAGATCTATGTGTGCGCCATCGGTTCCAAGGCGGTTCAGTTCTTTCGCCGCCTGTCCGGCGTCGAGCTCGTCGCCTCGGTCACGCACCTGGGCGACAAGCCGCGCGTCGCCGAATTGATCGGCACCACCAAGGTCATGCTCGATTTCTATCGCGACACGAAAGTCGATCAGCTGCTGCTCGTGCACAACGTTTTCGTCAACACGATGACCCAAAAGGGCGTGGTCTCGCAGCTGCTGCCGCTTCAGACCATCGACAAGGACGAATTGCAGGAGCGCTGGGACTACATCTACGAGCCGGATGCCGTCGAAATTCTCGAGGGTATTCTGATGCGCTACGTCGAGTCCCAAATCTTTCAGGGCGCCGTCGAGAATGTCGCCTGCGAAATGGCGGCACGCATGGTGGCCATGAAGAGCGCGTCCGACAACGCCGGCAAGCTCATCGACGAGCTGCAACTCATTTACAACAAAGCCCGTCAGGCGGCGATCACGAAAGAGCTTTCGGAAATCGTCGGCGGCGCCGCCGCGGTTTAGCGCAGGTTAGGTTAAGTACGTTTTATGTGGGTAGAGATCAGGTACGGTTTTAGATTTAATCGGCGCGCAGCGCCGCATAAAGTTCGGGGTTGCGAAGCAACCCCGTTGAGAGGTCAATGAACATGCAATCCAGCGGCAAAATAGTGCAAATCATCGGCGCCGTCATCGATGTGGAATTTCCGCGCGATCAGATCCCCAAGGTCTATGACGCACTCAAGCTCGATGACGTGGACTTGACCCTCGAAGTTCAGCAGCAGCTGGGCGACGGCATCGTGCGCACCATCGCGATGGGCCCCTCCGAAGGTCTGCGCCGCGGTCTCAGCGTCAAAGGCACCGGCAAGGGGATTTCAGTGCCCGTGGGCGCAGGCACCCTCGGCCGCATCATGGACGTGCTCGGCAAGCCGCAGGACGAAAAAGGCCCGGTGCAAGCCAAGGAGTACCTTCCCATTCACCGCCCCGCTCCGGCCTACGACGAGCAGGCGGGCGGCCAGGACCTCCTGGTCACGGGCATCAAGGTGATCGATTTGCTGGTACCCTTTGCCAAGGGCGGCAAGGTCGGTCTGTTCGGCGGCGCCGGCGTGGGCAAGACGGTGAACATGCTCGAGCTCATCAACAACATCGCCAAGCAGTACAGCGGCCTGTCGGTATTCGCGGGCGTCGGCGAGCGCACCCGCGAAGGCAACGACTTCTATCATGAGATGATCGAGTCGGGCGTCATCGACAAGGACAATCTGGCCAACTCCAAGGTGGCCATGGTGTACGGCCAGATGAACGAGCCGCCGGGCAATCGTCTGCGCGTCGCTCTTACCGGCCTCACCATGGCCGAATATTTCCGCGACGAAAAGCAAGCCTCCGGCAAGGGCCGCGACGTGCTGTTCTTCGTCGACAATATCTACCGCTACACGCTGGCAGGCACGGAAGTATCCGCGCTGCTCGGCCGCATGCCCTCGGCGGTGGGATATCAGCCCACGCTGGCCGAGGAAATGGGCGTGCTGCAGGAACGCATCACGTCGACCAAGACGGGTTCCATTACCTCCATTCAAGCGGTGTACGTTCCGGCGGACGATTTGACCGACCCCTCGCCGGCGACGACCTTTGCGCACTTGGACGCCACGGTGGTGCTGTCGCGGCAGATCGCCTCGTTGGGTATTTATCCCGCGGTCGACCCGCTGGATTCCACCAGCCGCCAGCTCGACCCTCTCGTGGTGGGTGAGGATCACTACGATACGGCGCGCGGCGTGCAGGCCGTATTGCAGCGCTATAAAGAGCTTCAGGACATCATCGCGATTCTCGGCATGGACGAGCTGTCCGAAGAGGACAAGCTCACGGTGTACCGCGCGCGCAAGATTCAGCGGTTCCTGTCGCAACCCTTCAACGTGGCCAAGGTGTTCACCGGGCAAGACGGCAAGATCGTGCCCCTCAAGGACACCATCCGCGGCTTCAAGGCCATCATCGCCGGCGAATACGATCACCTGCCCGAGCAGGCGTTCTATATGATCGGCGCCATCGAAGAAGCGGTCGAAAAAGCCAAGACCCTGGCTTAAGAGAGATCATGGCCAGCACCATTCACGTCGACATCGTCAGCGCCGAAGGACAGATCTTCTCGGGCGAGGCGAGCATGGTGTTCGTGCCGGGTTCGCAAGGCGAACTCGGTATCGCGCCGCGTCATGCGCCGCTGCTCACCACGCTGAAGGCCGGCGAAGTCCGCGTGCAGTCGGAAGGCGCAGAGGAGCAGTCATTCTATGTCGGCGGCGGCTCGCTGGAAATTCAACCCCATCTCGTGACCGTGCTGGCGGACACGGCGGCGCGGGCGCGCGATCTGGACGAGGCCGCTGCGTTGGCCGCAAAGCAGCGCGCGGAAGATGCGGTGCGGGAGCGCACCGACAAGGTAGATATCGCCGAGGCACAAGCCGAACTCGCGCGCGCCGTGGCGCAGCTCCGGGCCATCGAACGCCTGCGTAAGAAACGCTAGGAGCGTCCGTAAACGGAACTGTCATGCAGCTTTCCGTCGTCATACTCGCTGCGGGTCAGGGCAAGCGGATGAATTCCGACCTGCCGAAAGTGCTGCAGCCATTGGCGGGACAGCCGCTGCTGCAACACGTGATCGGCACGGCGCGCGATCTGCGCCCGGCCAATATCTACGTGGTTTACGGGCATGGCGGCGCGCAAGTGCAAGCGGCCTTAGGTGCAGAACAGGTCGAGTGGATACTGCAAGCGGATCAGTTGGGCACCGGTCATGCCGTCATGCAGGCCATGTGGGTGATTCCCGACGATCATACCGTCCTGGTGCTCTACGGCGACGTGCCGATGATCCGCACGGCGTCTCTCGCCAAACTGGCAGCGGCGGCCGGCGAAGGCGCCTTGAGCCTCCTCTCCGTCCATCTTGATGACCCT
>Ga0073928_10007006_pt1 | contig 14868 bp, 9 predicted proteins | sample PaiPotPPA55metaG_FD_76969 | JGI IMG/M metagenome (GOLD analysis project Ga0073928, IMG submission 76969) | Iron sulfur acid spring bacterial and archeal communities from Banff, Canada, to study Microbial Dark Matter (Phase II) - Paint Pots PPA... ... | reverse complement strand
CGACAAAGACAATCGCACGATTCGCATTGCAATCGTCAAGGCCACCCATCTGCCGATTCGCAAGGTCGTCACCACGCGCGATCCCAACACGCGCCTCCGCACCGAAGAAGTGGAATACTACTCCCTGTATCACCCCATTGATGGAGTCATGACGCCTTTCCAGATCACGCGGGAGCGAAACAAAATCAAGGTCTATCAGGCTTTCTTCGACAAGTGCGACTACAACACGAATCTCTCCGATTCGCTCTTCACCAAGGAATCCCTCGACGAACGCTGGCAAATCGTCGGCAAGAAGAAAATCAACAAAGACAAAAAGGCCGCCGAAAAAAGCAGCGATAGCGGCAAAACTGGCACCAGCCATAACTGACGCAGCCGGACCGATTTCAACGTTTCTCAATTTCCGATCAATCAAAGGTTGGCCCGTTGGTTTTTTCTCCGTGCCTCCGCGTCTCCGTGGCAGAATCCGTCCGGCGTGAACCGCCGGCCGCTGCTCGGCCACTCACTCGGAGGCCGCTCATGTTTCCTCGACGCGAATTCATCCACCGCGCAACCGTTGCCGCAGCTCTTTTCGGCATCCCGCTTGCGCGCGCCGAACAGTTTTTCTCGCAGCAATCCGCGCCGCTTCCGCCCCGTGCGCTGCTCGCAACCGATCCGCGGCGCTACTGGTCCGACTTGCGCCGCCAGTGGCTCCTCGCTCCGGATCGCATTAACCTTAATTGCGGCTCCGTTGGCTGCGTGCCGATGCCCGTCCTTCGCACAACGGTTGATCACATCCTCTACGCCGAAGAATTTCGCGATCCCGAATATCCCTGGTTTGGCTACGAGGAAAGCCCCCGGCTGAAGGAAGTGCACGAAGCCGTTGCGGCTTTTCTGCGTGTCAGCCGCGACGAGCTTGCTCTCGTGCGAAACGCCACCGAGGCAAACAACATCGTCGTCAACGGCCTCGATCTGAAACCGGGCGATGAAGTGCTTCTCACCGATCAAGAGCATCCTGGCGGCCGATGCCCGTGGGAGCAGAAAGCCGCGCGCTTCGGCGTCAAATTGAATACGGTTTCAATCCCAAAGCCGCCCGCGAGCGCCGGAGAGATCGTCGACCGATTCGAGAAAGCGCTCACGCCAAAAACGCGGGTTATCTTTTTCAGCCATATCACCACCGTCACCGGTGTCGTGCTGCCGGCAAGGGAAATCTGCGCCATGGCGCGCGATCGCGGCGTTGTCTCGCAAGTGGACGGCGCGCACGCCATTGGACAGATTCCGCTCGACCTCCACGACATCGGCTGCGATTTCTACGGGACAAGTCCGCACAAATGGCTGATGGCGCCAAAGGGAACCGGCACGCTTTTCATCCGTGATGACCGCCTGAGGGATCTTTGGGTGAACATCGCTACCGCTAACTGGAACAACTACGATATGAAGGCGTACCGTTTCTCCTGGTTCGGCACTTCGAATCTTTCCGTGATGGTCGGCCTGAAGGCCGCGCTCGACTTCCACCAGCAGCTCGGTCCCGAAATTGTCTACGCCCGCATCCACGAGCTCGCTTCGCAGGTTCGCGAGCGCCTTTCCCATTACCCGCAGCTTCGCATCGTTAATGCCAGCTCGGACCGCTTTTACGGCGGCATGGTCACGTTTGAGCCGGACGCTTCAAAATGGAAAGGCGATTTCAAGCGCGTCCTCGAACTGTGCGCCGCTCGAAATATCCGCATTGCGGGCGCGCCGGATCATATCCGCATCGCAACCCATATCTTCACCCAGCCCGCCGAGCTTGACGCTTTCTACGACGTACTCACAGCCGGGCTTGCATAACGGTTACCTCGTTTTCAAGCGTCCTTGCGTCACGATGGCTGATTCCGCACCGCGCGAGGTATAATCGAGGGATGCGAACGACCCAAAAATCGCCACAGATGCACGGCACAACGGTTTTGTGCGTCCGCCGGGACAACAAAGTCGTGCTGGCCGCCGACGGTCAGGTCACTCTGGGCGACGGCGTAATGAAGCACAACGCGAAGAAAACTCGCAGGCTGTTCAATGACAAAATCGTGGCAGGCTTCGCAGGCAGCACCGCCGACGCGCTTTCGCTCTTCCAGCGCTTCGAAGGAAAGTTGCAGGAATATCACGGCAACCTCGCGCGCGGTGCCGTCGAACTGGCAAAAGAATGGCGCACCGACCGTTCGCTCCGCCATCTAGATGCGCTTCTGATCGTTGCCGACGCAAAAGGCACGTTTCTGCTCTCCGGCAACGGTGACGTAATCGAGCCGGACGACGGCATCTGCGCCATCGGCTCCGGCGGACCCTACGCCCTGGCGGCTTCGCGCGCCCTCGTTAAATTCACCAAGCTGGGCGCCAAGGACATCGCGCAGGAAGCCATGCGCATCGCCAGCGAAATTTGCATCTACACCAACGCCAATTTCAGCATCGAAGAACTATGACCGAAAAATCGGAGAAAGACATGGTGATCTACTTGTCCGGGGAATCGCAGCCCGCGGAGCCGGAGCCGCTTCCGTCTTTCGACGAGCTGACGCCGCGCGAAATCGTCATCGAGCTCGATAAATATATCGTCGGGCAAAACGCCGCGAAAAAGGCCGTGGCCATTGCCTTGCGAAATCGCGTTCGCCGCCAGAAACTCGCGCCTGAGCTCGCCGAAGATATACTGCCGAAAAACATTTTGATGATCGGACCCACCGGTGTCGGAAAAACGGAAATTGCCCGCCGCCTCGCGCGTCTCGCCGGCTGCCCGTTCGTGAAAGTGGAGGCTTCAAAATACACCGAAGTGGGGTACGTGGGCCGCGACGTTGAATCCATGGTCCGCGATCTTGTCGAAACCTCCATTGACATGGTCCGCGAGGAAAAGCTCGACGAAGTAGCGGAACGCGCCGAGCAGTCCGCCGAAGAACGCCTGCTGGACCTGCTGCTGCCCGCGTCGCCCGCGCCCGTTGACGCCAATCCCGGCGCCGAAGCGGCCCGCAAAGAACAGGTGCAGCGCACGCGCGAAAAACTTCGCGCGCAGCTCCGCGAAGGCAAGCTCGATCAGCGCATGGTCGAAGTGGAGGTCCGCGAGCGCTCCATGCCCGCATTCGAAATCGTCACCAATCAGGGCGTCGAGGACATGGACATCAACGTCAAGGACATGCTCTCCGGCATGTTCGGCCAGCAAAAAAAGAAGCGCAAGATGACGGTCTCCGAAGCCTTCGATTACCTGATCCAGGAAGAAGAGAATCGCCTGATCGACATGGACCAAGTCACGCGCATCGCCGTCGATCGCGTCGAACAGATGGGCATCCTCTTCGTCGACGAAGTCGATAAAATCGCCGGCCGCGAATCGGGCCACGGCCCGGACGTCTCGCGCGAAGGCGTGCAGCGCGACATTCTTCCGATCGTTGAAGGCACCACCGTCAACACGCGATACGGCATGGTTCGCACCGATCACATTCTTTTCATCGCCGCGGGCGCGTTCCACACCACCAAGCCCTCGGACCTGATTCCCGAGCTACAGGGCCGCTTCCCGATCCGCGTCGAGCTTAGCTCGCTGACGGAAGCCGATTTTATTCGCATCCTCACCGAACCAAAAAATGCTCTCATCAAGCAATACATCGCTCTGCTCGATACCGAGGGCCTGAAGCTGACGTTCACCGAAGATGCCGTAGCTGCGATTGCGAAGTATGCGGCCCGTGTCAACGAGCACACTGAAAACATCGGTGCGCGCCGCTTGCACACGATTCTCGAAAAAGTGCTCGAGGAAATTTCCTTTGAGGCGCCCGAAATGAAGAAGAAAACAGTGAAGCTCGACGCCGCTTACGTCCAGAAACAGCTTGCGAATATCGTGAAGGACCAGGACCTGAGCCGCTACATCCTCTAGAAAATCTAAAATGGACAACCAATGGGACCCCGCTCGTAGGCCATCTGCAAGAATGAAGTCGCCGCTGGTTCCTGTTCTCTTTTCGCTCGCTTCTATGTTTATCCTCTCGCTTTTCATTGGCGGCTGCGCCGCTCCCGCTGAGCCTGTTGAGCGCAAGCCGCAGGTACCGGTCGCCGTCGCGGACCTCGCGGCCACGCAATCCGGCAACGGCGTGATCCTTACGTTCGCGCTTCCCAAAGAAACCGTTGACCGCCGCCCCCTCAAACAGCCTCCGGCGGTCGAAATCTATCGAGCGGTCCGCCCCGCTTTGCCGGCGGCCCCCGGCATTTCCGGGGTCGACTGGACCGCAAAACTCATTGCGACGATTCCTTCGGAGATGGTTGGCCATTACGCCGACCGGGGCCGTTTTCGGTATCTCGATACGCTCGCCCCATCGGATTTCCCGCCTCACGCTGACATGATCGCGAACTACACAGTCCGAACGCGATCCTCGGTGAGGCGCGAATCAGAAGATTCGAACCTCGCCACTCTTCCTGTGTTTCCCGCGTTCGAAGCGATCGCGGACCTGAAACCCGAAATCACGCACGCAGGCGTCGCGCTCTCGTGGACTCCTCCGCAGAAAACTCTAACCGGCTCCGCGCCGCCTCTCGCCGGCTATCACATTTATCGCGCCGAGATAAAAGCCGAAGCGGCTACGCAAGCGCCCGCAGCAGCGGGCGCCATCACCGGAGCGTCTAAGGTGAACGAGCCACTCGCGCAAGTTGCCTCCACAACAGCGCCCGCCTACATCGACGGGCAGGCCCAGTTCGACCACACTTACGCCTATTCCGTTCGCAGCGTAGCGCAATATCCGGACACAGCTCTCGAATCCGGCGACTCGAATTCCGTAATCGTTACACCGAGGGACGTCTTCCCGCCGGCCGCGCCTCAAGACCTGGTGGCGGTTCTCGTCCCGGCGCAGGGTGAATCGCCCGCTCATTTCGAACTTTCCTGGGCTATAAGCGCTGAAGCCGATATTGCGGGCTACAACGTATATCGAAGCGAACAGAGTGGCTTCTCTGGAACTCGCCTGAACGTCGAACTGTTGCGTACCCCTGCATTTCGTGATATTTCCACAATAGCCGGTCGCCGTTACTCCTATTCCGTCACAGCGGTTGATCGCGCTGGAAATGAAAGTCCGGCCAGCGACGCAGTTTCTGCGGGTATCCCGGCAGAAAGTCAGCCATCGCCATGATCGAACCTGGCCTTACGGACCATCCTGCGCGAGCGGAAGCGACTCACCCCGCTATTTCGACGGGCCTCTACACCGGCGCGCTATTGATGATTGTCATGCTCGGAGCGCTAGTAGCCGCCAATCGCATTCCCGGCCTGGAAAAATATGCGCTGGAACGAAACGGTGCGTCCTATTCTCTCTTCGTCCTTTTCATGATGATCCCTGTGCTCCGGTTCCTGAAGCGGCCGCTTCAGTTGTTCGGCTCGGCGATGATCGGCTGGGTGATCTTCGTCCTCGGCTACGACTTCGCCGGAATGTATTTTCCGAATCTGTTTCAAGTTCTGCGAACTCCCTTCCAGGTGCTCATTGAAGGGGCGATTTTTTACGGAGTGTGCGCCGTCGGCTCCTGGGTTGGCGAGATGGCCCTGCACGCGCGTCATCACACGATCGCGCCGCGCCGCCGCCGCTCCGACAGCTATACAAATCACCATTCCTGATGTTCGGCGATGCCCAGTGCTTTTCGGCTTCTCTATTGATTAAATCGTCCGCTCGAGAAACTAATTACGCGCCTACCGTCCGGCCAAACCTATAATTCAGGTGCGAAATTTGCTGTCGGCTGCCTGTCGCTCTAATCGTCCGCGAGTTTTTGGTGTCGCACGGGTGGCGCGCAAGCGACTAGATTCATTTTGAGACCCTGGTGTCCATGAAAGAGTTTCTGTCGGATTGGCACAATCTGCTTCCGCTGGCCGGTTTCGTCGTTCTGGCTGTGGTTGGGCTTATTTTCTGGCTGCGCCGTAAACCCGAAGATGCCGGTGAGGTCGAACGCCAGCGCCGCGCCTATTTGAATCGCGTCGGAAGGATTGTCGAAGGCCAGGTGCTCGAAGTAATCGAGCATGCAAGCGGCACACCGGAGCCCAAGCGCCCTGGAAAAATTCCAAAACCACTCGCTGCGGCAACGCCAAACGGCAATCAGCGCCTCCTTTACTACACTTACTCCATTTCTGGAGTAACTTACGAAACCGCTCAGGACATCACTGGTCTCGAAGAACGCCTGCACTTAACCCGCGTCGCAGCCGGACAGACTGCCAGCGTCAAGTACGATCCCTCGAATCCCAGCAACTCCATCCTTCTCGCCGACGATTGGTCGGGCTTGCACTGAGCTTCGATTGGAAGTCGTGCGCGGACGTTAGGAAATAGCTGGACTATGGCTTTCCTGCGTTAGACGAAAGGTTATAGAGGAAGATGATTCGTAGTCTTATAAAGGGGCCATGAAATTCCGCTGGCAGAGGATCAAGCGGGTCGGATCTCCGAATTGCTCCCATCGCCGCATCGTCGAGAATGTCATTCCCGGAGCTTGTTTCGAGCGTAGCGCCTTCAATCCCGCCATCGGTCCGGATCTGGAATTGCGCGACAGCTTTGCCCTTCTGACCCTCGCGTGCCTCTTCCGGCATTCCTGAGTACCATTTCTGTTTAAGCTTGATGAGCAGCTGCTTAATATACGAATCGAAATTCACTCCGTTGGTCGGCGTAATCAACTCAATCGAACTTGACGAGCTGCTTGCTGCATCTCCAGATGTATATGGTACTGGCTCGCTGGCTCTTGCGGCCGCTGGTGACTGAGTCTTGAACTCTAGAGTGTTAAGCGTCGGAACAAGTTGATCCAATCTTTCAGGTTTTTCTCCCGTGAAGATAAAGGAGAGCACATTGCGTTCAATGATCGTGGAGACAAGGCTTTGATAAATACTCCCTGCAGAGCTGGTTTCGTAGGTTAGATCCATTCGAGAGAATGACTTCCCACCGAACGAGAGCTCTACCGGTTCGCGCAAGACTCTTAGGTCCGGATGGTGCTGTTGGATTACCCTTTTGACGATCAGATTGTAGTCTTTACTGGCCTGCAGTCCAGGGGCGAAGGAAACATCTTCTGACGTGACAATGATTCCTGGGTTGAACGGCACCGGCGATCCGAACGGATGCTCAAATACCATGAGTAATTGGTAAGTGCGCTTGTCAGCCACATCGAGCATTGCCTTCCGATCCGCATCTCCTCCGCTCACAATTGCTTTTCCCAAGTCCATAACGTACCGTTTGGTGACTTCCCCCTGCACCGACCAGCCCTGTGGAAACTGGTAGGTGAACCCGAAGAAGTCGTTTGAGTAAATACTTTCAGATACCGAGCCGCTATCTGGCAGTAATTTCTCTTTGGGTGTCGGTGCCGGGGAACCGCTTTTCGATTGAACTGTGCCGGAAGCGGTCGACTGCGTGACAGTCACAACCAGTTTCGGTAGGGAAGCCGAGGCAAGTCGCGGCCCAAGACACACGAAGGACAAAATCGCCAGTCTTAGCTGCCGCATGCAGTTTCCATTTCGTTAACCCGAATCAGTCTGATGTTAATTAGCAAATTCGTCAAGATGTGCGTGAGTTGTGCGAATGCTTCCCTCATTTCTAGATTGGCAGCCGAACGGCCCGGACGGTGACAGTGGTAGAATCTCAGTTTCCCGGAGGTACGCCGCAATGCGGATTCGAAGCCTGGTTGCCGCACTTATTTCGATTGTCTATCTCGGAAGCCCTACGCCTGCTCGCGCTCAGACAAGCGGACAAAACGCGCCACTCATCGATCCGAGCCTTTATTCCGCCATGCGCTGGCGCTTGATCGGCCCGCACCGCGGCGGCCGCGTTTCCGCCGTTGCCGGTATTCCCGGCGATTCCGCAATCTATTACATGGGGACGCCCGGCGGCGGCGTTTGGAAAACCACCGACGGCGGCGCCGTCTGGACTCCCATCTTCGATCGCGTGCGCGTCGCCTCCATCGGAGCCGTGGCAATTGCGCCCTCAAATTCCAATATCGTCTACGTCGGCACCGGCGAGCAAACCGAAGGCAACGGCATGTACAAATCCATCGACGCAGGCGCGACCTGGACGCACATCGGCCTCGACAATTCGCATTACATTTCTTCCGTCATCATCGATCCACGCAATCCGGACATTATCGTCGTCGGCGCGCTAGGACATCCCATCCTCGGTGTCGCCGCCAATAAGGCGGAACGCGGCGTGTACAAATCCACCGACGGCGGCAAGACCTGGACGAGAACGCTTTTTAAGGACGAAAAGGCCGGCGTTTCGGACATGGTCGCCGATCCCGGCAATCCTCGCGTGCTCTACGCAGCGCTGTGGCACCCGCGCGATTTTTTCGGCGACGCCTCCGACAAACAAGATTCGTGGATTTACAAGTCGATGGATGAAGGTTCCACGTGGAAACCGGTCGGCACCGCGGGCCTTCCCACCGAGCCGCTCGACCGCGTCGGCCTCGCCGTCGCGCCCGGAGATCGCGGACGCCGTATCTTCGCCATCTCAGCTCGCGGCCTTTATCGCTCCGACGATGCCGGCGATACCTGGCGCAAAATCACCACGGACGCGCGCGTCACCGGCAACGGTTACATCTGCCACGTTTACGTCGATCCGCGCAATGCGGACACGGTCTACACCATGCAGACCACCACGTATCGCTCGCTCGACGGCGGCAAGACCTTCGCGGCATTCAAAGGCGCGCCCGGCGGCGACGACTATCACGTCCTCTGGATCGATCCGCAGAATTCGCAACGCATGATCCTCGGCGTCGATCAGGGCGCCACCATCAGCCTCAACGGCGGAAAAACCTGGAGCGATTGGTTCAACCAGCCCACCGGCCAGTTCTATCACGTCATCACCGACAACCAGTTTCCCTACGTCGCCTATGCGCCGCAGCAGGATAGCGGCACGGCCGCCGTGCCCAGCCGTAGCGACTACGGAGTAATCACCTATCGCGATTGGTTCTCAATCGGCGGCTTCGAGTTTTGTTACATCGCGCCCGACCCCGCGAATCCAAACGTCGTCTATTCCGGAGGCTGGTATGGCAGCGTCTTGCGCTTCGATAAAATCACCGGCCAGATCGCGCACGTTTTCGTTCGCGGCACCACGCAACGCACTTCCCAGATGCCGCCGCTCGTTTTTTCGCCGCAGGATCCGCACACGCTCTACTTCGGCACCCAAAACGTTTTGAAAACCACCGATTCCGGCGAAAGTTGGCAGATGATCAGCCCCGATCTCACGACAAAGCCGGAGCCGGCCGCTGCTGCGCCTGTGAAGGGAGCCGAGCGAGTCCAGCCGAGTATCGAGCCACAAGACATGTTGCCCCGCGACGCGCGTCGCGTTGAAGACGATCGCGAACCCGAGGAAGCGCGCGAGCGAGCCCGCGACGCCGAAGGCACCGCGGGCAACAAATACGATCCCGACTCATTCGCCTACGAAATGGACGACAACGATAAGGATTTCGACGCCGAGCAAGGCCCGCGCGGCGGCGGCGCTCTCACGGTCCTCGCGCCTTCCACAATTACCGCCGGCGTGATCTGGGCAGGCACCACAAATGGAATTATCCAACTCACGCAGGACGGCGGCGTCTCCTGGCAAAAAGTTTCGCCGCCCGATCCCAGCGGCTTCATCAGCACAATTGAGCCCTCGCACTACGACTCGAACGTCGCCTACGCCACCGTCAACGTCCAGGCTGATTTGACGCCGCTGGCGTATCGCACGCGCGATGCCGGAAAATCGTGGCAGAAAATCACCAGTGGTTTCGAGCCGGGCTGGATCGTCCGCGTCGTGCGCGAAGATCCTGTACGCAAAGGCCTTCTGTATGCCGGCACCGAAAATGCCGCATACGTTTCATTCGACGACGGCGACCACTGGCAGTCGCTGCAGCTCAATCTGCCAACCGCGACCATCCGCGACCTCGTCGTGCACGAAAACGATCTCGTCATCGCCACCTACGGCCGCGCTCTCTGGGTTCTCGACGACATATCCCCGTTGCGCCAGGCCAGCGCACAGTCGGCAAGTTCAGCTGCCGCTCTTCTGCGCCCCTCGACCGCCATCCGCACCCGCTGGGACAACGACCAGGAAACTCCGCTCCCGCCCGAATTCCCCGGCGGCGACAATCCGCCCGATGGCTCCATGTTCTACTACTATCTGAAATCTCCTCCCGCCGACCCCATCGCCCTCGAGATCCGCGACGCGCAGGGCAATCTCGTCAAGCGCTTCACCAGCGAAAAGCCCGCGCCCGATACGGTCGTCAAGAATGTCCCCGATTACTGGTTCGGCCCGCTCCCGCAGCTAACCACGAACGCAGGCCTCAACCGTTTCGTTTGGGATCTCCATTACGATTCTCCGCCGGCTCTGCAATACAGTTACTACGGCAACACGCTCGACTATCTCGAATACACAATCTCCGGCCACGCCATCGCCGGCAATACGCCGCGCGAACAAACCGTCGGCCCTCTCGCCGTCCCCGGCGAGTACAAAGTCGTTCTCATCGCCGGCGGCCAGAAGTTGAGCCAACCGCTCACCATCACGCTCGATCCTCGCGTCCACGTCTCGCGCTCCGATCTGGTTCTACAGTTCGAAGCCGCGCAAAAAATCAGCGCGGGCTTGAAGTCCAGTTTCACCGCTTACAACGCAGCCGCGCCACTGCGCGCCGCCATCGCGGACCGCATGAAGACTCTCGCTCTGGCCGAAAAAGAAAAACCCGAAGCTCCGAAACCAGCTAAGACCGCCAAGGAGCCCGACGCGGCCGAACGTGCTAAGGCCACCAATACGGGCAGCGCCGGTACCGCAAACAGTACAGCATCCAATGCTCAAGCAGCCTCGCCCAAAGATAGCGAAGCGCTCGCTGCTCTCAAACAGCTCGCCGCCAAATTCGATACCATCATCAACGGCACCCGCACGGCGCCCGGCATCGGTCCCATCAACCGCGATCTGGCTCGCATCGATTTCATGATCGAAACCGGCGACGCCGCACCAGCCGACGCCGCGCAAATCGCAATTCACGATTCTTGCGTGTCGTTGACGAACAACATCGCGCAATGGCAGGATCTAAACTCAAAAACATTGCCCACTGTAAACGCAATCCTCGACAAGCAAAATATAGCTCCGCTTCCAGCCGCGGCACCCACCATGGCCGACCCGCCGGGCGTTCCACTCGACGCCTGCGCTCCCTAACCGCACCCGCAAGAGCGGCTCCAGACGCGGCGTTAAGTCTTTTTGTGTATGCTATGCGGCGTAAGCGGAGGTGCGGGTTGATTCGAGTTCACAGAGTTAGTCTGGCTGCGTTTGCGCTCCTCGTTCTTGCTTTAAGCGCGCGTGTCAGTGACGCGCAGCAATATCCGCTAAGCACCTACCAGGAAATGCAGTGGAGAATGATCGGACCATTCCGCGGCGGAAGGACGCGCGCCGCTACCGGCGTGCCCACTCAACCGAATGTCTTTTACGTGGGCCAAGGCGACGGCGGCGTTTGGAAATCCAACGACTACGGCCGCACCTGGACGCCCATCTTCGACGATCAGCCCTCGCAATCGATTGGCGCTATCGCCGTAGCTCCGTCCGACCCGAACATTGTGTACGCCGCCAGCGGCGAGGGCCTTCAGCGCCCAGACCTTTCCGTGGGCGATGGAATTTACAAGTCCACCGACGCGGGAAAAACCTGGACTCACCTCGGCTTGCGCGACGCCCAGCAGATTCCCGCGCTGGTTGTGGACCCGCGCGATCCGAATCGTGTTTTCGCGGCGGCCCTGGGCCATCCCTACGGCCCGAACAAGGAGCGCGGGATTTTTCTCTCTACAGATGGCGGCCAGACGTGGAAGCCATCGCTCTACAAAGATGAAGATACCGGCGGCTCCGACGTTCAGTTCGATCCCGCAAATCCGGATGTGATGTACGCCTCCCTGTGGAAAGTCCGCCAAGGTCCGTGGGAAGACGGCAACAAGTACGACAAAATCGGCGGCGGCCTTTTCAAATCCACCGATGGCGGCAACACCTGGCATCCGCTCACGAACGGCCTGCCTGCGAACATCGTGCAAATCTACGTGGCCATTTCTGCAAGTCAGCCAAGCCGCCTGTATGCCACGGTCGGCACCACAGATCGCGGTGACTATGCCTCCGGCGCGGGGCTCGGCGTTTATCGTTCCGATGACGGCGGCGAAAACTGGTATCGCGCCACCGCCGATCCGCGGCCGGCTTTCCGAATCGGCGGTGGAGATTTGCCAGTTCCAAAAGTAGATCCAAAGAATCCCGACGTCCTCTACAGCACCAGCATCGTCACCATGCGCTCCTCCGACGGCGGAAAAACGTGGATCAGTTTTCGCGGCGCGCCCGGCGGCGACGACTATCAGAACATCTGGATCAATCCCATCGACCCAAAAATTATTCTCCTCGTCAGCGATCAAGGCGCGCTAGTCACCGTGAATGGCGGCGAATCGTGGAGTTCCTGGTACAACCAGCCGACCGCGCAGATTTACCATGTTGGCGTGAGCAACACGTTTCCTTACCGCGTCTGCGGTGGACAGCAGGAAAGCGGTTCGGTCTGCATTTCCAGCCGCGGCAACGATGGCACGGTCACGTTTAGGGATTGGCATCCGGTAGGCACGATCGAATACGGATACGTCGCACCCGATCCGCTCGATCCCGACATCATCTACGGAGCCGGCCGCAAGGAAGTCTCAAAATTTCACTGGAGCACGGGGCAAGTACAAAACATCACGCCAATTCCCGACGCCGGCCCAAAGTATCGCGCCGACCGCACTGAGCCCATCATGTTTTCGCCCGTCGATCCGCACGTTCTCTATTACGCGACCAACATTTTATTCAAGACCACGAACGGCGGCGAATCCTGGCAGACCATCAGCCCCGATCTCACGCGCGAAAAACCCGGCATCCCCGCAAGCCTGGGCAATCTCGCTGCGGACGACGCCAAAGCCGACAAGCAGCGCGGGGTGATCTATTCCCTCGCTCCGTCTTTCAAAGACGTGAACGCAATCTGGGCCGGAACCGACGACGGCCAGTTTTGGCTCACCCGCGACGCCGGAAAAAATTGGGCAAACATCACTCCTCCAGATCTAACTCCCTGGAGCAAAGTCACACAGATGTCCGCTTCGCATTTCGATGAGCACTCGGCCTACGCCTCCGTAAGCCGCTTCCGCATCGACGATCTTCATCCTTATATTTATCGCACGCACGATAGCGGCAAAACGTGGCAGCTAATCACCACCGGTCTCCCGGACAACGCTCCGGTCGACACCGTCCGCGAAGACCCAGTCCACAAAGGCCTCCTGTTCGCCGGCACCGAAACCAGCGTCTGGGTTTCCTTCGACGATGGCGATCGCTGGCAGTCGCTCCAGCTAAATCTGCCGCACACGTCCATGCGCGATCTCTGGATTCACGATGACGATCTGATCGTCGCCACCCACGGCCGCTCGTTCTGGATTCTCGACGACATCACTCCTCTTCGGCAAATGGACAAATCAGTTAGATCGATAAGGGTCGCGAACGAAACTCCTGGTGTCATTATGAACACTGCTCATATCGAGGGGGCGGAGATTGGTCCGGGGATAGTCAGCTCAACATTTCTATTTGTGCCAGCCCCAGCCTACCGCGTGAAGCGCGACACGTACACGGACACTCCGATGCCGCCCGATGAGCCGACGGGCAAAAATCCTCCCGACGGTGCAATCATCGATTATTCGTTGCGCGATTCGGCCAGCGGACCCGTCACGCTCGAGATTCTCGATTCACGCAGAACCGTCGTTCGACGCTTTGCGAGCACCGACAAACCGGATGTGACTGAGGAACAGCTAGAAAAACAACTCATCCCGCTTTACTGGTTGCGAACGCAGCCCACGCTGTCCATCTCCCCTGGCATGCACCGCTGGCTTTGGGATCTTCACTATCCGTCGCCAGATTCCATGCGCCACGAATATCCGATTTCAGCCGTTCCTCACGACACTCCGCGATTGCCGCTCGGCCCGGCAGCGCTCCCAGGCGAATATACGGTCAAGCTCACGGCAGATGGCCGTAGCTCCACAGCACCTCTCACAGTAAAAATGGATCCTCGCGTAAAAATGTCCTCCGCAGCCTTGGAGCAACAATTCAAAGCAGAAACCCGCCTCGCATCCATGATGACTCGCAGCACCCACGCAATCATGGAAGCCCGCTCGCTTCACGAACAACTCGAAAAACTCTCGAGCAACGCCAGCGACGCTCTGGCCGCGCCAATCAAGGATCTGCAAAAGAAAACCTCCGCCGTTTTGGACGGGTCCGGTGGGAACGCCGGGAATGCAGCCGCAGCGGCGCCAACTCTGACTGACGTCAACGGCTCCGTAACCACCCTGTACAACGAAATCGACCGCTCCGACGCCGCCCCAACGTCGCAGCAAGCGGAAGCCGTAGCAAAAATCGAAAATGATTTCTCAATCGCCACAAAGCAATGGGACGAACTAAAATCCCTCGACCTGCCAGCCCTAAATCGACGGCTAAACAGCGCCGGTCAACCCGAAATTCATCTCGATTCGCATGGTGAAGCAAAAGAAGACGAAGGCCAGGACATCGACTGACGAGCTGGAACCGCGGGTTTGACTTACCTCCAGCGCACGGCCTAAGCTATGCGCCACTCATGACGGACTCCTCTTCTCCTATCGGGCAGACCATCTCCCACTATCGCGTCATCGAAAAGCTCGGTGGCGGCGGCATGGGCGTCGTCTACAAAGCGGAAGACACCAATCTCGGCCGCAACGTTGCTCTCAAATTTCTTCCAGATGACTTGGCCAAAGACCCGGCGGCGCTCGAACGATTTCGCCGCGAGGCGCGCGCCGCCTCGGCGCTAAATCACCCCAACATTTGCACGATTCACGAGATCGGCGAAGAGAATGGGCAGACCTATCTCGCGATGGAATGCCTCGATGGCCAGACGCTAAAGCATCGCATCGCGGGCCGTCCCCTGGATTTG
>Ga0073928_10007004_pt1 | contig 14874 bp, 6 predicted proteins | sample PaiPotPPA55metaG_FD_76969 | JGI IMG/M metagenome (GOLD analysis project Ga0073928, IMG submission 76969) | Iron sulfur acid spring bacterial and archeal communities from Banff, Canada, to study Microbial Dark Matter (Phase II) - Paint Pots PPA... ... | reverse complement strand
GCCCCAGTACCCCTTCGGCTTCGGCCTCTCCTACACCACCTTCTCCTTCAGCAAGCTGAAAGCCGCTCCCGCGGGCGACGGCCGCTGCACTGTAACCTTCGACGTTACAAATACCGGTAAACGGAAGATCACCATCCAACTTCCCAAAGCCCTGGTGACTCCCGTCAGCGACTAGGGAGTTTCTGAACGAGGCGCTTGATCTCACGGAAGCCCTTCTGGACGGCGGGCCACCAGATCATATTTCGTTGGGCTCTCGTCTCAGAAGCCTTCCATCCAATTGCGCTCCATAAGCCTTAGTGACGACAAGCGCGTGTAGCGGGTTCAATCGCAGGACTTGGCATCCGAATAGTTGGACACAGGCAGAGGAGGATTGTGCTTCTTTGCTCAGCGTTCTCGATTGGGCCCATCAACCGAAGTGACGCTGCGACCAGCAGCCGTTTGCAGGAAGACGGCGTTCGAACGCGAAGCGTCCGTCGTAGACGGTCAATGCCACATACCCAAAACGATTGAATGAGCAACCAAGGCACACCCCGATCCACTTCCCGCAGGGCGAATAAATTTTGCTGACCGCCAGTTCTCATCTGCGCCATCGGTAGATTTTATTCCTTCTCATGCGGAATAAACTGCGCGACGCTCAGTTTACCTCCGTGAGGAATATTCGTGAAAAATACGCATAACGATACACCTCCGAACAGCAGGTTCAACTGACTCGAAATTGAGCGCCGGCCTTCACGCACGCTCATACCAGGTTATCCATGTTTGGTGCCAATTGGATACAAGCTCGCGAACAGGTCGCACTCAAACACCCGTGCGGCGCTAGATCGGAGCGACCCCAATAAAGACGCAAAAAAACTCTGCGACAGAATTACTCACGCAGACCGCCTCATTCGCAGACGAGGCCGGCTTCGCACTCGAAAGATCGACGCTAAACAAACCCGCCTAATCAACCAAGTCGTTTCACCAAACAGTACAACGAGGATGGATATGATGAACGATCAAAAGAACACAGCAATAAACCGCATTGGCCAGTGTGGGCGAATACTTTCTCAACGATTCTGTCTGCCAGTTTCCTTTCTGGCGCTTTTACTTTTGTTTACCTCAGCAGCCTTCGCGCAGCTGACCACTGCTGATATTCTCGGCACGGTCACCGACGCCACAGGCGCGGTCGTTCCCAGCGCCAACATCACCCTCACCAACCTCGGGACCAACGAGAAGCGCACCGGCCAGTCCAACGGGTCTGGAGACTACAGCTTCACGCTTCTCCCGGTCGGACACTACTCCATCACCGTCAAAGCCGGCGGCTTCCAGGCCTCCATCACAAAGGACCTCGCCGTGGAAGCAGGCGACCGTGCACGTGCCGACGTCCACCTCCAGCTCGGCTCCGAGTCTACCGTCATCGAGGTAACCGCAAGCACCCCTCTCCTGCAGGCTGACAGTGCAACGGTAAGCTCAACCGTCACCGCGCAGGCGGTGCAGGACCTGCCTCTGAACGGCCGCAATTTCGTCCAGCTCGTTCAGCTCGTGCCCGGCGCCAACGAGGGTCCAGGCAACGGGCTCACCAGCGGCGCCCGTCCCGATGACCGCCGTCAGTCGGCTAGCTTTTCGGTCAACGGTCAGGACGACACTCTGAACAACTTCACTATCGACGGTATCGACAACAATGAGCGCGTCATCGGCTCCATCGGCGTGCGCCCGGTCGTTGAAGCCATCCAGGAGATCACCGTACAGACCAACAACTACACTGCGGAAGCGGGCCGTACCGCTGGCGGGGTCGTCAGCATCATCACCCGCGTCGGCACGAACTCCTTCCACGGCTCCGCCTATGAGTACTTCCGCAACGACATCTTCGATGCGCGCAACGTCCTGCAGAACAGCGGTAAGAAGCCGGAACTGCGCCAAAATCAGTTCGGCGGCAGCATCGGCGGACCTATCTTCAAGGATCGGACCTTCTTCTTCGGCGACTATGAGGGCCTCAGGCAGGTGAATGGTCTTACCTACACCAAAACAACTCTCACACAAACCCAGTACAACGATGTCAACAGCATTAACGGAGGATCCCCCCAGGCTCTCATCAATGCGGGGAACGGAACCCAAGGGCTTCCTGTCGATCCCATCGCTCTCGCTTACCTGAAGCTGTTCCCCGCTCCCAACGCTGGCGCTCCCGGCGCGTTGACTAATAACTACGTCACCAGCCCCAACCGAACGCAGTCCTCGAACAGCTTCGACGTGCGCGTCGATCACACGTTCAACCCAAAGAACCTCTTCTTCGCCCGTTACGACTACAACAAGGTCAATACGTTCACCCCCCCGGGTCTCGGGACCGATCCAGCCACAGGACTCCAGATCAGCGGTGGCCAATTTGATTTCGACGGCCCGGCCACCGACACCGCGCAGCAGTTCGGGTTCGGCTATACCCACATCTTCACCTCGAACCTGCTCGTGGACCTCCGTGCCGCTTACACGCGGATCAACAATCTTTCACTGCCCCTCAACTCTTCTGGCACCAAACCCGCCGATGCCATCGTCCAGGGAACCAATCCGGGAACCTTCGCGACGAACCTTAACAGCCAATCCCTTAACCTGACCCCTATCGGCTTTCCCGGCCTGAGCGACATCGGTGATGGATCCTTCGTTCCCCTGCAGGACATCGACGGCACCTACCAATACCTCGGTACGATGAGCTGGACCAAAGGCAGCCACAACATCAAGTTGGGTGCCGGCTTCCTCCGCCGCCAGGCCCGCAATGTGCAGAGTTCCTACGTCGCCGGTCAGTATAACTTCGGCCTGAATACCGACTCCTCAGCTCCTGCGGGAACCACGTTCACCCCGACACAGCAGCAAAATAACGGCATTGCATCCACTCTGACCGGGGCTTTCAGCAACGAGCAGCGAGTTGTGGACCTCAACACGCCCGACTACCGCTCCTACGAGCCAAGCTTCTTCGTCCAGGACTCTTGGAAGGTCAGTCCGAAGTTGACTGTGCTCTATGGTGTTCGATATGACGTCTTCACGCCGTTCACTGAAGCACATAACCATATCTCGAACTTCGACTTCACCCAGGCGCTCAACTCCACCTCAGCAAACGTCGGCGGTGCGCTGAAGGTCGCCGGCCAGAATGGTGTGGATGGCCACGCCGGGATTCAGACCGACTACTCGAACATCGCTCCCCGCCTTGGCTTCGCCTACTCGGTTGCACCGACAACTGTCATCCGCGGAGGCTTCGGCATCAGCTACTTCCCAGGAAACTACACCTCCAACGCCGCACTGAAGAACGTACCCTTTCAATCGACCTACCAGCCCAACTGTCAATCCACTCTCGCGGTTCAGATCGAAATCAAAGTTCAGGGCAAGAATACCGGCAATCGCGCCTGCAACGCGGCGAATGGAGAGGCGATTACCTTCGACCAGGGCCTGCCCCTGCCTACTGCCCCCAACATCTCAAACCTGCAGGCTCTCACACCGCTGTCCTTCCGATCCGAAAACTCCAACTTCAAATCGGGTGTGATCGATCAGTACAACCTGCAAGTAGAGCAGCAGTTTGGGGCGAACGTCATCACTATTGGGTACGTGGGCAACATCGGCCGCCACCTTCCGCAGATTATCAACGACATCAACCAACCCGCACCATACAGCACCAATCCCAACAGTCCGTTCTTTGGGCCTGGTCGCCGTCGCTTGGCCACTCAGTTTCCCAACGGGAACCTGAGCGGCGTGGGCCTGGTTCTGAGCGAGGGAATCTCGAACTATAACGGCCTCCAGACCTCCATCCAGCGCCGCTTTAGCAAGGGTCTCTCCTTCGACGCCAATTACACCTGGGCCAAGGGACTCAACGACAACAATGGCTTCTCGCAGGAAGGCGGTCAGGAAGGCTTCAGCGACGCCGACCCAACCCGAATTCGGCAGATCGACTATGGTATTGCGGAAAACGACATCCAAAACCGCTTCGCTCTGTCGGCCAACTATGAGTTTCAGTACGGCAAGAACTTTACCGGTCTGAAGAAGCTCGTCTTTGCCGGATACCACATCAACACCATCGCGGTCTGGCAGAGCGGTAAGCCATTCACGATCCTCAATGGCGGCGGCAACAACGACAACACAACCTATGTCGACCCGACCACCGGGAAGACGGTCACCGAGGCGTTCGGCAATCGCGCGGTGCCAAACAACAACGGAGGTCAGGATCGTCCCAATCAGATCGGGGATGCACGCGGTAACCGATCCCTCACGCACTTCTTCAACACGGCCGCCTTTGCACCTCAAGCCACCGGGACCATCGGCACGACACAAAAAAACTCGCTCTTCGGTCCTAACTTCCGTCACGTCGATCTCTCCCTTTTCAAGGACTTTGCCGTGACCGAGAGGGTCAATCTGCAGTTCCGCGCCGAGTCATACAACATCAGCAACACCCCGAGCTACATCATTCCCCTGGGCAGCGGCAACGCTCAACTCGGAAACCCCGCCTTCGGGACCGTCACCAACTTCGATACGAACTACACCCCACGGCAGTACCAGTTTGCTCTAAAAGCGCAGTACTAACCCAAGGCAACATCGCGACCCGCCGGCGAAGAGAAACCCTCGTCGCCGACGGGTTAGCTTACCTCACCCAGAGCGAGCACTTCAGCGGAAAGCCATTCTGTGTATTTCCCTCAGTCCCCGCAAAAAATCTCAAAACCTTGTCACATTTTTCGGTTCTCAAAACACACCATCCAAAACACCACGTTCACCGTACATCGCACCACAAATTGGCCACCGAAACACCACGTTCTGACACCATGTTTTTCAAAAACCCCTTTGAAAATCCGGGCTTTCCGCCCCATGATTTTTTTCCATCCGCAATCGCCTGAGCAGTCGCAGCCAACACCCTCCGGAGACCTCCTGCCATGAATCGTCGAAGCTTTCTCGCCCAAACCTCAGCCTGGGCCGCCGCAGCCGCGCTTCCGAAGCTCTCCGGAGCCTCCGTTCCCCCGTCTCTTGACGCATCCGCAGAGCAAAGCGCAACGACCAGCCAGATCAAGTTCCCGAAAGACTTTCTATGGGGCACCGCCACAGCCGCCTACCAAGTAGAGGGCGGCTGGAACCTTGATGGCCGCGGCGAAACCGTATGGGACCGCTTCAGCCATGTCCTCGGCAACGTAAAGGGTGGATGGACCGGCGACATCGCCTGCGATAACTACCATCGCTACCCTGAAGACATCGCCCTCATGAAGCAGATGAACATGCGCAGCTACCGCTACTCCGTCGCGTGGTCGCGCATTCAACCCACCGGCAAAGGAGCCATGAACCAAAAGGGCATCGACTACTATAAGCGCCTGACCGACGCCGTCCTCGACGCCGGCATGCGTCCCCTCGTCACTCTCTACCACTGGGACCTTCCCCAGGCCCTGGAAGATGAAGGCGGCTGGCCCAACCGAGACACTGCTGCCCGGTTCGCCGACTACACAGAGATCGTTCTCAAGGCACTCGGAGACCGCATCGAGACATGGGCCATCTTCAACGAGCCTTGGGTCTTCACCTACCTCGGATACGCGGACGGTCGGCACGCTCCCGGTAAAAAAGACTTTGATCTATTCCTCAAAGCCTCTCACACCGTGAACCTCGCACAGGGAGACGCTTTTCGCGCCATCAAAGCCATCGCCCCCAAATCCAAAGTCGGCTCCGCCTTCAGCATGTCCCCCGTAGCGCCACTCACCTCCTCTCCAGAGGATGCCGCCGCCGCCAAACGCTTCGATGCTTTCAACAACGTCTGGTTTCTGGAGACCGCCTTGCGCGGCCGCTATCCCGATGCTTTCGTTCACGGCACTCCTCTGGAAGCCATGGGCTTTCAGAGTGGCGACGACGAGCGCATAACAGCTCCATTCGACTACATCGGCGTCAACTACTACTTCCGACGGCTCGCCTCCGCTCCCGCAGGCCCAATGCCCACGAAGCCCTCCTACGCAGCCATGGGCTTCGATCTCACTGACGGAAAGGATGGCCCCCTCACCGAGATCGGATGGGAGGTCTATCCACGCGGCATGTACGACATCGTTCAGCGCGTCTCCAAAGACTACAAGCTCCCCATCGAGATCACAGAAAACGGCTGCTCCTACGGCGACTCTCCCGATGCCGGCGGCAGAGTGGCGGATGAGCGCCGCATCCATTTCTACCGCGAACATCTCAGAGAACTCGCACATGCTCTTCGCGACGGCGCGGACGTACGCGGCTATCACGCATGGTCGATCCTGGATAATTTCGAGTGGTCGGAAGGCTACACGCAGCGTTTCGGCATGGTCTATATCGACTTCCCCACTCAGCGCCGCTTCATCAAGGATTCCGCGAAGTGGTACTCACAGATTGCCGCCTCAAATACGCTCGATGTAAGTCGCGGTGCAACCTAATGTCAATGTCCTGTCTCCGGTGGAGGCAGGGGTTTCATGCTTTTTGGAGTCGAGTTGCTCCCTCCGCACACGGTTGTGAATCGCGCCAACTTCCTTGGAGAGTCTGGCATGACATCTCCTCTGCGAAACGTGCTTCAAAGAGAACCGGCCAATGAACAAAAATCGCTATCAGGCGGGACAGATCGACTTTGTGTCAACTGGCACGTCTGTTGTGAGGCTCGGATGACAGAATGTTATTCGCGGAGTCCATCTTTTACTCCAGCTTCCACCGGAAGCGCGTAAACCAGAAAGGTCGAGAGGGCTAATTGAAGCAAGTATCCATCGCGAGCCGAATACCCAAGGACGGGAGCTTTGAGGCCTGCGCCGTGGGTGGTCGGGTTCTCATTCTGCTCACGGCTGCCCTGCTCGTGGTAATGCCATGGACCGAATATTACTGTCACTTCGATAAGTTTCTCCGCGGCGGTCAGGACTTCGAGCTTGGGCTTCTCTCCTCAATTTCCATCTTTTGCCTTGTTCTTGTGCTGCTGCAACATGGCAGACAGAGTGTGATGTCCTTGCTCGCCCTTCGGCCTTGGCTATCGTTAATCTTTCAACACGCCGATCCAGCGGTACCAGGATCGCTATCTGGGCTGATCACGGCGCTTCATGTTGTGCCCCTGCCAAGTCCCGCATTAGGCATGTATAACCTGCCCATTCGAAACTGATCCATCTCTCCCCGCCAACGCTGAGAATGACTCGTTCGAGTCGTTCATCATCCCCTAGCCAGATTAATGCCGTTGTGGGAGACATCGCTTGATGAGCAGTTATCGTTCGGCTTTGCTGAAAGCCTTGTCCTTATTTTTTTCAATCACCCTCCACGCACAGGTGGAACCTTCCGCTGTGCCGGAAGCAAATCCGGCCAGGCCGACGGTCTCGACCCCGGCAACGCTGACCCCAGCCGGCTATTTGCAATTTGAGAATGGTGGTTTGTATGCGACTGATTCGCCTGAATTCTCGAAACGCCTGGGCATCGAGCAAGTGACCAAGCTGTCACTCGACAAGCGCATGCAACTGCTGGCCCTCTTCGAGCCCTTCACGCACAGTACCGGCGCGGCAGTCGCGGGCAATAGGCCAGGCGAAGTTTTCGCAGGCATGCAGGCGGTGATCCTGCCGGGCCAGAACAAGCGACCAACGATTTCGGGCCAGTACCTGCGGCGGCTGTATGCGAGCCCGGCGCCGGAACTCGATCTCGGCACCTTCGTGCAGAGCGCGACGATCCTCTTGAGCGATGACCTGGGCGGTTTCCACTTCGATGCGAACGGTCTCGTGGTGGAACAGCAGGACGACAAGACCAAGCTCAGGCGAGCACAGTTTGCCCAGACGCTCTCGATCTCGCATCCGATAGGCAGGTTTACCGTCTCGGGCGAGGTGTGGCACTTCGCGCAACCGTTGACTCGCGGTTATGCGGTCGGAAATCTATGGTCCGCGTCATACTCAGTACGGAAAAATCTCGTGATCGACACCGGCTTCGATCGCGGCTTGACCAGCACCTCCACGCACTGGGAAGGCTTTGCTGGTTTTACATATCTTGTTCCCCATCGACTCTGGCGTCAGAAAAACAGCATCTATTGAGCTTCGCAATATCGCAGTCCATTGTGAAATGTCCTAATAGGGGTCACTGCACCAAATACTAAAAATCGTACGGCTAAGTTCGTTACCAAGAGGTAGGCTCATCAAGGGTCAACGCTGGATCCAGGCCTTAGCTTGCCTTACGTTCTAGCTCACACCTCTGCACCGTCTGAAACGGGACGGGGACACAGGAGCGAAGACGTTGTGCATCAAACCGAGAATCTATGCACGGGTAATCACCGCCTCAGCTTCTCACATCTAAGTTGACGATGCCCTCCCCGCGCTCGCCACGCTCGCGCCGGGGAGTGTAAAGGATGACATGCCTGCGGCAAGAAGGTGGGCAACCGGCTAGAGTCGGGCTCTCCGAACTACCCACCCCAACTTCCCTAGAATGGGCCACACGGCATGCGGTGGAAAGCGAAAACCTGTTTACCGAACTTTCTGAACGGAACACGATACCCATTCTCCTGCCCCGTATCCTCCGCCCATGCAGTACTGGTACCGACCGTTGATGTAACTCAGGCACCTGAGCGACGACGCGGGCAACATTTACATCAATATCGATGACAAAAGCGAGATCGTCCACGTCGATTTCCACCACTCTTGAGATCAAGGCTCATTGGCCGCTCACTCCATGCAAGTCCCCTTCCGGCCTCGCCATCGACACGAAAGCTCATCGGCTATTCGCTGCCTGCGACAATAAACTGTTAGCAATCGTCAATGCGGACACGGGCAAGCTAGTCAGCACTCTTCCAATTGGCGATGGGCCGGATGCCGCAGCATTTGATCCAGGCACGGGCACGATCTTCTCTTCCAACGGGGACGGAACGCTCACGATTATTAAGAGTATCGGGAATGACAGGTACTAGGTAGTTCAGAACCTCGCCACCGAAAAGGGCGCTCGCACGATGGCACTCGACTCGAAGACCGGCGCTGTTTACCTGTCCACCGTCAAACTCGGCCCACCGCAAGCACCGACACCGCAGAATCCGAATCCGCCGAGGCACCCAACCGCGATCGCCGGATCGTTCAAGGTTCTTGTAGCGGTCTCCCGGGAAGCGCAACCTAGCCGATAGCCGTGTTTGCGCCTCCGCGCTTCTAACCGCACAGTTATTGCTCGAGGGTGATTGCACACAATGTGCTCCGGGCCGCGCCTTCGGAATGACAACGGTCGCACCAGGCGATTTGTCGAATTGCGGTCTTCCCTAAGATCGCGATCGCAAATCACAAGGGAAGAATGCGGATCGAAGTAGGGCTCATGCTTTAAGATTAGCCATGTGGCCCCGTTGGCTGCAGATTTGGCATCAAAATAATGCTGAATGGGTAGGCCCATCCACGGGCGATCTAGAATTGCGGAGCGGTTCATTCCATGGCATCTAAGAGGTCACAATCAATGCTTTGGGGTCACACGACCAATACACGACCATCGTACGGTCGAAACTATCCCAAATCGTCCTAAACCATCCTAAATGGAGGAGGCCCTAACGCTAATCGCTCCAACTATATCCGCTGATTCCAGACCACTTAGTTCGCTTGCTAGGCGGCCCTGAAAAGGCCGGCGTCGGCGGTTCGATCCCGTCTCTGGCCACCATTTAGAATCAATAGCTTACAAAGATCGGCTAAAGCCTCCGGTATCGGAGGCTTTCTATTTTTCTTGTAACTTATTTATTTTCAATCATTTATTCCATGGGACGAGTGATGGCCGCAAAAAGGCTGGCGTCGCCTGTTCGAGAGCCGTAACCCTCATGATTCGAAAAGCATAGACGGGACGCAAATTCTTGTGCCAATAACGGGAACAATGCACGAACATCCGAAGCGACTATATATGTATAGTCGCCAACTGATACTTGAACCTAAGGAAGTCGTGTTGGGGGCTCGGATGGAAGTCCGTTCACCACTGCCCCGCTGTTGTAAGTCGCGTAAGGATCGAGCAGTGATTGCTTAGAGTGGCGAGAGTAAGGTTGTGCGATGTATGGCCAGAGATGTTTGCTTACGAAGTAGGCTCACTGTCCAACGGGAGAGGTGTGAGACTGTAGTGACCATTGTCGATTGGTGCTGTTCCAAGAACAGCCCGGCCATTGATTGAACCGTGCGAGCACACCGCGATGCTACATTAGAACCCGCAGGGTTTGTTCTGCCAGGGCGCAGATAAGTGGCGAAACTCTTAAAAAGATTACTGTTTGCAGCGACACTGTTTGCCAGTGCAATTGCAGGAGCACAGCAGGCATCTCACCCGACGCAGCTCGAATTTCATTCATCCAGCTCTTCGCTTGATGAGATATTTCGATGGGCCCGCAGCCAGGCACTTGCTTACGTGGCTCCATCGCCGAGCTCCATCGGTCCGTGGTACGAAGCTGCTCTGCCAGGCCGAAACGCCTTCTGCATGCGAGATGTTTCTCACCAGACAGAGGGCGCTGCTGTGCTTGGGCTCGCGGCAGCAAACCGCAATATGCTTGGACGCTTCGCGGCGTCCGTTGATGAAAAACGAGACTGGGCCGGCTATTGGGAGATTGACGGCGAAGGGCGCCCCTCCTCTGCGGACTACGCCTCTGATGCTGACTTCTGGTTCAATCTGCCGGCAAACTTCGATGTGCTTGACGCTATTGTCCGTATGTGGCGCTGGACTGGCGATGATACCTATCGCGACGATCCCCGGTTTCGCGAGTTCTCCCGCAGGACGGTCACAGACTATATCATTCGCTGGCAGCTTGAGCCTGAGAAGATTCTTCATCGTCCACGTATCGCCAACCAGCGCCTGGAGACTGGGCGATTTGTCGATTCGCGGGGCATACCAAGCTATATGGAAGGTCCGAAGGACTTCATATTCGGTGCCGATCTTCTGGCGGCCGAGTACCGTGCTCTTCGTTCCTTTCAGGAGATTGCAGTTACGCCCCAGGACAAAGCTCTCGCAGCTTCAGCACAACAGGTTGCGGACAAAATACAGCAGTTGCTTGAGCGCATCGCATGGTCGCAAAGTCAACAGCATTATCTTGGCGTCATTCGACCGGATAAGAGCGGCTTTGAGTCCGGAGACGCCATGACACTGTATTTTGGCGCCGCAAAGGATCCGGATCACCTGAGTGGCGCGCTTGACTATATCTCTTCACCGAAGTACTGGCAGACGATCAATATCGAAGAAGAGAGTTATGCCCCGCTGTTGCTCTTCCGCTATGGGCGGACCGAGCCTGCCTACCATATCCTGTTTGATCTGAGCAGACCGGAAAAACCGCGCCGCGAATACCCCGAGGTCTCTTACGCTGTAATCGCGGCTCTTGTTGGAGGAACGATGGGGGTTGCACCGTCGCGATCTGGCGAGCCCTTCGACGTCCAAACGTCGGCTCAGCTTCCCAGTGCTGATGATGATGCGTCACTCCAATCGTTTCCTTTCCGCAACAACCTGCTCGACATCAAGCACATTGGATCCTTGAGCAGCAGTCTCAGCAACCGTTCAGGACCGGCACTACGCTGGCGAGCAGTCTTCCAGGGGACGGTGCGTAAGCTCAAAGTGGATGGAAAGGTAGTACTTGCCAGGCATGACACCTTGCCAGGCGGAATGACAGTGAGCTGGGCTACGGCCACTGTAGCCCCTGGCGCTACTGTCATCGTCAGCAGGGTGGAGAAGTAGAAGAGATGCACCGGTACGCTCGCGCCAGCGCTATTGCCGTCGTCTCAGGACCCAGCTGTCCGCTTGTTCGGCAACTCTTCAGACTGCTATGATGGCCCCTCGGTGAAAGACAGGACCATCTTGGAACATACTGATTCTTCAACGAGTATCCAAGGAAGCGCACCCGGTGTCGAGCAGTGTGAGGACCAGGTGCGCCGGGTGCTCCGGTCTACCAGTTTCCGTAATGCTACGACTCTGCAACAGCTCTTTAGTTTTCTTGCCTCCCGTTCGATCGCAGGAACCGCGGAAAATCTTAAGGAATACACGATTGGAGTGGAAGCGCTTGGCCGTAAAAGCGATTTCGATCCCAAGATCGATCCTATCGTCAGGGTGCAAAGCCATCGCTTGAGAGTCAAGCTTAAGGAGTACTACGAGGTCGAAGGAAAGCATGATCCCATCCTGATCCAGATCCCCAAAGGGCATTACCTCCCTACCTTTGAGGCCATCTCACCAGCTCAAACGCCCGCGGGGTCAACAGTCTCGGAGATCGTCGCATCGAATCGTCTGCTGGCGGACGCAGATGATGGCAATCACCACCAGGCGGTGAGTCCTCTCTCTCTTGAGAGGAACCGTGGCGCGGCAAAACGATGGACCCGGATGCAAACGATATTGCTTCCAGCCATGTTGGCGGCATTTGCAGTCGCCGGGTTCTGGTTGGGACGCCTGCGCTCAAACAGCCCTTCGGAATCAACTTTCTCTACCGTGTCCGCTTCGCCTTCGCGTGATCGGAAGCCTCGCGATTCGGCCGAGTTGTTCTGGTGGAAATTTCTCGATAACGACATATCTCCAGTGATTGGATACCCCGATGCGGTGTTCCTACTCGATGATTCAAACGATCTCTTCCGCTTCCGGCACGGAGCCAGCGATAACCGCGGCGCAATCGTCGATGCCCACCTCGCGCGCCAGTTTGCATCGAACTCCAAGCTCGTTGGAATGGCTGGCCCCCTCTATTATGAGAATGGCTACACCGGAACAGGAGAGCTTGAATCCGTCGCGATGTTATCCGGACTTCTGAACCGCATCGGTGCGAAGCCAATCATCAAAGCATCGCGCGATATCACGCCCGACGATCTAGACAGGCATAATGTGATTCTTCTGGGGTCGCCCTTTCAAAACGTCGCGGTGGCTCAATTGCTGACGGTGGGAGATTTCTCTTTCAGGAACCCCGATGAGCGGCATGAACAGTGGAGAGCTCAGATTATCGATACCCATCCCGCGACTGGAAACAGAACTGTCTACACCACAGAACGAGATGCCTCCACACGAATCCTGACGACTGACTATAGCCTCATCACAATCACCTCCGGAGTAACGCAGGGACGGCACATCGCATTTCTTGGGGGCCTGGACACCAAAGGAACTCAGGGAGCGACCATGTTTGCCACTTCAGTGTCCGGAATCGAGCAGATCGAAAAGGCACTGGCTGCACCCACCTCAACCAATCGCGAAAATCCCACTGCTTTTCAAGCACTGGTGCGAGTCAAATTGGCCAAGGGCTATCAGGTATTAGGCGCAGAGTTGGTCGCGGTGCGACCTCTCGTACCGTCAAACGCTTCGCAAATCAAAGAAGACAACTCTACGCCATCAAGTCACTGAGCTCTCAAGTTCTTGTCTGATTAAGCGAAGCTTGCCTTTGTCCCCTGGTACCGGACTCACACTTGAGCTCGCGCCGCCCCCCTTGCTGTATCCGTTTCAGAAACGGCTGCTGCAAATACACCCCAAATGCCTCCAAAACGTCATGTAACACCAGATGTAACATGGCTGACACGCGCCTCCATCGTAGGAGAAACACATACGTGTCAGCTATTTGTATCCCTTCCGTAACTAGGCATCTGTTGATTCTCTTCAGTAGGGTTGCGAGCGCTGAAGGAAAACAGAGGCCGCCCCACCTGTATAGCAATAGCTCGAGAAGTACGGGCTGTTGCATAGGATAGGGCGGACCAACAGGAAAGGCATTCCGGAGGAGGCTGATTTATGCGGAACACATATCAAGACAATAAAACCACTCAAGACAATAAAACCACTTTCCCCAAGTGGTCGACCACGTTGATACAGACAACAAAGGCTGTTCTTTTCATCTGCCTGCTCGTTGCGATCCCAGTTGCAATGGCCCAGGGAGTCAGCGGGCGCATTGTCGGTACAGTTGCGGATGCAACAGGTGCTGTCATCTCCAATGCCGCCGTGACCATCTCGAATCAGGACACAGGTGCTATCACCAAAGTGACGACCAACGGTAACGGCCAGTACAGGGCCGACACTCTTCGTCCAGGCAACTACCAGCTAAAGATCGAAGCCCCCGGTTTGCAGACGATCGTCTCCAACGACAATGTGGTCACGGTCGACAATGCAACGGTCGTGGACATAACCATGAAGGCTGGTTCAACCAGCGAGACTGTGACTGTCTCTTCAGCGAGTCCGCTCATTGATACGACGAGTTCCTCGATGGGCGAGGTTCTCGATGCCCAAGACATTACAAGCCTCCCGCTAAACGGACGCGTCTTCTCACAACTGGTTCAAACCGTACCTGGATCAGTCGCAGCAGGATTTGGCAGCGCGCCCGAGGCGGCGGCTGGAGCCGGAAGCTCAGGTTCAATCACAGCGAGTGTCAACGGAATGCCATGGGGAGGAACAACCTACACCCTGGACGGCGTGAACAATATGGAGCTGCTGAACGCCTTTATCAATGTCACTCCGCCGCTCGATGCCATCCAGGAGCTGAAGATCTCAACCAACAACGCCGACATCACTGTAGGAACCTACGGCGGAGCGCAGGTGAACGCCTTTCTCAAATCTGGCACCAACGCATTCCACGGCTCGGCGTATGAGTTCTTCCGCGACGATGCCTTAAGCGCATATAAGTGGAGCGCCACCTCGAAGGCACCCTATCGGGCCAATCAGTTCGGCGGCTCGATTGGTGGTCCGATTATTCGCAACAAGGCATTCTTCTTTGCTGACTATCAGGGACTCCTGCTGCGCAACGGTATCAGCTACATTCTGACGGTTCCCACGGACCTGATGAAACAGGGAACCTTCCTCAAGAGCCAGTTCCCAGCCGCGATCTATGACCCAACAACGCGAGCTCCCTTCCCCACCGTCAGCACAGCGCAGGGGGATGCATGGCAGATTCCGCGGTCGCGGTTCGACAAGGTATCGGCCAACATGGTCAATGGCAGCACGATCTGGCCGGCGGCGACCAACCAGAATGCATCCAGCAACAATTTCAAT
>Ga0073928_10007002_pt1 | contig 14875 bp, 14 predicted proteins | sample PaiPotPPA55metaG_FD_76969 | JGI IMG/M metagenome (GOLD analysis project Ga0073928, IMG submission 76969) | Iron sulfur acid spring bacterial and archeal communities from Banff, Canada, to study Microbial Dark Matter (Phase II) - Paint Pots PPA... ... | reverse complement strand
GCGCAGGCTTTGGCGTGGAAAGTCCCTTCGCGGCCGGTCAGGCCTTGGACAATTACTCGCGTCGATCGATCTACCAGAATGCTCATTGTGATTTTTATCTTGCGGCTGCCACTACTTTTTCGGCGGCGTCTTTCATGGTTTCAGCGACGATAAAATTTAACCCTGACTGCTGGAGAATTTCTCGTCCTTCTTCGACGTTCGTACCTTCGAGTCGCAAAACAATTGGGAGCTTAATTTTTGTTTTGTTCGCCGCCTCGACGACTCCCTTAGCCAGCGTATCGACACGAAGAATTCCGCCAAAAATATTGATTAGCACAGCTTTCACGCTCTTGTCGCTAAGCAGAATTTCAAACGCATGCGTGACTTGTTCGGCATTCGCGCCGCCGCCAACATCGAGAAAATTCGCCGGCATTCCACCTGCGTACTTGATGATGTCCATGGTCGCCATGGCGAGGCCCGCGCCGTTTACCATGCATCCAACATTGCCTTCGAGCTTGATGTAGTTCAGGCCATATTTCGATGCTTCTACCTCAAGCGGGTCTTCTTCGGTAACATCCCGCAGTTCTTTCAGATCAGGATGCCGGAACATGGCATTGTCATCAAAGGCCATCTTGGCATCGAGCGCGAACAGGCGGCCATCGGTGCATGTGATGAATGGATTGATCTCCATCAGCGACGAATCAGTTTCGCGAAAAGCATTGTACAAACCCGTCATGAAGCGAACCCCTTCGTTGATCTGCTGCGGCTTCAATCCGAGTTGGAAGGCCATCTTGCGCGCCTGGAAAGGCTCCAGGCCCAAACCGGGATCGATGTACTCCTTAAGTATTGCGTTGGGATCCTCCGCAGCGACTTGCTCAATTTCCATTCCACCAGAGCGCGACGCCATAAATGCAGGCTTGGCTTCAGCGCGATCAATTACTGCTCCCAGATAGAGTTCCTTCTCGATCGGCAGCGTTTCCTCGATCAGCAAACGGCGCACGATGCGCCCTTCAGGGCCAGTCTGATGAGTCACCAAATTCATGCCCAGTATTCTCGTGGCAAGATCCACGGCTTCTTCCACGGACTTCGCAATCTTCACGCCGCCTCCTTTGCCGCGTCCGCCGGCATGGATCTGGGCTTTCACCACAACTCCGCTCGCACCGGTGCTGAAAAGATTTTCTGCCGCAATCTTCGCTTCTTCCACCGTGGTCGCCATCTCTCCTCGTGGCACCGCGACCCCATATTTTCTGAGGATATTTTTCGCCTGGTACTCATGAATCTTCATAGATAAATTACCGGCTCAATGTTTAGGTGGCAGGACGCTTGCGGATCGAATGTAAGCAGCAACTTTAGATTTTATAGAATGACGGAGGCATTGGGCAAACGAACCGCGCCGCCGGAAGTTGGCCGTGCAACTCCCAAAACGTGCGATAGAGCGTTCTCCACAAGGCTGGCCATGCGCCTCGCACCAAGATTAGAAAGATGGAGTCCGTCCGAAGTTGCGTCTGCTCCACTGATCGCGTCAGCGAAATATCGTTTGGGAATCAGAAACACGCCGTACTTTGTAGCGAGTCGCCGCTGAATCTGACCGTATGCGATCTTGTGCGGGAGCAAAGGCAATTCGAACATCACCACGGTGCGCCCGGGAGCGGCTAACTTTGAGAGAGTTGCGTCGATTACTACCAAATGATCGCTTGGCACACCGGTGATCAGAGGCATTGTGCGGCGGGCAAACTCCAACAGAGAAAGCACCAGGAGAAGCATAAACAGCCCCGCTCCCACTCCACCTCGCACTCCGGCCAACGTCTTGCCAGTGCTTCGCTTCTTCGACAAAATAAGCCAGGCGCCGAAGAGGGTTAAGAACAGCGCGTCTATGACCCATGCAAATGGGGGACAAGCCATCACGATCAGAGCCAAAGCCAACCACGCAACCAAACTCCGAAGTTGCAACATCCACCGACGTTTCAAGAACGGTGAAACGACGATCGCAAACATCAGAATGGCCACCCCCGCGTAAAACGATTCACCGGATGCGAAATACAAGGCGACAGGACTCATCGCAGAAATCCTACCAATACTTCTCCCGACAAGTAAGGCGACCGCCCGTGCCGAGAAATCAAAGGCCGATGGTACCCTTATAATCGCCAATGATCCTCACCGAGGCTCTGAATTGCATCGCTAACCACCGCCAGTCTCTTTCGCGAGAAGAGGCCCGCTCGATCATGACTGAAATCCTGGCGGGAAAATGTTCCGATGCGCAGATTGCCGGATTCCTGGTTGCGCTTCACATGAAAGGGGAAACCGTCGAAGAAATAGTTGGTTTTGCCGAGGCGATTCGCGCGGCGGCGACTCCTCTGAACATTCATGAGAACTCAATGGTCGACGTCAGCGGCACTGGGCGGGAGGCGCTGGTAGACACCTGCGGAACCGGCGGCGATGCCAGCGGAACATTCAATATCTCGACCGCCACGGCTTTTGTCGCCGCCGGTGCTGGCGTGCGCACCGCCAAGCACGGCAACCGGAGCCTCACATCCAAATGTGGTTCCGCGGATGTCATCGAAGCTTTGGGCGTGAACATCAATCTTGCTCCGGAACGTCTGGCCGCGTGCCTTGCCGAACTCGGAATCGTATTTCTCTATGCACCGGCAATGCATTCGGCGATGAAGCACGTTCAGAATGCGCGACGCGAGTTGCGGCTGCGGACGGTTTTCAATTTGTTGGGTCCGCTTACAAATCCGGCCCAGGCTTCGGCGCAGGTCGTAGGAGTGTATTCCGTGGAACTGGTAGAGAAGCTCGCAGAAGCCCTTGGCATGCTGGGATTGCAACGGGCAATGGTTGTTCATGGGCTAGATGGCCTCGACGAGATTACGATCACCGGGCCGACCCGCATCGCTGAAATGCGCGGGGGAGCGGTTCGAAGCTATGAGGTCACGCCAGAGGAATTTGGATTGTCCCGCGCTCCAATCGAGAAAATAGCAGGAGGCGATGCGGCGGAAAATGCAACCATCATTCGAGACGTTCTAGCGGGCAAAAAATCTCCGCGAAGGGATGTGGTCCTGTTGAACTCGGCGGCGGCTCTGGTAGTCGCAGGGAAGGCCGACGGTCTGAGCGATGCAATTCAGTTGGGTGCGAAATCGATTGATTCAGGTGCGGCGGCGAGAAAACTGGAAGCCTTGGTGAGATTTACAAACAAATAAAAGAGATCGGGCCATGAGACTTCCTACTTTTCTCGCGCCACCACAAACTCCGGCGCCCACAACAATGCTCGCTTAATCTCTCCGTCCGGAAAATTGCAGATCGCGTTGCGCGCGAGCTCCGCGTATCGCAAAGCACACTCATTGGTCGCATCAAGCGATCCGTAGCGGTTGAGGATCGCTAGTATCTCACCATGGGTTTGGCTATCAACAGCACGCTCCTCGACCACCTTGGCGATCAGATGTCGTTCAGCCGCAGTGCATCGCTCGAGGGAGTGGATGACCGCCATCGTCACTTTCCCTTCGCGCAGGTCGCTTGCAACAGGCTTGCCGAGCACGGTCTCGGACGCGGTCAAATCGAGAACGTCATCCACGATCTGAAAAGCCATCCCTAAGTCGCGGCCATACTGCGCCAAATTCTCTTCCTGCTCAGGCGTTGCGCCTCCAAGAATAGCTCCCATTCTCATACATACCGAAAATAGACATGCGGTCTTGCGAAAGATCAAGTCAAAGTATTCGTCCAACGAAATCAGTTTCCCTAATTTCTCTATCTGGAGAAGCTCGCCCTCGACCATTTGTTGAGTGAGATCGATGAGAGTGTCGAGAATGCGAAAATTGCGCTCCTGCAATGCGACCTTGAAAGCCTGCATGTAGAGCCAGTCTCCGGCGAGCACGCACTTCGAATTTCCCCACTGGGTATTGGCCGCAGGACGTCCCCGCCGAATTTCAGCTTCGTCGATAATGTCGTCGTGCACCAGCGTCGCGGTATGAATGATCTCAACCACGGCACCCAGCCTGACCGCGCCGCGGCCCTGATAATCGAAAAGCTTGGAAGACAGCAGCAGCAACGCGGGCCGAATGCGCTTCCCGCCCCCATTTCGCAGGTACTCGCCAATCTCAGTGATCGCCTCGACCCCCGAGACCGTGTCCCGCCCAAACTCGCGCTCAATAGCGGAGAGATCTTCGCGAAGCAGTTCGAAGATTTCTTTCCCGTTAATGGCGGCGGGCGTGCTCATTTGTCGGCTCAGTTCAGCGTGCATTTGCGATCAGCTTTCCCGGCGCTCCTACTTCGTCCGATAATTCGTGAACTGCAAATCGATACCGAAATCCTTCTGTTTCAACAGCGCGATCACTTGCTGCAATGAATCGCGATCTTTTCCGCTCACCCGCACCAGGTCCCCCTGAATCGACCCGTTCACTTTAGTCTTTGAATCCTTGATTACCTTCACAATTTCCTTGGCCTTCTCGATCGCGATTCCCTGCTGCATGGTAATTTTCTGCTTCGCGGTAGCTCCGGCAGCGGGCTCGACCGGGCCGTAGGTTAGGCCTTTCAAAGAGACGCCCCGCTTGACCAGTTTCTGCTGAAAGATGTCGTTAACGGCTTTCAACTTGTAATCGTCAATCGAGTGCAGAACGATGGCGTCCTTGCCCTCAAGTTCGATGTTCGATTTCGAGTCCTTTAAATCGAAGCGCGTGTGGATCTCTTTCAGCGCCTGCTGAATTGCGTTCGCGACTTCCTGCAAGTCGAGTTTGCTTACGATGTCAAATGTATTCTCTGGCATGGGATCGCTTTATTCGTGGCGCCAAGCCGCTTATGCGCCACTTTATCAAATAGATGCACTAACAAGCTAAATGGAGTTGAGCTTTTCGTGAAGCGAAGAGAAGCGGTAGAAATTCTTGGCAGTTTGCAACCCTATCTCTTCGGTCGATAGATTGCGGATTTCCGCCAATTGACGCGCTACCTCGGTTACGAATGCCGGCTCGTTTCGCTGGCCCCGATGCGGTATCGGCGCCAGGAATGGGCAATCCGTTTCAATCAGAATACGGTCGAGCGGGACATCCTTAGCTGCGTCGCGAATCTGTTGCGCCTTAGGGAAAGTTATGTTGCCCGCGAAAGAGATGTTAAACCCCATATCGAGCGCCCGTTTCGCGTGACGCGAGGTTCCGGTAAAGCAGTGCAGAATGCCACCCAGCGCGGTTGAGGACCACTGTTCCCGCAGAATCCTGAGGCAATCCTCCCAAGCATTCTCGCTGCCTTCCGACGGCCGGCAATGAATGATGACAGGCAGCTCGGCCGTCCGCGCAAGTTCCAACTGCTTCAGAAATACTTGCTGCTGGAGGTCTCGCGGCGAGTGATCGTAGTAGAAGTCGAGGCCAATCTCGCCCCACGCGATGACCTTGGGCCGCTTTGCCAGCTGTTCCAGTTCTAGAAAATCGGCGTCGCTCGCTTGTTTCGCTTCATGAGGGTGAATGCCGACGGTGGCATAAATGAAATCATGGTGCGCCGCCAGCTTGATAGCGCAATCCAGGGTGCCCGGACCGTCTCCGATTCCAATGGCAAGAATGGTTTCAATTTTATTCTCGCGAGCGCGAGCAATTACTTGCTCGCGGTCAGAATCGTACCGCTCTCCGTCAAGATGCGCATGAGAATCAACAAACATTTCTTGTGTGGGAGCGGGCGCCCGAGCCGAGTGAAACTCGACACGATTTTTGTTCTACTTCAACCGCGTCCCAACCGGCACATCTTCCAAAAACCCGGCCAGCACTGCCTTTCCGCCATCAGGCGACGCGGCCACAATCATCCCGTTCGACTCCAGTCCACGCATCTTCCGTGGCGCGAGATTGGCAACGATCACAACTTTGCGTCCAACGAGCGACTCCGGCGTATAAGACTCCGCAATACCGGCAAGAATCTGCCGAGTTTCGGTTCCAAGATCCACTTCCAGACGCAGCAACTTATCAGCTTTGGGTACACGCTCCGCAACCTTCACCAGTGCGACCCGAAGCTCGATCTTCGCGAAATCATCGATGCTGATTTTCGCGTCGGCAACCGGAGGACTAACCGCTGCCGGGGCTTTGGATGTCTCCACGACTGGGGGACCGCTGAGCGGATTCTCCGAGGCTGAAGGTTTCACCTCGGTGACGGGCGCCCCACTGCGTTCTTGCTCTTCCATCTGTTGCATCCTTTCGACTGCGCTCTTATCGGCGCGTGGGAACACGGCTTCAACGGCGCCAAGTTTGGTTCCCGGTTGAAGCTGTCCCCATTTTAATGAGGAGAGGTCGAACTTCTGGATATCGCCCGACCCAAGCTGTGACCAGATTTTCGTCGTAGCATCGGGAATTACCGAGTGAACTAGCGCAGTAACAATTCGCAAAGCCTCCGCGGAAGTGTAAAGAATCGTCGCCAATGTGGTTTTGCTGGCTTCATCTGTCTTCTCGCCCAACGACCACGGAGCATTTTCAACGATGTATTTGTCCACGGCTGCAACCAATGCCCACGATGCCTCCAGAGCCCGTGAGAACTGCTGCTGATCGAACAATCCGTTGTATGATTCGATAGTCTTCCGCGCTGTGTCGGCGATTGCTTCATCGCCTGACGCGACGGGCGAGGGAACGGAACCGCCGGAATATCGCGTGATCATTGTCAGCGTGCGGCTAGCAAGATTTCCCAAGCCATTCGCCAAGTCTGAGTTATAGCGCTGAACCAGCGCATCGAATGAAAAAGAGCCATCCTGTCCGAATACGATTTCGCGCAACAAAAAGTAACGCAGCGCATCCGCTCCAAGCACGTCGAGAATCGTCTCAGTACGCACGATATTTCCGCGCGACTTGGACATCTTGTTCTCTTCAAAAAGCAGCCATCCGTGCGCCACAATGCTCTTTGGAAGCGGCAAACCTGCCGCCATTAGAAGCGCCGGCCAGTACACGCAATGGAAGCGAACGATTTCTTTCCCGATCATCTGTAGATCGGCGGGCCAGTATTTCTTGAATGCATCCTGCGCGCCCTGATGGGACGACCCGAAACCAATCGCCGTGATGTAATTGGCCAGGGCATCGAGCCATACATAAATCACATGCTTCGGATCGTCGGGTACAGGTATGCCCCAGGAAAATGTGCTTCGACTGATCGAAAGATCGCGCAGGCCGGAACGCACGAATGATGCAACTTCATTCCGTCGGGTCTCCGGACGGATAAAATTGGGGCCGTCGTAAAGCGCGAGCAACTGAGTTTGAAAGGCGGAGAGCTTAAAGAAATAATTTTCTTCGTGAACAGTTTCTGTGGGTCGCCCGCACTCCGGACAAGGCTCTCCTGGCCCGACGTCCACGTACAGCTCATCGAAAACACAGTACTGCCCGGTATAACTTCCCTTGTAGATGTATCCGTTGTCGCGGATAACCCGCCACAACTCCTGCACACGCCGCTTGTGCCGCTCTTCCGTGGTGCGGATAAAGTCATCATTGCTGATTCCCATGCGCCTCCACAAAGCCCGAAACTTGTCCGAAACTTCGTCGGCAAATTCCTGCGGAGTCTTGCCCGCGGCTTGAGCAGCACGTTCTATTTTCTGGCCATGCTCGTCGGTGCCGGTCAGGAAAAACGTGTCGGCCCCGAGCATCCGTTGCCGTCGCGCGATCGCGTCGCATGCGAGGGTGGTATAAGCGTGTCCGATATGAGGCCGCGCGTTGACGTAATAAATCGGAGTCGTGATGTAAAACTTTCTAGCCATTTAGCGTCGTTTGTTCCGAGTGTCGGCTCTTTGAACCGCAGAGAGCGCTGAGTTCGCAGGGAAAAGCAACGAAGTTAGCAGGAAATTCTCTGCGTTTCTCTGCGACCTCTGCGGTTAAAAATGTTGACGTTTCATCATAGGGAAGCGCGTTACTGCCGTCAAACCTGCGCCGTTCGTGCGCTCTGCTACAATCGCTATCTTCTTCAATCACTTAGAGGGACTCTTGTACCGCGATCTGGAACTCCGGCTGAGCCAGCATATTCGAGATTTCGTTCGCCGCACTTACGATCTTGAACTGCCTAGAATTGTCGTCGAACAGCCGCCGCGAGTTGAGTTAGGTGAATACGCGCTGCCGCTGGCGTTCGAACTGGCAAAAAAGCTTCGCAAGGCTCCGCGAAAAATCGCCGAAGAAATTGTGAACGCTATTGGCTCGATTGAGGGATTCGATAAATTGGAAGTCGCGGGCGCCGGATATATCAATGCTCGCGTCAATCGGAAACAATTAGCCGTCGCGCTCACAGCTGACGAGAAGCCAGAGTTTCAAGCTCCCGCAGGCAAAGTGCTGGTCGAGCACTCCAGCATCAATCCCAACAAGGCCGCCCACATTGGCCATTTGCGCAATGCAATTCTCGGTGACACCTTCGTTCGCTTGTTACGCTTTGCGGGCAGAGAGGTCGACGTTCAAAACTACATCGACAATACTGGCGTGCAAGTCGCGGACGTTATCGTTGGTTTTTTGCACATTCAGAACAAATCGCTGGCTGAAATCGAGCAGCTGGCCCGCGAGCCGCGATTCGATTATTACTGTTGGGACCTCTACGCGCGTGTCTCGCAGTGGTACCAGGAAGACAAGCAGAATCTCCAGATTCGTTCGCGCACATTACACGAAATCGAGCAGGGCGGGAATGAGGCTTCAACAGTTGCAGATGTGGTCTCGGTTGCGGTGCTAAGAAGACACCTCGAAACCATGGACCGCCTCGATATTGAATACGACTTCCTGCCGCGTGAAAGCGAAATTCTCCGCCTCCATTTCTGGGACGCTGCGTTCGAAAAGCTGAAAGCTGGCGGCGTGCTGTTCTTTGAGAACGAGGGCAAGAATAAAGGATGTTGGGTGATGCGGCGGAGCGGAACGTCTCAGCCCGCACAATCTGCGGCGTCGGAACCTACCGACGTCTCCGAAGAAGACCAAAAAGTCATCGTGCGTTCGAACGGCACCGTCGGCTACGTTGGCAAAGACATTGCGTACCACATGTGGAAGTTCGGGCTGCTAGGCCGCGATTTCGAATATCTAAAATTCTATCGCTATCCCAACGGCCACGATTGTTGGATATCCACCACGGATGGCGTTCCGATTCATCCGCATTTTGGAGATGTATCGGAGATCTATAACGTGATCGATGCCCGCCAGTCAGAGGCACAGAACACGGTGATCGATGCGCTGCGTGGTCTGGGATACAACGATCAAGCCGATCACTACACACATTTTTCCTACGAGATGGTGGCGCTCACACCTCGTTGCGCGGCGGAGCTCGGATACGAGTTATCGGAAGAAGACAGCAAGAGACCCTACGTTGAAGTCTCCGGCCGCAAAGGTTTCGGCGTGAAGGCAGACGATCTTCTCGATCAGCTCATCGCTTCTGCAAAGGCGGAAGTCGACTCGCGACATCCGCAATTAACCGACGAAGAACGGTCCATCACCGCCACGCAAATCGCCGTCGGCGCGTTGCGTTACTTCATGCTGAAGTTCACCAAGCAATCCGTCATCGCGTTCGATTTCAAAGAGGCGCTTAGTTTTGAGGGGGAAACTGGTCCGTACGCGCAATACGCTGTAGTTCGGGCGACCAACATCTTCCGCAAGGCCGGAATAGAGCCGGAAAGTTTTGAAAAAGACATGCCTATGAATAACTTCGATCAGTATCTTGGTAGTGCGAATGCAGATGACATTTGGGAACTCTGGCTGGCGGCTTCGAAAACTTCATACGTGGTAGATCAATGCATCGCCACGACCGAACCCGCTTATTTGGCGAAGCATACTTTTCAATTGGCGCAGCTTTTCAATTCTTTTTACCACCAGTATCCAATTCTCAGTGAATCCGATGAAGAACGAAAGAGGTTCCTTCTGGCGACAGTTTTTGTCGTGCGCCGTGAACTAACGCGGGCGCTCGCGGTAATGGGAATCACCGTGCCCGCAGTGATGTGACGGTTTTAACTATTGCCGCGGCCGCCAATCATCATTCCCGCGCCCACAACAACCAGCACGATGCTTACGACAGGCGGTACACGGTCTTCAGTGTGTGTGGTGACGCCCAGATGCACATCGCCGGCGCTGACGCCGTGATGTTCCGAGTGCGGTACTGGAACGAAGAAAGAAATAATCCCCTGTATCAAGACAACCAGACCAATCGTGAACAAAGGCTTCATAGACTCTCCTTAAATAGCGGTTCCAATTTGTGCCCGCGCATCGGCGCCTTCAGATGCCAACACGGCGCAATGGTTGCTTAAGTGACTCGCCGGCGGATTAAGAGAATTGTCTGGCGAACTCGATTAACGAACGCACGGCGATTCCCGACGGCCCCTTCGCGATCCATGGCTTGCTGTCTTCCATCCAGGCCGTGCCTGCGATGTCCAAATGGAGCCACGGAGTATCCTCGGCAAACTCTTTCAGGAACATTGCCGCATTGACCGCGCCTCCCCAGCGTCCGCCGGAATTCACGATATCTGCAATGCTTGAATTGATGTTCTCTTTGTATTCGTCATCGAGTGGAAGTCGCCAAAATTTTTCTCCCGCGTCGTTTACGGCCTTGGCGAATCTTTCATACATCTTGTCGTCGTTGGCAAAAACGCCTGCATTGACGTAACCCAAAGCGACGACGACTGCACCGGTCAGCGTGGCAGCATCGATCAAGTGAGTGCAGCCCAGTTGGCGTGCATAGGAGAGTCCATCGGCAAGAACCAGCCGGCCTTCAGCGTCCGTGTTGATGATCTCAATGGATTTTCCAGACATCGAAATCTGCACGTCACCGGGTTTTTGAGCTTTGCCCGAAGGCATGTTTTCGGAGGCACAAATAATGGCAGTGACCTTAACCTTGGGTTTCAACAGAGCGATGCCGCGCATGACTCCCAGCATGGCCGCTCCACCAGCCATGTCGTATTTCATCTTCTCCATTCCGTCGGCGGGTTTGATGGAAATTCCGCCGCTATCGAAGGTGATCGCTTTGCCGACGAGTCCCAGTACAGGTTTCTCAGGCGCGCCTGCCGGTTCATAACGCAACACAATCAGCGCCGGAGGCTCGTCCGATCCCTGCGACACGCCCCAGAAAGCGCCCATCTTTAACTCGCGGATTTTCGCCCCATCCAGCACTTCGCATTTCAGGCCGACTTCTTCCGCCATCTTTCGCGCCCGTTCCGCGATCATCGTTGGAGTCATGCGATTCCCCGGTTCGTTCACCAGGTCGCGAGTAAAATTCTGCGACTCGCCGATCACGCGTGCCTGATCCACGGATCGCAGCAACGCCGCCTGATCGCCGCGAGCCACAACCGTCACCGAATCGATCTTTCTATCTTTGCGATCGCTCTTATAAGTGTCAGGGTCGAAGTTGCCTATGAACGCGCCTTCCACGATCGCGCTTAAAGCGTCATCGTTCTTGATGTTTCTGTTAGGTGCGAGAAATGCAAAGCTGCGAATGCCTCGTGATTTCAGATATCGCGCCGCCGCCCCAGCCAACTTTCTCAACACCGGCGCGTTAAAGTCTTTCGCCTTGCCGCCGCCAATTAACAAGAGACGCTTAGCTTTCAACTTCGCAGGATGATGCAGCACCGTTGTTTCAAACATCTTGCCGGACGTTTCACCGCTCCCAACAATTTCCTGGCCAGCCTCTTTAACCGCAGAGTCGCTGGTCTCAATAAATATTTCCGGTTTTTCTTTTGTGCCTCGATCAATAGCAACAGCTACAAGGCATTCGGTTTCAACTTCAGCAGGATTTGCAACAGAAAGATTTGTTTTCATGGATGGTGACAGTATCGATTGGAAGAAGGGAAAAGTGCAAGCCGATGACCAAAACACTCCGCGGATGCCCGGCGCTCTTTTTGTAGCGGAAAGCGTATTGTGGAGTACTCGGAGCAAACATATGGCGCTTGCAAAGCGCACACTCCTCGTCGGGGTTGTGATGGTTTTCACATCACTAGTTCTTTTGGGAATCTTCTCTCCGAGAACTCCGCGTGACTTCTTGAATCAACGCCGTTCCGTGCAGAGCATTCGAGAACTGAATCGAGCCGAATACAACTATGCCGCACAGCATCCGAATGCTGGGTTTGCGTGCAATCTCAGTGATCTGGAAGAACAAGGCTCTGAACCCCTGTCCGGGGCTGGCCTTGTTGACCGGGTCTTAGCATCTGGAACAAAGTCTTCATACCACTTCGAAATCCGGTGTCTGCCGAGCGGCAGTCAAAAGGTTGCAGGCTACACAATTACAGCCACACCGGTGGAACCAGGAACGACTGGCAAGTATGCGTTCTGCTCAGACCAAAGTGGAGAGATTTGGTACAGCGAAAACGGCTTGGCCACAGATTGCCTAGCGACGCACAAAACAATCGAGCGGAAATACAGGTGATAGAACAGAGTATTTCGGCAGCCCATATTCTGACCCGCGCGGCAGGCAAGGACTTGAGCGGCCCGCTACGGATCGTAAACCGAACTCCCATACCCCTGTCGTCGCGCGGATTCCTGCATGTCCTCTAGGCGCTTCTTCTGTTCTGCCAATTGCGCCTGCCCGCGATCTACTTCCTGTTGCTTTTCTTTCTGCCGCTCATTCCATTGCACGCAGCCTGAAACACAATTACCCGGCGCGAAATGAATCGAGTCATTCAGCCTGTCGATCGAATTTTGCAAAGAAGCTATAGCGTTCTTTTGAGCCTCAATTCGCGACTTCCACTGCTCGGCCGGAATTTTTGCGCCGCCAGAAGGTGAAGATGATAGGGCACTTTCTCGGCTTGCATCCTCCTGCGTGGAAGGCTGGGGGTCCGCTTCAGAGTGCTCCGGAATTTCTTCATTGGTTATGACTTTTGCAGGCTTGGATGATTGCGCCGCGTTGGTCTGAGGGTCTTGTTTCTGCTTTCGCGCTTGGCGAGCAACGTCGCCCAGCGATGGTGAATCCTGACCAACCGCCAAGGCCGTAAACATGAAGGTGACGGCCGAAATGAGGAAAACTCTACCAATCCTTGGCATGGAATACCTCGCTGAGCTGCCGCAGGAAACCAACGGCGCATCTCTGAGGAATGATATTTTCCCCTTCGGAAAAGTTGAAGTTACGCAAGTGCACTGCAAAAAAACCTCCGGGAATGTCCCGGAGGGCTTCGTATTGCTAAATTGCTTCTGGCTACTGGTGGTTCTCTCCACCGTGGCCGTGGTCATCGTCATGATGCTCGTCCCCGTGACCGTTGTCGTGATTTTCATGGTCCCAGTGGCCTTCGTGAAGTTGCCATCCCTGCTGATAGTGGTCGTAGTGAGGATGGTTCCAATATGCGCCCTCATAAGGCGGCTGCTGCCAGCGGCCCGCGACCCACTTGTAGTGGTGGCCGTTTGGGGTCCAATAACCCTCAACCCATGTGTAGCCGGGACCAGGTGCATCGCCTCGCCGCTCGTAACGAACGGGCGGCGGAGCGCTGCCGATGTATAGAGAAACCTGCGCAAACGATGGGATTGTGATTGCGGTCAATAACAACAGCCCGCCCATCCATTTCAATTTCATGGTGATCTCCTGTGGAACTTCGAATGTGAAGTGCTAGAAACGCGAGGGACAGATCGTCTATCGCTTGTCCGGCTTAGGAGGCCGAATCTTTTTGGCGGGTCGCCCTTACCCCGGTGAGAATTCCAAGTCCTACCAGAACGATTGCACCTACCATTATCCAGTGTGCCGGCACGTGTAATAGGACCGCGCCGTAAACCAGCCCGGCGATCAGTATCACAAATCCGGCGATGTAAATTCCGAATGACATTTACCTAACCATACACCCGGGATGCTATCAGCGAAAGATCAGTTGAGTGTAACTAGCGCTCAAGTGGAATAGTGTTCTAAATTGCACAGAGCTGATAAGGCTTCTGCACTTTGGTCCCACGACTAAAGAGTGTTTTGAATGTCGCAAAATAAAACACTCCGGCGATAATCTCCGGAGTGTTCGCGTTCGAGTAGCGTGACTCTAGCGTTTAGTGATGGTCTTCATGATCGTCGTGATCACGCCAATGATTGTTGTCGTGATTCTCGCGGTCCCAATGGCCTTCATGAAGCTGCCAGCCTTCCTGATAATGGTCGTAATGCGGATGGCTCCAATATGCGCCTGCGTACGGTGGACGCTCCCAGCGTCCTGGAACCCAGCGATAGTGATGGCCGTTGGGGGTCCAATATCCTTCAACCCAAACAAACCCCTCACCCGGCGGTGGACCACGACGCTCATAGCGGATCGGGGGCGGGGGTGTTCCAATGTAAACAGAAACTTGACTGAATGCAGGCACTGCCAAAGCCGCAGTCAACAAAGCGGCACATATTCGAGTCGATTTCATAATTGTTTGTCCTCGTTCAGTGGTTTCAAAGTTATCAACCCGACCCAACGGGAAAGGTTGTCTGGCTGTCAGCGAAGCCGTCCTTAAGATGCCCAAGTGCTCGGTGACGTAACAGAACTCGTCCATTAACCACAGTCACTTTGCTGCCGAATCGCCGTATGGCCTTCGAAAGCTCCACTTCACTTGCCCCTGCAGACGACGACTAGGGAACGATTGGGCGTCCCGTTCTGGCTGTAGGTTTATCTTTTAGTTACCTACCCCCGATTTATCAAAATATCTAGAATCAGTAACTTACCGAAAAATTTCTCGCAAAATCTTCATAACAAAGATTTTATAGTCAAAATCTTGAAAGCATGGGAGTTACTGGCCGATTTTGACTGCGAACTTGCCGATATTGCTCCGCCTACTTCCTTTGCCGGGACAATAATGAAACGAATCGGGGCGGCGCGCAAGGTCAGATGTCACAAGCAGGTTGTGGAAATCTTTTTCTGGCGACGGAACCCTTTGGACGTTCCGCCTACTCGCGTGAACCTTCTCTATCTACTTGCAATCGACCTTGTTGTCCTGCGCGGCGGCGATCTGCCACTTACCATTGCGCTTCAACCAGGTATCGGTCCAGACCTGGCACTGCTTCGCGTCTG
>Ga0073928_10006999_pt1 | contig 14877 bp, 16 predicted proteins | sample PaiPotPPA55metaG_FD_76969 | JGI IMG/M metagenome (GOLD analysis project Ga0073928, IMG submission 76969) | Iron sulfur acid spring bacterial and archeal communities from Banff, Canada, to study Microbial Dark Matter (Phase II) - Paint Pots PPA... ... | reverse complement strand
TCCCTCTCCCCTTGCGGGAGAGGGAGGGGTCCGCGCCAGCGGCAGGGTGAGGGGTTGTCGGCCGTGTCTGGCTTCCCCCTCACCCCGGCCCTCTCCCGCAAGGGGAGAGGGAGAAAGACGCCGTGACTCCGGGGGCGCAGATCGAGGCGGCGATAGGGCTGCTCGGCGAGATCGAGCAGGGCGGCGCGCCCGCGGACGACATCGTCGCCAATTATTTCCGCCGCCATCGCTTCGCTGGATCGAAGGACCGCGGCGCCATCTCGGAGCATATCTATGCCGTGCTGCGCCAGCGCGCCGCGCTCGACTGGTGGATCGCGCGCGATGGGCGCGAGCTGCCCACCGACGCGCGCCGGCGGATGCTGGCGGCACTGGCGATGGTCGAGGGCTGGGAGCCGGCGGCCATCGCCAAGGCCTGCGACGGCGACCGTTTCCGCCCGACGCCGCTCAGCCGCGAGGAGGAGCGGCTCCTGGCCGCCCTCGCGGGCCACAAGCTCGACCATCGCGACATGCCGCCGGAGGTGCGCGGCAACTATCCGGCCTGGCTCAATCCCCATCTCGACGCCGTTTTCGGCCGCGGCGTGACGCGGGAGGTGGCGGCGCTCAACGAGAGCGCCGCGCTCGACCTGCGGATCAACCGCCTCAAGGTCGAGGATCGCGAGAAGGCGCGGGCGGCGCTCTTCCATGACGGCGTCGAGGCGGCGCGCACGCCGCTCTCGCCGCTGGGCCTGCGCGTCTTCTCGCGCATTCCGCTCGCCACCCTCGGTGCCTTTCGCGACGGGCTGGTCGAGGTCCAGGACGAAGGCTCGCAGATCGCGGCGCTCCTTGCGGATGCCCGGCCGGGCATGCGCGTCGTCGATTTCTGCGCCGGCGCCGGCGGCAAGACGCTGGCGCTGGCGGGCGCCATGGCCAATCGCGGTCACCTCGTTGCCTGCGATGTCTCGGAGCGGCGACTCGAGCGCGCGACGCAGCGGCTGCGCCGCGCCGGGGTGAGCATCGTGCAGCGCGTGGCGCTGTCGAGCGAGCGCGACAAATGGGTCAAGCGCCACGCGCAAAGCTTCGACCGGGTATTCGTCGACGCGCCCTGCACCGGCACCGGCACCTGGCGGCGCAACCCTGACGCCAAATGGCGCCTGCGGCCGGAGGATCTCGCCGAGCTTACCGCGCTCCAGGCGGAGATCCTCGACAGCGCGGCGCGGCTGACGAAGCCCGGCGGGCGGCTCATCTATGTCACCTGCTCGCTGCTGCGCCCGGAGAACGAGGCGCAGATCGAGAATTTTCTGACCGGTCACGGCGATTTTTCGCTCCTGCCGATCGGCCCTGTCTGGACCGATACGATCGGCGGCGCGCCGCCCGTCCCGGGCGACATGCTGCGGCTCACGCCCGCGCGCCACGGCACCGACGGATTCTTCGTCGCGGTTCTCGCGCGCAAGCCGGCGCCGGAGACCAAACAGGCGCCGGAGAAAGCACCTTGATCCGGCCTTGCGCTTCCCTCTCTCGCCACCGATGATGCGAACGATTCCATGACCGACCGTGTCCTCATCCTCGATTTCGGCAGCCAGGTGACGCAGCTCATCGCGCGGCGGCTGCGCGAGAGCGGGGTCTATTGCGAGATCCATCCCTTCAACATGCGCGAGGAACAGCTCGCCGCCTTCGCGCCCAAGGGCATCATCCTCTCGGGCGGCCCGGCCTCCGTGCACGAGCACGCGGCGCCGCTTGCGCCCAAGAAAGTGTTCGAGATGGGCGTGCCGGTGCTCGGCATCTGCTATGGCGAGCAGCTCATGTGCGCGCAGCTCGGCGGACGCGTGTTGCCCTCCGATCATCGCGAGTTCGGGCGCGCCTTCCTCGATGTCGTCGATGGCTGCGCGCTGTTCGAGGGCGTGTGGGAGAAGGGCGCGCGCGAGCAGGTGTGGATGAGCCATGGCGACCGCGTCGAGGCGTTGCCGGCGGGCTTCCGCGTCGTCGGCGTGAGCGAGGGCGCGCCGTTCGCCGCCATCGCCGACGATCGCCGGCGCTTCTATGGCGTACAGTTCCATCCCGAGGTGGTGCACACGCCGCATGGCGCGGCGCTGCTTAGGAGCTTCACCCATCGCGTCGCCGGCTGCACCGGCGACTGGACCATGGCCGCCTTCCGTGCCCAGGCGATCGAGCGCGTGCGCAAGCAGGTGGGCAGGGGCCGGGTCATCTGCGGCCTCTCTGGCGGCGTCGATTCGTCGGTGGTCGCGGCGCTGCTGCACGAGGCGATCGGCGAGCATCTCACCTGCATCTTCGTCGATACCGGGCTGATGCGCGCCGGCGAGTCGGACGAGGTGGTGAGGCTGTTCCGCGATCACTACAACATCCCGCTGGTCCATCGCGACGCCGGCGACCTCTTTCTCGGTAAGCTCCGCGGCGTCGATGATCCCGAGAGGAAGCGCAAGATCATCGGCGCCGCCTTCATCGACGTGTTCGACGAGGAGGCGCACAAGATCGGCGGCGCCGAGTTCCTGGCGCAGGGCACGCTTTATCCCGACGTCATCGAATCCGTGAGCTTTACCGGCGGGCCCAGCGTCACCATCAAGTCGCACCACAATGTCGGCGGCCTGCCCGAGCGCATGAAGCTGAAGCTGGTCGAGCCGCTGCGCGAGCTGTTCAAGGATGAAGTGCGCGTCTTGGGCCGGGAGCTGGGGCTGCCAGAGCAGATGGTGAAGCGGCATCCCTTCCCAGGTCCGGGACTCGCCATCCGCGTTCCCGGCGAGGTCACCCGCGAGAAGCTCGACATCCTGCGCAAGGCCGACACGGTCTATCTCGAGGAGATCCGCAACGCCGGTCTCTACGACGCGATCTGGCAAGCCTTCGCCGTGCTGCTGCCGGTGAAGAGCGTCGGCGTCATGGGCGATGGGCGCTCCTACGATTACGTCTGCGCGCTTAGGGCGGTCACCTCGACCGACGGCATGACCGCCGACTATTACCCGTTCCCGCACGAGTTCCTGGGGCGCGCCGCCACGCGCATCATCAACGAAGTGCGCGGCATCAACCGCGTCGTCTACGACGTCACCTCGAAGCCGCCCGGCACGATCGAGTGGGAGTAGCCGTCATTCTATGACGTGCCGGGCCGCCGATTGAGGCCGCCCAGGCTGGCGCCGTTCTTTCTGAGCCGCTCCATGGCCGCGGCCATTTTCTGGCAATACTCGGCGAGTCGCACCAGGTGGTCGCGCCGAGCGGGGTCGGCGACGCTTTCTGCTTCGCGCCGGTAATCGCCGGCCATGCTGCGCATGATCTCGTGGTCGCCCCCCGGAATGGGGGCGGCGATCGTTCCTGCGCGCCCCGAGGAAGCATGACCGCACCAGCGCGGCGCGCCTGTGACGTACGTCACTGACGGTGGGCCACGGCGGTCGTCCGGCGCCTGTCGCCGGGCTCAGGCGCTCGCGAATGCCTTCCGCGGACGCATAAAGCCATCGCGCCACAGCTCGAGATGGACGACCTTCTTGGGGCGCTCGACGTCGCGCACCGCCAGCAAGCCGCGCAACGAGCTGCGGCGATGGCGCAGCGATCGCAGCGCCAGAAGGTCGTCGCGATCGAGCGCGCCGCTCCTTTGCTCGAGGGCGGCGATGAGGGTCTCGAGGTTCGAGAGGGTCTTGCGGGCGTCTAGCGTGGTCATAGCCATCGGTGGTCCTTCCCCGCGGCTGTAAACGCGTTGATTGAGAGGCCGTTCCCCGAAAGTCGATCGCCTTTGCGCGAAAAGCGGCCCGCTCTTGCGGGTTGTTGGCCAACCGTACGACGCGCCGTCGCGCCGCTGAAATAACCATCGGTTGCCATAAATCGGCCAAGGTTTGACGCCATCTTACAAGCTGCGCTGAAGCGAGGAGATCGCGATGCGGGGTTGGAAGATGACGGCGGAGCCGACACTCGAAGAGCTGTTGCGCGATGACATCATGGTGCCGGTGATGCGCAGCGCCGGCGTCGATACGGAAAAGCTGCGGGCACTGGTGACGGATCTGGCGCGGCGCCTGCCCGTCGAGCGGCTCAAGCGGCCGTGCGGCTGCTCGGCAGAGCGCGCGCTTCAGCCGTCGGCAGTATGAAGATCGCTTTGAGCCCAGGCGCATTGTCCTCGAGCCAGACCTCGCCGCCATGCAGCTTGGCGACGGCGCGCACGAGGCTCAGGCCGAGGCCGTTTCCCGGCGTGCTGCGGCTGCCCTCAAGGCGCACGAAGCGGTCGAACACGGCCTCGCGCCGGTCGGGCGGCACGCCAGGCCCGCTATCCGCGACTTCGATGCGCGCGATATCGCCGCTGCGCCGGGCCGAGAGCGTCACCGTCCCCGCGGGCGTGTATTTGAGCGCATTGTCGAGCAGGTTGGCGATCGCCTGAGAGAGCAGATGCCGGTCGCCATTGACCGGCAGCTCCACATCGATCTTCACCGTCAGCACCAAGCCCTTGTCGTCGGCCACCGGCTCGTAGAGCTCGGCCACGGAGCGCGCGAGCTCGGCCAGGTCGACCACGGCCATGGTCTCGCGCCGCGATCCGGCCTCGGCCTCGGCGATGCTCAAGAGCGCGTTGAACGTGCCGAGCAGGCGGTCCGCCTCGACGATCGTCTCGCTCAGCGCTTCGGCGTAGCGCGCCGCGTCCGGCCTCTCCAGCAGCGTCACCTCGAGCCGCGCACGCAGACGCGCAAGCGGCGTACGCAGGTCGTGGGCGATGTTGTCGGTGACTTGGCGCATGCCCACCATCAGGCGCTCGATCTGGTCGAGCATGGCGTTGAGGTTGCCGGCGAGCTGGTCGAATTCGTCGCCGCTGCCGGTGAGCGGTACGCGCTGGGTAAGGTCGCCATGGATGATGCGCGCGCTGGTGCGATTCACCGCTTCGACGCGGGCCAGCATGTTGCGCGTCATGAAGAGGCCGCCGGCGACGCCGAGTCCGAGCGTCAGGAGCGCCGCCCATGTGAGCGTGCGCTTGATGCGCGAGCGGAAGGCCTGTGCATCGTGCAGGTCGCGTCCGACCAGCAAGCGATATCCGCCCGAGAGCACGAAGACGCGGGCCAGCGCCATATCGGTCTCGTCGTCGTTGCGGTGGTGCGATTCCACGGGAAAGCTGATCCAGCTCGGGGCGATCGGCTCGGCGCCGGGCCAACCCGACAGATTGCCCGCCAGCGGATGGAGCGCAGCATCGGTGATGAGGTAGAGCGCCGTGTCGCTGCGCTGGGCGGCGATCCGGGCGCGGATGATCTCGATCAGCCCGGCGAGGCCGCGCTGCTGGTACTGCTCGGCAAGCCCGGTGATCTCCGCCTCGATGGTCGCCTCGGTCTGGCGCTCGATGAAGTCGGCGGTCGAGAGATAGATGAAGATGAGAAGGGCCAGCACCGAGGCCGCGAACAGCGCGAAATAAATCGCCGCCATGCGGAAAGCGTTGGTCCGCAGCAGCCGAACCACGTCTATTCCGCGCGCAGGGAGTAACCGGCACCGCGCACCGTGTGCAGCAGCGGCCGGGCAAAACCCTTGTCGATCTTCTGTCGCAACCGGCTCACATGCACGTCGATGACATTGGTTTGCGGGTCGAAATGATAGTCCCACACGTTTTCGAGCAGCATGGTGCGCGTCACCACCTGGCCGGCGTGGCGCATGAGGAATTCGAGCAGGCGGAATTCGCGCGGCAAGAGCTCGATGTCCTGCGTGCCGCGCTGCACGCTGCGCGCCAGAAGATCCATCTCGAGATCGCCGACCTTGAGGCGGGTCGTCGCGGCGCCGCCGCTGCCCCGGCGCAGCAGCGCCTCGATGCGCGCCAGGAGCTCGGCGAAGGCGAAAGGCTTGGCAAGATAGTCGTCGCCGCCGGCGCGCAGCCCCTTGACCCGGTCATCGACCGCGCCGAGCGCGCTCAAGATCAACACGGGGGTGCGGATTTCCGCCGTGCGCAGCGCCGCCACCAGCGCCAGCCCGTCCATCGCCGGCAGCATGCGATCGACGATCAACGCGTCGTAGCTACCGGAACTTGCCATGAACAGGCCGGTGCGCCCATCGGGCGCGTGGTCGACGACATAGCCGCTCTCGGAGAGCCCTTTGGAGATGTAGGCCGCAGCTTCGCGGTCGTCTTCGATGACGAGAAGTTTCATCCTGCGGCGGACCATAGCCAGCCGAAGGTTCGCGGGGAAGGGCCGGCAGGAACCAGCGTGGCGTTGCTATTGTTTCTATCACGGAGCGATTACATCTCGCGCCGAGAAGGTCGCACATGGTTATGGCAACCAACGACGTGAAAACCGAAGTTAAGGCGCGGAGCGAGCGCCGGACGGCCACTATCCTCATCGTCGAGGACGAGGCGCTGGTCGCCAGCTACATCCAGGAAGTACTTGAAGAGTCAGGCTTTGTCATCGCCGGAGTGGCCTCGTCGGGCCCCGAGGCGATGTCGCTGGTAAGTGCCAGCCCGCCCGATCTCGCCCTGGTTGACATCAAGCTCGCCGGCCCCATGGACGGGATCGAGGTGGCGCAGCTCATGCGCAGCCAGTTCAACGTGCACTCGATCTTTCTCTCGGGCGTGTGCGATCCGGAGACGATGGAACGCGCCCGCACCGCCACGCCCCTGGGCTTTCTCGAGAAGCCGTTCCGTCCCAGCCAAGTGTTCAACGCCCTGCAGCGGGCCCTGAACGAGTTGTTCTCGCACTGATCGCCGGCCTCAGGTCAGGGTGATCCACAGCGCGGCGAGCCAGCCGATCGCCAATACCAGCGCGCCTTGCCTATCGAGCCCGAAATCCTCCATCTGTGCCTCCTTGCCTTGGAGAGGCGAGCATATTATAAGAACAAACAAGGAACAAGCCCGCTTTTTACGCCAGTGGGGCGACAGTGCCCAAGCGAGCGCCGGCTCGAGCCGGTCATCGCCTGGAGGGCGAGGGATCGTGGGTGCGCTGCGCCAGGATCGGCCCGGGGGGATGAGCGGCGTCAAGCCTGACTCTGCCGTACTCTGCCGTTGCCGGGATGGGGCAAAATAAACCTTGCAGGGGGTTGACGCTGCGGTATAAGACACGATCTTAAATCAGTACTAACTCAGTCCGAATTAGCCTAAGCCACTGAACCGATTACGCTGAAAGCCGATGATCATCCTCAGCAAACTGGCCGATTACGGGGTTATCGTGGCGAGCTATCTCGCTGCTGACCCGGAGCGGCAGATGACCGCCGCAGCGCTTGCCACCGAGGCAAGATTGCCGCGCGCTACGGTCGCTAAAGTGCTGAAGGCGCTGGCCCATGGCGGCGTCGTCGCCGGTGCGCGCGGCGCGGCCGGCGGCTATCGCCTGGCGCGGCCGGCGACGGAGATTTCGGTCGCCGAGGTGGTGGCGGCAATCGACGGCGCAATCGGCTTGACGCAGTGCACGAGTCACACGCCGAGCTGCGAGCGCAGCGATTTCTGTCCCACCCGGACGCCATGGCAGCGCATCAATCACGCCGTGGGCGCCGCGCTCGGCGCGGTCAGCCTCGCCGAGATGGTGCCGCCGCCGGTCGGTGCGCCGCGCGAGCCGGCAGCTTTGAGAGAGACCCTTACCCCATGAGCAGCAGCGCTACCGCCAAGACCCTCGATACCGTCCGCTCGGCGTCCGGCGATGCTTATAAATACGGCTTCGTCACGGAGATCGAGAGCGAATCGGCGCCGCCCGGCCTCGACGAGGGCACCGTCCGCTTCATCTCCGCCAAGAAGCGCGAGCCGGAATGGCTGCTCGAATGGCGCCTCAAGGCGTTCCGCGATTGGCAGAAGATGGAGGAGCCGCATTGGGCGAAGCTCCGCGTCGCGCCGATCGATTATCAGGGCGCCACTTATTACTCCGCGCCGAAGCGCCAGGATGCGCCGAAATCGCTCGACGAGGTCGATCCCGAGCTGCTGCGCACCTACGAGAAGCTGGGCATCCCGCTGAGCGAGCGCGCGGCGCTGGCCGGCGTCGCCGTCGATGCCGTGTTCGACAGCATCTCGGTCGCCACCACCTTCAAGAAGGAGCTCGGCAAGCTGGGTATCATCTTCTGCTCCTTCGGCGAGGCGGTGCAGGAGTACCCCGAGCTCGTGCGCCAGTATTTGGGCACGGTGGTGCCGGCGGGCGACAATTTCTTCGCCGCGCTCAATTCTGCCGTGTTCAGCGACGGCTCCTTCGTCTATGTGCCGCCGGGCGTGCGCTGCCCGATGGAGCTCTCGACGTATTTCCGCATCAATGCCGCCAAGACCGGCCAGTTCGAGCGTACCCTGATCATCGCCGACAAGGGCAGCTATGTGAGCTATCTCGAAGGCTGCACGGCGCCGCAACGCGACGAGAATCAGCTTCACGCCGCGGTCGTCGAGCTCATCACGCTGGACGACGCCCAGATCAAGTACTCGACCGTGCAGAACTGGTACCCGGGCGATGCCGAGGGCAAGGGCGGGATCTACAACTTCGTCACCAAGCGCGGCGCCTGCCGCGGCGCGAATTCCAAGATCTCCTGGACGCAGGTCGAGACGGGTTCGGCCATCACCTGGAAATACCCGAGCTGCATCCTCGAGGGCGACAATTCGGTGGGCGAGTTCTATTCGGTGGCGATCACCAACAACCTGCAGCAGGCCGATACCGGCACCAAGATGATCCATATCGGCAAGAACACGAGTTCGACCGTGATCTCGAAAGGCATCTCGGCCGGGCGCGGGCAGAACACCTATCGCGGCCTCATCAGCATCCAGCCGAAGGCGCAGAACGCGCGCAATTACACGCAGTGCGATTCGCTGCTGATCGGCCACAAGTGCGGCGCCCATACCGTTCCCTATATCCAGGTGCGCAATCCTTCGGCGCGGGTCGAGCACGAGGCGTCGACGTCGAAGGTCAGCGAGGACCAGATGTTCTATTGCCAGCAGCGCGGTCTCTCCCAGGAGGACGCGCTGTCGCTCATCGTCAACGGCTTCTGCAAGGAAGTGCTGAAAGAGCTTCCGATGGAGTTCGCGGTCGAGGCGCAGAAGCTGCTCGCCGTCAGCCTCGAGGGCAGCGTCGGCTGAGCACGCGCCTCAAGACCAAGGGAGAGTTTGCTTGATGTTGGAGATAAAGAATCTGCATGCCCGCATCGCCGATGAGCGCGAGATCCTGAAGGGCGTCGACCTCGCGGTCGCGCCCGGAGAGGTGCATGCGATCATGGGGCCCAACGGCTCCGGCAAGAGCACGCTGGCGGGCGTGCTCGCGGGACGTGCGGGCTATGAGGTGACGCAGGGCAGCGTGACCTATCTCGGCCGCGACCTGCTGGCGCTCTCTCCCGACGAGCGGGCGCGGGAAGGGATCTTCCTGGCGTTCCAGTATCCGGTCGAGATTCCCGGCGTGAACAACATGTATTTCCTGCGCGCCGCGCTCAACGCCGTGCGCCGCGCCCGCGGCGAGCCCGAGCTCGATGCCGGCCAGTTCCTGAAGAGCGTGCGCGCCAAGCTGAAGCTGCTCGAGATCAGCGACGATCTGCTGCAGCGCGGCGTCAATGTGGGTTTCTCGGGCGGCGAGAAGAAGCGCAACGAGATCTTCCAGATGGCGATGCTGGAACCGAAGCTCGCCCTCCTCGACGAGACCGACAGCGGCCTCGACATCGACGCGCTGCGCACCGTCGCCAACGGCATCAACCGGCTGCGCGCGCCCGAGCGCGCCATGGTCGTGATCACCCATTACCAGCGCCTGCTCGACTATGTCGAGCCCGATCGGGTGCATGTGTTGAGCGACGGCAGGATCGCCAAATCCGGCGACAAGACCCTCGCGGCCGAGCTCGAGAAGAGCGGCTATGCCGTCTTCGATGCCGCGTGAGAGTGCGATGACCGTCGTCAAAGCCGAGACCGCACCCTATTTCGAGGCGTTCCGCGCGCGGCCGCATGATGCCGAGGAGCCGCGCTGGCTGGCTGCCCGGCGCGAAGCCGCGCTCTTGCGCTTCGGCGAGCTGGGGTTTCCGACGCGTCGGCAGGAGGCATGGCGGTTCACCAATCTGCGGCCGCTGCAAGGCACGAATTTCGCGCCGGCGACGGGCATTGCCGCCGTCGCGCCCGCGGTGGTCGAAGCGCTGCGGCTGTCGGATGCGACGCATCGCTTGGTCTTCGTCAACGGCCGCTTCGCGCCGGAGCTGTCGCTGCTGAGTGTCGTGCCAGCCGGCGCCTGGCTGGCGACGGTGCGGCGAACCTTGGACGAGCGGCCCGAGCTGCTCGAAGCGGCCGTCGACGACAGCGATACCGCCGGCGCCCAGCCCTTTGCCTCGCTCAACGCCGCCTTCTTCGCCGACGGTTTCGTGCTCGCGCTGGAGCCCGGCGTCGTCCTCGACCGTCCCGTGCAGATCGTCCATGTCGGGCGCGCGGCAACGCCGGCGCAGGCGGCGCATGTGCGCAACCTCGTCCTGCTCCGCGAGGGCAGCCGCGCCACGGTGATCGAGAACTTCACCGGCGAAGGCGCCTATTGGAGCAACAGCGTCACGGCGCTGAGCCTGGGCGAGCGCGCCGCTTTGCGCCGCATCAAGGTCCAGGACGATGGCCGCGACGCCATTCATTTCGCTGTCGACCGCGTGACGCTCGGTGACGACACCCGCTATGAGAGCTTCGTGCTGACGTTGGGCGCCAGGCTTGCGCGGCATGACACGCTGGCGCTGATCGCCGGCGAGCGTGCCCATTGCGCGGTCCATGGCGCCTACCTGCTGCGCGGCGAGCAGGAAGCGACCAACGCTACGGCGATCGACCACGCCGCGTCCCATGGCACCACGCGCGAGGTGTGGATGGGCGTGGTCGACGATCGCGCACACGGCGTCTTCCTCGGGCGTATCGCCGTCAGGCCCGCGGGGCAGAAGACCGACGCCGAGCAGCTCAACCGCAACGTGCTCTTGAGCCCGCGCGCCACGGTCGACACCAAGCCCGAGCTCGAGATCCTCGCCGACGACGTCAAGTGCAGCCACGGCGCCACCGTCGGTGACCTCGACGAGAATGCGCTGTTCTATCTGCGCACGCGCGGCATCAGCGAGGCCGATGCCCGGCGCATGCTGATCGATGCCTTCACCGCCGAGGCAATCGCCACGGTCGAGGATGTGGGTCTGCGCGATTACCTTGCTGCGCATGTGCAACGCTGGCTGAGCCAGGATGGTGATGCGCGCCGCGAGGGCGTGTCATGACCGTCGTCACGCCCTTGCGCAACCTCGATCGCGGCGCGCTCGACCCGCGCCGGGTGCGGCGCGACTTTCCGATCTTCGAGCGCAATCCCGGCCTCGTCTTCCTCGACAGTGGCGCGTCCGCGCAGAAGCCGGCGGTGGTGATCGACGGCGTCGCCGAGTTCTACCGCCGCGATTACGCCAATGTGCATCGCGGCGTCTATCGGCTTTCGGCGCGCTCGACCGAGCTTTACGAGGAGGCGCGCGACAAGGTGCGGCGCTTCCTCAACGCCGCCGATGCGCGCGAGATCGTCTTCGTGAGGAACGCCACCGAGGCCATCAACCTCGTCGCCTATAGTTGGGGCCAGACCTTCCTCAAGGCGGGCGACGAGGTGCTCATCACGGAGATGGAGCACCACGCCAACATCGTGCCGTGGCAGATGCTGCGCGACCGCGTCGGCATCAAGCTCGTGGTGGCGCCGGTCGACGCCACCAACGGGCTCGACATGGCGATGTTCGAGGCGTTGCTGAGCGCGCGCACCAAGCTCGTCGCGGTGACGCATGTCGCCAATGTCACGGGCGCGGTGCTGCCGGTCGAGAGCATCGTGCGGCTCGCCCACGGCAAGGGCGCCAAGGTGCTGCTCGACGGCTGCCAGGCGGCGCCGCGGCTGCCCGTCGACATGCAGGCGCTCGCTTGCGATTTCTATGTCTTCTCCGGCCACAAGACTTATGGGCCGACCGGCATCGGCGTGCTCTACGGCAAGAAGGCGCTGCTCGACGCCATGCCGCCTTGGCAGGGCGGCGGCGACATGATCCTCGAGGTCACCTTCGCGAAGACCACCTTCCAGGAGCCGCCGCACCGGTTCGAGGCGGGCACGCCCGACATCTCCGGTGCCATCGGCCTGGGGCTGGCGCTCGACTACCTCGAGGGCCTCGGCCGCGATGCCATCCTCGAGCATGAGGAGGCGCTCACCGGCTACGGCGTCGACCGGCTCTCCGCCATGCCCGGCGTCCATCTCGTCGGCGCGGGGCAGCGGCGCCTTGCCATCCTCTCCGTCCATGTCGACGGCATCCACCCGCACGACCTTGCCACCGTGCTCGACCAGCACAATGTTGCAATCAGGGCCGGGCATCATTGCGCGCAGCCCTTCCTCGACAAGCTCGGTCTCGCCGCGACGGCGCGCGCCTCGCTCGGCATCTACAACGACGAGAGCGATATCGACGCGCTGGCGGAGGCGATCAAGGCGGCGCAGACAATGTTCAAAGTGGCGAAGTGACCATGGACCTGCGCGATCTCTACCAGGACATCATCCTCGACCACGGCCAGCGGCCACGCAATTTCCGCGCGCAGCCGCAAGCGAGCCATTTCGCGCGCGGTCACAACCCGCTCTGCGGCGACAAGGTGACGGTCTACGTGACCATGGCGGGCGAGCGTATCAAGGATGTGAGCTTCGATGGCCGCGGCTGCGCCATTTCGCAGGCCTCCGCCTCGCTCATGACGGAGATTCTCAAAGGCAAGACGCTCGCCGAGGCCGAGGCGCTCTTCAAGGGCTTTCACGGCAAGGTCACCGGCGGCGAGACGCCGGCGACCCCGACGGCGCTCGAGGATGACATGGAGCGGCTCGAGCCGCTGACCGGCGTCAAATCCTATCCGGCGCGCGTCAAATGCGCGACGCTGGCGTGGCACGCCTTCGAGGCGGCGCTCAAGAGCGGCGCGACCGGCGCCACGGTGAAGACGGAGTAGGGCCGTGCCGCTTCCGCAGGACAAGGACTTCTTCGATTTCGGCCGCGAGCCTTCGCCTTACGAGGAAGAAGTCGAGCGTCCGCAGCCCGATGCCGGCGACCCGGCGCTCCAGGAGAAGGTCATCGAGGCGCTGAAGACGGTGCGCGATCCCGAGATTCCCGTGAATCTCGTCGATCTCGGCCTCATCTACGAGCTCCTCGTCAACCGGGACGGCACGGTCTATGTCGAGATGACCTTGACCACCCCCGCCTGCCCGGTCGCGGGCGCATTACCGGGCCAGGTGCAGCAGGCGGTCGCCGCCGTGCCGGGCGTGCAGGACGCGCGCGTCAAGCTGGTGTGGACGCCGCCCTGGACCAAGGACCGCATGAGCGAGGAAGCCAAGCTTGAGCTCGGGCTGATGTAACGCCGGGGTTCCTTCCAGGAAGGTGAGCGCGCCGACCAGGCAGGAACCCGCGGCTGCCGGCTCGGCCGAAGGCGATCGAGGACGATGACATCAACGAGCTCGAGCTGGAGGGCTTCCGAAGCCGGACGCTCGACGCGCTGATGCGCGCGGGCGTCTCGCCACGCGCCTCCGGCTAGGGCTGGAGCGGCTCGCTCTCGAGCTGCTCGCCATAGGCGACGGGATGGGCGAGCGCGTCGTGCAGCTTACCGCGGTCGAGCTCGCCTTCCCACATGCTGATCACCACGGTCGCGACGCCGTTGCCGATGAGGTTGGTGAGCGCGCGGCATTCGCTCATGAACTTGTCGATGCCGACCAGGATGGCGAGCGACTGGATCGGGATGTCCGGGATGATGGTGAGTGTCGCCGCCAGGGTGACGAAGCCGGCGCCGGTGACGCCCGACGCGCCCTTCGAGGTCAGCATGGCGATGGCGAGGATGGTGAGCTCCTGGCCGATGGTCAGCGGTGTGTTGGTCGCCTGCGCCAGGAACAGCGTCGCCAGCGTCATGTAGATGTTGGTGCCGTCGAGGTTGAAGCTGTAGCCGGTCGGGATCACCAGGCCGACCACGGCGCGCGACGCGCCCAGCCGCTCCATCTTCTGGATCATGTGCGGCAGCACCGTCTCCGACGAGCTGGTGCCGAGCACGATCAAGAGCTCGTCCTTGATGTAGGCGATGAAGCGCAGGATGGAGAAGCCGCTGAAGCGCGCGATCGCGCCTAGCACCACCAGCACGAAGAGCGCGCTCGTCGCGTAGAACGTGAAGATCAGCGCGGCGAGGTTCCATAGCGCGCCCACGCCATAGGCGCCAATGGTGAAGGCCATAGCGCCGAAGGCGCCGAGCGGCGCCGCACGCACGATGAAGCCGATGATGCGGAAGAACACTTTGGCCGCGGCGTCGATGACGCCGGCGATGCGCTTGCCGAGCTCTCCCAGCCGCGAGATGGCGAAGCCCGTGAGGATCGAGACCAGCAGCACCTGCAGCAGTTCGCCATTGGCGAGCGCGCCGAAGAAGCTGTTGGGGATGATCGCCATGAGGTGGGCGACGATCCCTTCCTCCTTGGCGCGCGTGACGTAGCTCGAGACCGCCTTGGCGTCGAGGGTGGCCGGATCGATGTTGAAGCCGGCGCCGGGGTGGACGATCTCGCCGACGAGGAGGCCGATCGCCAGCGCCACGGTCGACACGACCTCGAAATAGAGCAGCGTCTTGAGGCCGACGCGGCCGACCTTGGTGAGATCGCTCATCGAGGCGATGCCGTGCACCACGGTGCAGAAGATCACCGGCGCGATCATCATCTTGATGAGCTGGATGAAGCCGTCGCCCAGCGGCTTCATCGCCACCCCCGTCTTGGGGAAGAAATGCCCGAGCAGGATGCCGATGGCGATGGCGATCAGCACCTGCACGTAGAGGATCGAGTACCAGGGACGGCGCGCGGGCATAGCGACCTCGGGTCGGGGCGACGGGCCGCCGCCACGTTCGGGGGCAAAACCGTACGACAGCAGAACCGCCGAGGCAATGGCACGGCGGCGGGCAAGCCACCGGGAGCGCGCGCGACAGGGGACGCTCGCGGCGCGTTTCTGCGTAGAGATTATACAAGCTGCTCAATCAACGAACAGAGCCGCGGCACTCTCAGGCTG